>FWPU01000415.1_pt1:0-22500 | contig 137715 bp, 113 predicted proteins | sample 2228361 | NCBI WGS metagenome assembly FWPU01 (sample SAMEA103939777, study PRJEB20133) | metagenome | reverse complement strand
AGCCTGCACCGACGCCGGCAGCGCCCGCAAGCCCTCGCGCGGCAGCGCCACGCGGTCGGGTTCGACGTGGGCGGCGCGGAGCGCCTGCACCGCTAGGGCGTCGAGCGTCACCTCGGCGTCGGCCGCCGCCGCGCCCAGGCGGACGAGCGCCTCTTCGATTCTGGGATTGAGCCGGCGCAACGCCGGCAGCACCTCCAGCCGAACGCGGTTCCGTGCTGCGTCGAGCAACACGTTCATCGGGTCCTCGACCGTCTCGAGGCCCGCATCGACGCAGTACGCCCGCGTCTCCGTCCGTCGTAGCGTGAGCAGCGGTCGCGCCACGTCGGGCCCCTCCCCCTCGAAGGGCCAGCGCCCGCGCGGCGGCATGCCTGCGAGGCCGCCGAGGCCGGCGCCCCGCGCGAGATGCAGCACGATGGTCTCCGCCTGGTCGTCCAGCGTGTGTCCCGTGGCCACGACAGCGCACCCGGCCGCGCTCGCGGCGCGCAGCAGAAAGTCGTAGCGCATCGAGCGCGCAGCCGCTTCGATGCCCTCCCGCTGGGCGCGGGCGCGCGCCCGCACGTCGCCCTCACCCTCGACCAGCTCGACGCCGACCTTCGCCGCCAGCGCGCGCGTGACGCGGCGTTCGTCCGCAGAGGCTTCGGGCCCACGCAGCCGGTGATCGAAGTAGGCAGCGACGAGTTGGACCCCGAGGCGCTCGCGCAGTGTCGCCAGGATGTGCAGCAACGCCGAGGAGTCAGGACCGCCCGAGACGGCGACCAGGACGCGCTCGCCCGGGCGCAAGACCCCGTGCGTACGCACGAACCGCGCGACCGCCCGCTCGGCCCGGCGCATGCCCGGCGTCACGTCCTGCCTCGCGTACGGGGCGCTCGATCAGGGAGAAGGGATCGCGCTGGGCTCGGGCGGAGGTGTCGGCGTGGGCGCCGACCAGAATTCGCCGTACAGCTCACGCCACCAGGGGCCTCGCGGGGCGCCTGACGCGGGGGACGGCGTCGGCGTGGGCCGAGGCCCCGACACCACGACGAGCGTTTCGCCCGGCCGCACGAGGCCCAACAGCTTCCGTGCGCTGTACTCGACGTATTCGTCCGATTGCAGGTAGGCGCGGAGCGCCTCGAGCTCGGCTCGCTGGCGCTGGAGTTCGATGACTTCCCCGCGAAGCTCGGCTTCGCGCCGGCCGAGGTCGTAGCTGCGGAAGACATAGCCAGCGGCGGAGAACAGCGCATAGCCCGCCGCAATCACCAGCGCGGCGATGAGGATTCGTGACGGCGCACCCCGCAGGATTCCGAACAAGCGGAACCGGTCCCCCGATCGGGCCCGCCACCGATCCCGGCAACCGTACCACAACGCTGGTGAGGAGACAACCTACGCGCAGGCGGCGCCCTATGCCGAGGCAGCGGCCTGCGATAGACTTCGAACTGCCCTGAGGCCTGACGGGCGCGTGAATGGCAAGGGAGGTACCGTCCGTGCTGATCTTTCTGCTGCTCATGAACCTGGCTGCCGGCATGGCCGTGGCTGCGGGCTTCGCTGCGGCCGCAGCGTTCGGCCGGGATGTCGGCATCGGCGCAGGGATTTTCACGCTCGCCTTCTTGCACACGGGAATCGCCCTCGCATATTTCGCGTCCCAGGCGCCGGCACCCGTCGAGGACTAGCCGCCGGCCGTCCGCGCTGTCCGGTGGGCGCGCGGCCGCCGTCCGGGCTGGCGAGCGGCAAGGAAGCCCGCCGTGCGTCTCGCCTGTGCGCTGGTGTGTCTGTGTACCCTGGTCACGGCGGCATGCCGCGGCCCGGCGCGCACACCCGTGTCCGATGTCCTGGCGAACACGCAGGTCGCTCCGCCCCCGTTCGTCATCCTCCTCCAGCGTCAAGTAAGCCCGCCATCGGACCCACGCCTCCGATACGAGAAGGTGGTGGAGGTCGCCGCTCCACTGGCCCGGGATCAGTTGTTCGCCGTCGTCCGCGCCGCCGACGCGGAAGCGTACCGCCAGTTTCCCCACCTAGCGGCGCTCCTCCTGCGCGTCGTCGTCCGGCAGGACGGTACGGGGATGACGCTCGCGCTCGCCGTGTCGTCTGCCGACGGGCTCGGCTGGACCGGGGATGGTCGCTTCGGCCAGATCGAGGACCGGGGCCGCATCGAGGTGGACGTCAACACGGACGGAGGAGTCGAGCACTACTCGCTCGCCCGCGAAGTCCCTTAGCGGGCCGGCGCGACCGCGCGGAGAGGACAGTAGCGCGCGCACAGACCGCAGCCGTCGCAACGCGAGGGGTCGACCGAAAAGACGGTGCCCGTGACCTTGATGGCGCGCGGGAAGCAGACATCGAGGCAAGCGCCACAGCCCATGCAGCGCTCAGGATCGATGACGAAGGTGATACCGCGAAGGGTCGCCTGCGCCATGCGGACCTCCTGTGGCGCGAACGATAGCGCGAGCGCAGCGCCGACGCATGAGCCAGATGGCCCTGTTTCTGGGGCAGGAACTTCACGAAGCCACCGACGAAGGCGACGCCGCCCCAGTGAAGGCTACCCGTCTTTTCCGAAGGCCACCCTTCCCTCCTGAACGCCACCCTTCCCTCCTGAACGCCACCCCTTCTTTTCGAAGGCCACCCTTCAGGGTGGCCGTTGGCCACGCAGCCGTACCGCCAGGCCACGCTGGAGCGTGGCCTTCATCGGGGGCGTTCGTGGCGGCCTTCATGGGCTTGCGGCGACGCCGCCCCGTCGGCCTCCATGCAGCCCTCACGCAGACGGAACCGTCTCACCGCGCAAGATCGAGGCGAAACCATCCCGCCTGGCCCGGCGCCTCCTCCACCCCGATGGTCACCGACCGCAGGTTCGTCGCGCCGAGCGCCTGGAGCCGCTCTGCCAGCCGCCGCGCGAACCACTCCGCCAACCGTTCGGCCGTCGAGTTGTCGATGGGCAGCGCGACCACATCGGCCTTCGGGAACACCCATCCACGCTCACGGAAGCGCACCTTCCAGTTGCTCATGCCTTCATCGATCTCGAGCACGCGGGAATCCCGCTGGAGCAGGAACTTGTGGTCGAGCTCGTCGCACAACGCCTTCGTCTCCGCCTTCAACTGCGTGAAGTCGATGACCCATGCGTCCTCGGTGAGATCGCCTTCCACCTCGACCATCACGTCGTAGTTATGCCCGTGGAGGGTTTCGCATTCCCCACCGAATGTCGTGAAGTGTGCGGCCGCGAAGCGCAGCCGGTTTCGTTCGACGGTGACCCTGTACACCTCTGCCTCCTCAGTCCGCCGCGACCGCTCGCGCCCGCACCGCGATCGTGCGTGACCGCGCTTCGCCGTACCGCCAGATGGCGACCGACAGCAGGAAGGTCACCGCGGCGACCCCTGCCAGCGCAAAGAACACGGCGCCGGTGCCCCAGCGGTCGGCGAAGAACCCCGCGAAGGTCGCGGCCCCGGAGCCCAACCCGAACGCTGCGAAGAACGTGAAGCCGTAGCTCCGGCCGAGCGCGTCGGGCGGAGAGTAGTCGGCGATGAGACTCGTGAAGATGGGCTGGCCCGCGAAGTACGCGAACACGAAGGCGCCCACCACGGGGACGAGCGCGTACCCACTCATGGCGCCGATGAGCAGGAGACCCGGCGCCAGGGCGAGCGCCTGAACGGGCACCAAACGTTCGAGCATGTGCCGCTCGGCCAGCGCCCCGCCGGCGAGCTGCCCCATCGCTCCGGTCAGGAGCGCCGCTGTCGTCAGCGCCCCGACCCACGCATCGCCCACACCGAGGCGATCCTCGAGATGGGTCGGGATAAAGGTCAGACTGCCGCGGTAGACGAAGCCGTTGAGCACGAAGGCAGCGTACACCACCAGCAGCGGCGCCAGTGGCGCGGCGGCGAATTCGGCCCCGCGCACGACGGGCTCGTGGTCCGGCGGGTCGCCCGCGTTGCCGGGCAGGCAGAGCACGCGCAACGTGGCGACGACCACGAGCGCCAGTAACGCGGTCGCCACGTACGCGGCACGCCAATCGAACGCCACCGCGAGCCCCACGGCGATGACCGGCGCGAGCGCGATGCCGATGTTCCCCGAGACGCCGTGATACCCGAAGGCCAGGGATCGCTGCTCCGCGCCCTGCGCGATCAGCGAGATGCCCGCCGGGTGATACAGGCCGATGGCGAGCCCCAGCAGGCCCAGCGTCACCGCGAGCCACCAGGGGTTCGGGGACGCAGCGACCAGGACCGAAAGGGCGGCCGCGGCGACGAACGCCGTCACCAACACCCGCCGCGACCCGAACCGGTCGACCAGGAAGCCGGCAGGCAACGCTGACGCGCCGAACGTGAAGGCGAACACGTTCGCGATCGCGCCGAGGGCCAGGAACCCGCCGCCGAACTCCGCCTCGATCCGGGTCAAGAGCGCGGCGTACGTGAGCTCGATGGTGTGCACGAGCCCGTGCGCCACCGACACGTACGCGACGAGCCGGGCCTGGTCGGATCGGAACGAGACGAGGGAACGGACGGCCTGCGCCATGTATCGGCCATTGTAGTGGAGGCCCGGGTGATGCGCGCGAGCGGCCGATGCCGTAGGATGACGCGACAGATACCGACCCGCAGGAGCGACGCATGTACCTCATCCTCCAGGCCGACGAGGCATGGTCCATCATGACCCTGGTGGTCTCGCAGGTGCTCGACCGCGTCGTTCTTTCGCCCGAAGCCAAGGCCGCCATCAAGAAGTGGCGCACCGACCACGCCGAGGGCACGCCCGCCATGGACGAGCTCGCCGAGGGGATGAACGAGGCCCTGGGCACGCTCATCGACGAGCGCACCACCCGGCTCATCCGACGCAAGGGCCGGTACGTGTCGACGCGAGATGGCCGATAGGGAGAGCCTGCCATGCGCATCGAATTCGACGTGGACGAAGCGTGGACGCTCATGTCGTATGTCATCGCCCGCATGCTCGAGGAGACGCCGCTGCCGGACGAGGACCGCGCGCGGATCCGCCGCTGGCGGAGCGAACAGATGCGCCCGGGTGACGAGGCCATGCGCGTGTTGACGGAGAAGATCAACCGCGACGTCAATCAGGCCGCGCAGGTCAAGCAGCGGTCGCAGCTTCGCCGGCCCGACTGGCGCTGAGAAGGACTGGCACAGCCCGTGGACGGCTTCCGGTACCTCATCTACGAGAAGCACGACGACGGCATTGCCTGGGTGACGCTGAACCGTCCCGAGGTCCTCAATGCCGTCAACATGGCGATGCGGGACGAGCTCTGGGAGGTGTTTCACGCCCTGCGTGACGACCCGGACGTCCGGGTCGCGATCTTCCGGGGAGCGGGCGACCGCGCCTTCTCGTCGGGCGCCGACATCAGCGAGTTCGGCACCGCGCCGTCGTACGTCGAGGCGCGGCGGGCCCGCCGCGAGCGCGATCTCTGGGGCTTCCTCCTCACCATCGACAAGCCGCTCGTCGCCGCGGTGCAGGGCTGGGCCCTCGGCGCCGGCTGCGAGATGAGCCTGTTGTGCGACCTGCGTATCGCATCGGAGGACGCGCGCTTCGGCCTCCCCGAGGTGTCGCTGGGCTACATCCCGTCGGCGGGCGGCACGCAGACGCTTCCGCGCACCATCCCACCGGGCGTCGCCCTCGGGATGATTCTGTCGGGCGACCCTATCGATGCGCGGGAAGCACTGCGGCTGGGCCTGGTGAACCGCGTCGTACCGAAGGAGCGCCTGTACGCGGAGGCCGCCGACTGGGCGCGGAAGCTCGCCGCTAAGCCCGCCCGCTCGCTACGCTACATCAAGGAAGCGGTCCGCGAGGGACTCAGCCTCCCGCTTCCGGACGGACTCGCGCTCGAGGCGCGGCTCGCGGCCCTTTGCCTCATCGGTCGCGACGAAGAGCACCACGGCGTCGCTCGCTGAGCCGCGTTGCCCGTGTCCTGAGCGTGCGCTAGAGTACCGGCGCAGCCCTCCGGAGGTAGCGGCCCCGTGAATACGTACGAATTCCTCCAGATCAGCGCGATGACCGTGCCGGACCGCGAGGCCCTGGTTTGCAACGGCACGCGCCTCACCTACGCCGAGACCCACCAGCGCGTGATCCGGCTCGCCAACGCGCTGCGCGACATCGGCGTCGCGCCCCGTACTACCGTCGCCGTGATGTCCACCAACAGCGCCGAATACGTCGAGGTCTACTACGCCACCGCGAAGCTCGGCGCGACCTTCGTCCCCCTCAACTACCGGGCCAAGGACGAAGAGCTCACCCACATGATCAACGTCACCGAGCCGAAGGTGCTCTTCGTGGGAGAGCGCTACCTCGACCTCGTGGCCCGGCTCCGCGGCGCGTTCTCGTCGGAGCCCGTGTACATCTGCTTCGAACGCGCCCATGAGGGCATGCGCGACTACGCGTCGCTCCTCGCCTCGGGCTCGGACGAAGACTTTTACGTCGAGATCGACGAGAACGACCCAACGGTGCTGATCTTCACGTCGGGCACGACCGCCCTGCCCAAGGGGGTCGAGCTCACCTTCTTGAACCTGTCCGTCTACGTGACGAACACGATGGCGCCGGCGGACCCGACGGCCGAGCAGGAGGTGACCCTGCTCTCCGTCCCGATCTTCCATGTCGCAGGCATCACGCCCATCATGTCGTCCATCTGGGGCGGGAGGAAGCTGGTCATCCTTCCTCAGTTCGACCCGCAGGCATGGCTCGAGGCGGTCCAGAACGAGCGTGTGACCCATAGCTTCGTGGTGCCCACGATGCTCAAGCGCATCATGGAACACCCAGACTTCGCGAAGTACGACCTGAGCTCCCTCAAGCTCATCACCTATGGCGCCGCGCCGATGCCGTACGAGGTCGTGCGCAAAGCGGTCGAGGTGTTCTCCTGCGGCCTGATGAACGCCTATGGGCAGACCGAGAGCACGTCGACGCTGACCTACCTCGGTCCGGAAGACCACCGCATCCCGAAGGAGGAAGGGCCCGAGCGGGAGAAGAAGCTCCAGCGGCTGCGGTCCGTCGGCCGGCCGATGGACGACGTGGTCATCACCATTCAGGACCCGCAGGGCAACATCCTGCCGCCGGGCGTCGAAGGCGAGATCTGCGTCGCTGGGCCGCGCGTCATGAAGGAGTACTACAAGCAAGCCGAGGCGACGGAGCAGGCCATCAAGGACGGCTGGCTCCACACCGGCGACGTCGGCTACATGGATGAGGACGGCTATCTCTTCATCACCGGGCGGTCCAAGGACCTCATCATCCGCGGCGGCGAGAACATTTCGCCGGGCGAGATCGAAGCGGTGCTGGAGTCCCACCCGAAGGTCGAGGAGGCTGCCGTCATCGGCGTGCCCGACCAGGAATGGGGCGAGGTCGTCAAGGCGATCCTCGTGCTGCGCCCCGGGGAGTCGGTGACGCCGGAGGAGATCATCCAGTACACCAAGAGCCGTCTCGCGAGCTACAAGGCGCCCTCGTACGTCACGGTGGTGGATGAGCTGCCGCGCAACCCCATGGGGAAGGTCCTGAAGACGGAGCTCCGGAAGCTCTACGGCACCCCGAGGAACTAGCGGCGGGCCGTCCGCGACGTCAGGGCGACTCTTCCCTTGACACAGGGTGGGTGGCACCACAGAATCCGTTCACCGCACGCATCGGAGCGCCACGCCCGCGTTCACGCCTGGTTGCTTGGAAGGAGTGAAGCATGGAGTTCAAGGAAGTCATCGGCCGCCGTCGGTCCATCCGGTTCTTCGAGCCGGACCGGCCCGTCGAACGGGAGAAGATTCAGATCATGCTGGAGGCCGCACGGCTCGCCTCGTGCGCCGTGAACGCCCACTGGCTCAAGGCCGTGGTCGTGGAGCGCGACAAACTGCCGCCGGAGAAGCTCGACCAGTTGAAGACGCCCGTCGCCAACGTCGCGCTCGACCTGGCGCCCGTTCACATCTACTTCTTCATCGATCTCGGCGTGGTGAACCGCATCCAGGGAACGCGGCTCAAGGAGCTGGTCGACGTCGGCGCCCTCGCCCCGACCCACGGTTGGAGCCACAAGTTCGTCGACGAATTCGTCTACCCGCAGATCCTGAAGCCGATGACTGAGGGCCCCAACTACATCGTGGCCGCCGCCGCCGACTGCGGGATGGCGGCGTGTCAGGCGCTCCTCGCTGGCGTCGACGAAGGCCTCGGCGTCTGCATGAACACGCCGAACCCGGCCATCATCAAGCAGGTCTTCGAGGTCCCGGACGACTGGGTCCCCCTGTGGGTCCTCCTCGTCGGTTACCCGGCCGAGTCGTGGGAGGCCGGGGGCCAGCGCCCGCGCCCGCCGTTCGAAGAGCAGTACTTCGAGGGCAAGTACGGAGTGCCCTTCAAGCGCGACCCGGCCGTCGTGGAGAAGCTGAAGGAAGCGAAGATGATCCAGCGCCCGGCGACGCCCAACAACCCCGAGCGCATGGCGGAGATCAAGCGGCTCGCCGAGCGCCTCGGCCTGCCGATGTAGACGGAGCGACCGTGGCGGAACTGAAGCCGTTACTCGAGTACCGGACCGTTCGAACGTGGCTGGAGGGACTGAAGGAACACTGGGGCGGTGACCCCGCGACCGATGATCCGGAGCGGCTGCCCATTCTGGAGGCGTTCTGCCGCTTTGCCGGCGTCGACCCCGATACCATCATCCAGGAGTGCACCCGCATCGATAAAGCGGGCGACCGGCGGATCAGCGTGAAGGGCCGACGCAAGTGGTCCGACCTGATCGATCAGTTCCAGGCGCAGGTCGAGGGCTCACGCATCCGGAAGGCCAAGTGGGGGAACACGGTGCGGAGCTTCCTCATCCACAACGGCATCCTGCTCGCCGCGGGCGCCCAGATGGCCCGTCGAGAATAGCGTGGCGGTACGCGGCGCTTCGGGCGTCGCTTCGAAAGCGCCGCGTACCGCTTCCTCGAGACTTCGGAGGCCCTTCGGACCCCAGGCGCTGCACTCAGGGCGGCGTGAGATAGTCCTCCCGCGAGACGGCGGTGGCGGGCACGGGCCCCCCGAAACGCATCCACGCCTTCAGCGCCTCCCGTAGCTCGAGCACGCGCGGATCGTCGGGCGCGAGGTCCTGCAGCAGACACCGGGTGATGTGCCACTCCATCAACAGAAGACCCGCTTGATCCAGGCTGCTCCGCGCCGCCATGAGCTGCGTCAGCACGTCCTCGCACTCGCGGTCTTCCTCCAGCATCCGCTGGATTCCCCGGATTTGCCCCTCGATCCGCCGCAGCCGCGTCAGCACGGCATCGATGGTCTCGTCGCGAGCGTCCTCCATGCGGCACCCACTCCCCGGGGCAGATCGCCCTTGACATACCCCGTGGGGGTATGCTACCGTGCATCCGTCGACCAGATCAAGCCTCGAACCAGATTCCAGGAGCGCACCGTTTCATGGCTACACCTCAGGAAGTCACCGACCAGACCTTCGACCGCGACGTGCTGCAATCCAACCAGCCGGTGCTGGTTGATTTCTGGGCCCCCTGGTGCGGCCCCTGCCGCATGGTGGCGCCCATCGTCGAGGAGCTGGTGAGCGAGTACGCAGGGCGGGTGAAGTTCGTCAAACTCAACACCGACGAGAACCCGTCGACGGCAGCTCGCTTCGGCATCCGGAGCATCCCCACGCTGCTGGTGTTCAAGAACGGTCAGCCCGTGGGGCAGATCATCGGCTTCCGGCCCAAGAGCGACATCAAGAAGCGCCTGGACGCCGTTCTCTGAACCACCCTGAGCCGTACGGTTGGTCGCCCGAGGCCCCAGCCGGGGACGCTCGCGAACCCTCACGATGTGAGACGAGAAAGGATCCGCCATGGCTGAGAGCCCACCCCGTGAGTACGACATCGTGATCATCGGTGCGGGGCCCGCGGGCCTGTCCGCCGGCCTCTACGCGGCGCGCGCCCGGCGCAAGACCATTCTCTTCGAGCGCAAGGTCACCGGCGGCCAAATCTCGACGACGTCCGACGTCGAGAACTACCCGGGATTCCCTGACGGCATCAACGGCTTCGACCTGGCCCAGAACATGCAGCGGCAGGCCGAGAAGTTCGGGCTCGAAATGGGCTACGCCGAGGTGACCGACATCACCTTCAACGCCGATGGCAAGCGGCATCTGGTGAAGACCACCGAGGGCGACATCCTCGCGAAGGCCGTCATCCTCACGGGTGGCGCCGACCACAACAAGCTCGGGGTGCCCGGCGAAGAGCGCCTCACCGGCTTCGGCGTATCGTACTGCGCGACCTGTGACGCGGCCTTCTTCAAGGATATGGAGGTGGCAGTCGTCGGAGGCGGCGACGCCGCGCTCGACGAGGGCCTCTTCACGACGCGGTACGCTTCGAAGGTCTACATCATCCATCGGCGTGACCAGCTCCGCGCGAGCAAGATCCTCCAGGAGCGGGCCTTCGCGAACCCAAAGATCGAGTTCATCTGGAACACCGTCGTCGAGGAGATCGAGGGCGAGGCCGCGGTCGAGCGCCTCCGCCTGCGCAATGTGAAGACGGGCGAGACGTCCGTCCTGCCCGTGTCCGCGGTCTTCATTTTCATCGGTCTCACGCCAAACAGCGGCTTCCTCCGCGGCAAGCTCAAGCTCGACAACGGCGGCCACGTCCCCGTCAACCTCTGGATGGAAACCGAAGTCCCTGGCGTGTTCGCGGCCGGCGACATTCGCATCGATTCGGCGCGCCAGGTCGTCTCGGCAGCAGGGGACGGAGCCACCGCTGCCATCCGGGCCGACCACTACATCACGAACGAGTTCGACCACCCGCAGCAGCAGGCCTCCGTTCCCGCGGCCCAGACCGCACCGTAGCGCGGCCCGGCGCCGCCAAAGACGCTTGCCGCGTGACGGTTCGCGGCGATAGGCTCTCTGCGCACCGCCGCCCGGCGTAGCGCGGAGTCGCCACATGACCGCCGCCGATGCCAGTGCATCATCCTCGGACCCTCTGAGCGCCGGACGCGCTGCGCTCCGTCGCCGGGACTGGGTGACGGCGCGACGTCATTTTCAGGCGGCGCTCGACGTCGGACAGACCCCGGAGGCCCTGGAGGGACTCGCCGAGGCCGCCTGGTACGAGGGCGACGAGGCGCAGGTCTTTGACGCCCGCGAGCGCGCGTACCGGCTGCACCTCGAGCGCGGCGACCGCGCGGGGGCGGCGCGCACGGCGTTGGCGCTGGCGAATGACTCCGTCGAGTTTCGGGGGCAGCCTGCCGTCGCCAACGGATGGATCGAACGCGCCCGTCGCCTGCTGGAAGGACTCGACCCGACAGCGGAGCACGCATGGCTTGCTGTCTGGGAAGCGCATCGCGCCCTCATGCTCGTGAACGACGCCGCGGCGGCCCGGGTGCACGCCTCCCGCGGCGCTACCATCGCCCAGACGCTGGGCATCACCGACGCGGTCATGCTCAGCCGCGCCATCGAAGGGCTGGCGCTGGTGTGCGCGGGAGACATCGAAGGCGGCCTGCGGCGCCTTGACGAGTCGGCGACGGCGTCGCTCGCCGGAGAGGTCAGCGACCTCAACGCCGCCGGCACCATCCTCTGTTATCTCGTGGATGCCTGCGACCGGCTCCGCGACTTCGACCGGGCATCCCAGTGGTGCGAGCGGGTTCGCGAGTGGGCTGACCGCGTTGGCTGGGGCGACGCGTTCAGCGTCTGCCGACCGCACTACGCGGTTGTCCTGATGTGGCGAGGCGCGTGGGACGAGGCCGAGCGGCAGCTCGCCATGGCGCGGACGGAGTTGTCGGCAGCGCGCCCACCCATGGCGGTAGAGGCAGTCGTACGGCTGGCCGAGCTTCGCTGGCGACAAGGACGCTGGGACGAGGCTGCCGCGCTCTTTCGCGAGGTAGAGCACGAAGGGCTGTCTCAGCTCGGCCGCGCGGAACTGGCGCTCAGCCGTGGCAATGCGACGGAGGCGCTGGATCTCGCAGATCGCTACCTCCGCAGAATCCCCGCCGAGGACCGGGTCGAGCGCGCTCAGGGGCTGGAGCTGAAGGTCCGTGCGCTCGTGAGGCTGGGCGATGCGGAGCGCGCCGCAGGGATCGCTGCGGAGCTCCGGCAGATCGCAGCCGCCGTGAACACCGAACCGCTGCGAGCCGCTGCCTGTCTCGCGGAAGGGCTGGTCGCGGCCTGCCGCGGCGACCACGAAGCCGCGCTCCCTCTCTTCGAGGACGCCATCGATTTCTACGGCAGGAGCGGCGGCGTATTCGAAGAGGCGCGGTCCCGCCTGCAGTTGGCGCGAACGCTGCTCGCGCTGGGCCGAGCCGACGCGGCCGCCCGCGAGGCCGGCGAGGGGCTATCGTCGTTCCGCCGCCTGGGAGCGCAGCGCGAAGCCCCTGTCGCCGAGGGGCTCATGCGCGAGATCTCCCGCTCCACCTCCGCCACGAGCGCCGCGGAGCCGCGAGCGGAAGGCCCGGCGCTCACGTCCCGCGAGAGGCAGGTGCTGGCGCTCATCGCGGCGGGACGCTCCAACAGTGAGATTGCGGAAGCGCTCGTGCTGAGCGTTCGCACCGTCGAGCGACACATCTCCAACATCTACGGAAGGATGGGTGTGAGCGGAAAGGTGGCCCGCGCCGCGGCAGCAGCCTTCGCCATCCGCCGCGGAGTCGTTTCCGAGTAGCCCCACCGTCTACGTGTACGCCGCCACGGAGTCGTCCCAAAAGATGCGTGGCCGCGCGCATGGCAACCGCCGCGTCACGGACTACGCTTCCGTCACCCGGCGGCTCGCCGGACGTCGCGGCTCGAGCCATCGGCACCCGGCGGGCGCCGGCGAAACGCCAGCAGTTCATGGAGGGAGGACACCATGGCGTCCGGTGGAGTCATCGTTACATCGCCCCTGGCGGAAACGTACCTGGCGTGTCTGACGAACGCCGACTGGACCGCCATGCGCGCGTGGTACGCGCCCGATGTCCGGGTGGACGTCACCGTGCCTGAGTGGCGCTTCTCGCTCCGCGGCGTCGACGCCGTCCTCGGGTGGCTCAGCGAGGCGGCGCAGGGCTTCGTCAGAGGGCTCGATGTCACGGAGGCGCGCGAGTTCGAGTCGGACTCATTCGTGGCCATCGTCTGGGAGGGGCACGGCGTCCAGAAGCTCGAGAGCGGCGGCGGGCGGCCCGTCGGCGTCCGTCAGACGGACGTCTTCGCGCTTCGCAACGGGAAGGTCGTCGAACACTTCATGCAGTGCATCGGTGAGTGGGACGAGGCGGTGTTCGCGCGCATTGCCGCCGAGGCGCCGAAGGCCGACTGACCGCGGGCCCGCAACCTAGAACATATCGAGGAGAGCCATGACCACACAGAACAGCGAGGCGACACAGGTCCCCGAACTCAGCGACGGACTGCAAGCCATCGCCGTCGCTCCAGGCGCCGACGGCTATGAAGCAGCACGGCGGGTATGGAATGGAACCATCGACAAGCGGCCCGCGGTGATCGTGCGCTGTCGGGGCGTGGCCGACGTGATCGAAGGCGTGACCTACGCCAGAGCGCGAAACCTCCCCGTCTCCGTACGCGGGGGAGGCCACCACGTCGCCGGCGGTGCGCTGATCGACGGAGGTCTCGTGCTGGACCTGTCTCAGATGCGCGCCGTCCGGGTGGACCCGGTCGCACGCACCGTGCGGGCGGAAGGAGGCGCGCAAATCGGCGACATCGACCGGGAAACCCGCCCGTTCGGACTCGCGGTTCCCATGGGTGTGTTCTCGGAGACGGGCGTTGCCGGGCTGACCCTCGCGGGCGGCGTCGGCTGGCTGCGACGCAAGTACGGTCTGGCGTGCGACAGCCTGCTTTCGGCGGACGTCGTCACGGCGGACGGCCGTCTGCTCCACGCCAGCCCTGACGAGCATCCCGACCTCTTCTGGGCGCTCCGCGGCGGCGGATGGGACATGGGTTGCGTCACCTCACTCGAGTACCGCGCGTATCCAATCGAGCCCGAGCTATTCTTCCTGTTCGTCACGTATCCCATGGACGACGCTCCCGTGGTCCTCCGAGCGTTGAGGGACTTCGCCAGCACAGCATCCGACGAAGCCAGCCCACTGGCCGTGCTCTGGACCTTCCCAAGGTCGGACGCGTATCCCCCGGAGGTCTGGGAGAAGCAGTTCGTCGCCATCGCGGGACCCTACGCTGGCCCCGTCGAGGAAGGTGAGCGTGTCTACGCGCCCCTGCGGGCGCTCGGCACTCCGTTGCTCGACATGAGCGGGCCGATGCCCTACCACTACGTGCAGAAGCTGTTCGACGAGGAATATCCCACCGGGCGGCGCTATTACTGGAAGTCCAGCTACCTGCGTGAGCTGAGCGATCCAGCGATCGACGTGCTGGTGCACTTCGGGCGCCAGCGGCCGTCGCCGCTCTCGTCCGTGGATGTCTGGCTGCAAGGAGGCGCCATCGCGAAGACCTCCGCCAGCGACTCGCCCGCCGGGCATCGCGATGCGCCGTACCTGATCGGCATCGAGGCGAACTGGGAAGAAGCCACGAACGATGCAGCCAACATCGCCTGGACGCGGGAGCTCGCCGCCGCGCTCGAGCCGTTCTCGACCGGCGGGTCGTACCTCAACTTCGAGGATGTGACCGAGAGCGCGGCGACGGCCGCGTACCACGGCGCGAGCTTCGAGCGGCTCGTTTCGGTCAAGCGAACATACGACCCCGGCAACTTGTTCCGCTCCCGCCGGGGCCTGGTCGACTGATCCCGTCATTACGAAAGGAGTGCCATCCATGCGCCACATCATCGTCGCCATCGCCCTCGCGATCTCGTCAGCCGTGCCGGTTGGGACCGCCTCCGCGACCGCGGATGAGCACGCGAGCTGCCTCGGTATCGCGTTTTCCGAGCATGGGCCGGCGCGCGAGGTGAAGACCGTCGTCCATGACGAGGCCAAGCCGTTGGCCGACGCGCTCGACGTTCCGCTGGGCCGCCTCGTGAGCGCCTTCGCCCACGCGCACCTGGGGACCCATGCCGCCTGCGAAGGCGCCGTCCCTGAACCGTAGCGCGGCGGTTCGGAGCGCGTACGAGAACGGCCAGGCTGCCTGCCTGGCCGTTCGCTTCATTCGGGCGACGCTCTCGTCTCAGTAGCCGCCGCGGAGCGCCATCTCGCGGAGACGCCGGACGCGGTCCTCGATGGGCGGATGCGTCGAGAAGAGGTTGCTCAGGTTGGCGCCGCGCAGGCCCGCCAAGGGGTTCACGATGAACAGGTGCGCGGCCGCCGGGTTCACTTCCATCGGACGGAGCATCGCACCCTGGTGGAGCTTTTCGAGCGCGCTCGCCAGCGCCTCCGGGTCGTGCGTGATGCGCGCCCCCGTACGGTCGGCCTCGTACTCCCGCGTGCGGCTGATCGCGAACTGAATCATCGCGGCAGCGATCGGCATCAGGATCATCCCGACGAGCGCCAGCAGGCCACTCCCGTTATCGTCGCGGCGCCCGAAGCCCCCGAACATCGTCCGCCACCAGAGCATGTTGCCGATGAGACTGATGGCCCCCGCGAAGGTTGCGACGATGGAGCTGATGAGAATGTCGCGGTTGCCGACGTGGCCGATCTCGTGCCCAATGACGCCGCGCAGCTCCCGGTCGTTCAGGAGGTTCAAGATGCCGGTGGTCGCGGCGACGACCGCGTGCTGAGGGTTGCGTCCCGTCGCGAACGCGTTGGGCGAAGGATGGTCGACGACGAACACTTTGGGCTTCGGCAGTCCCGCGAGAGACGCCACCTCCTCGACGATGCGGTGTAGCCGTGGCGCTTCGGACGGCGAGACCTCCCGTGCGCCCGCCATCCGCAGGGCGAGGCGGTCACTGAACCAGTAGGCGCCGATGTTCATGATGCCGGCCAGCACCAGGAACACCAGGAGCCCACCCCAGCCGCCGACCACTGCGCCGAGCGCGGCGAACAGACCCGTCAGCAGCGCCAGCAGAAGGACGGTCTTGAACATGGCCATGGCGTTCGATTCCTCCGAGCCCTCGGAATTCCACGAGGGCATCGATTGTAGTCTACCAAAACCCGGGGCCCGCTTCGTGTCGCGCTATCCCTCGGGCCCCAGGCGCCGTCCCCCCAGAAGATGCAGGTGCACGTGCGGGATGGTCATGCCCGCCGCTCCACCAACGTTGAACGCGAGCCGATAGCCTTCGTCCGCGACCCCCACCTGCTCCGCGACCTTTGAGGCCACCACGAAGAGTCGTCCCAAAAGCGGCCCGTGCGACTCCTGGATCTCCCGCATCGTCGGGATGTGCTCCTTCGGGATGATCATCACGTGCACGGGCGCCCGAGGATGAATGTCGCGGATGGAGAAGACGAGGTCGTCCTCGTACAGCTTCTCGACGGGCGTCTCGCCCGTCGCCATGCGGCAGAACAGGCAGTCCGACGGCATCGCACACACCTCCACTGCACGAAGGCCACGCTCCGGCGTGGCCGAGGCACCCCGCGCTGGGCGCCGCGCCGATCCTAGCACGTCTGGCGCCTGGAAGCGGGGCCGCTTCCGGCGCAACCTCCCGTGTGCGGGCGACGCACATTGCAGTGAGCCGAGGATCTCGCCCCCGGCACGCCGCAAGCCTGCGCCTCATGCCGGGGTGACCCAGCCCAGTTCGCGCTCGACCGCCTCGAGATCGGGCGGCACAGTGCGGATGGTGAACGGCTGGGACATCGCCGTATCGGGGTCCTTGAGGCCAGACCCCGTGATGATGCACACCACGCGCTGCCCCTCGAAGCCCCGACCTTCGCGCGCGAGCTTCAACACGCCAGCGACGCAGGCGGCAGACGCTGGCTCGCAGAACACGCCTTCTTCGCGCGCGAGCCGCCGGTACGCGTCGAGGATCTCGTCGTCGGTCACCGCGGAGATCGACCCGCCCGATTCGTCCCGGGCGGCGATGGCTCCCTGCCAGCTCGCCGGATTGCCGATGCGCATGGCCGTCGCCACCGTTTCCGGCCGTTCGACCGGGTGGCCCAGCACCAGGGGCGCCGCGCCGGCCGCCTGAAACCCGAGCATTCGGGGCCGGCGACTGGTTCGTTCCAGCCGATGGTATTCGACGAAGCCCCGCCAGTAGGCGGTGATATTCCCGGCGTTCCCGACCGGAATCGCCAGGACGTCGGGCGCATCGCCCAGCGCATCGCAGATCTCGAACGCGGCCGTCTTCTGCCCCTCGATTCGGTGAGGATTCACCGAATTGACGAGGGCCACCGGGTGGCGCGCCACGATGTCCCGGGCCAGCCGCAGCGCATCGTCGAAGCCGCCCTCGACGGCGATCACCTGGGCGCCGTGCATCACCGCCTGCGCCAGCTTCCCCTGGGCGATGCGGCCAGCGGGCACGAGGACGTACGACTCGAGACCGCAGTGCGCGGCGAACGCCGCGGCGGAAGCGCTCGTGTTGCCTGTCGAGGCGCAGAGCACCGCCCTGGCGCCGGCTTCCACCGCCTTGGCGACGGCGACCACCATCCCCCGGTCCTTGAACGAGCCGGTGGGATTGCACGACTCCAGCTTGAACCAGAGTTCGGCGCACCCGACCTCGCGCTCGAGTGAGCGCGACCGTACGAGGGGGGTATCGCCTTCGCCGATGGTGATGAGCGGCGTGGCGTCGGTGACGGGAAGGAGGTCGCGGTAGCGCCGGAGGACACCGCCGCCCCGGCTGTCATTCGTCCTTGAGGCTGGCGGCATGCTTTCTCAGCTCTTTGACCTCGCGTTCGAGGTCCTCGATCTGGCGTCGCTTGAGCCGCTCCTGACTCTGGTGGAGCTTGAGCAATTGGCTGAGCAGGAGCGTGCGGTACTCGTCCAGCTTCTCTTGCATCTGTGACAGGCGCGTGTCCAACGCCTGGGAGCGAGCGTCGAGCGTGGTGGCGACGTGCTCCTGCCTCTGGCGCCAGGTCTCCAGTTCATACACGGCCGCTTCCAGACGCGTCGCCCGGTCCTCGACACGCTGGCGCTCCGCCCGGAGTAGTTCGAGGCGCTCCCGCAACACCGGCAGGTCGCGGTACCCCTCCTTCGAGGCCTCGACCTGGCCCTCCAGGCGATGCGCCACCTCCTGCGCGAGCCGGACGCGTTCGTTCAGGGCTTCATCCTCCCGCTTGAGGTCTCCCAGAACGCGCTCGATCTCCGCCAGCCCCTGCTCGGCCCGGTTGGCCGCTTCGACGGCTCTGGCAGCGCGCGTTTCCGTGGAGTCGGCCCGCGTCTCCAGCGACCGCACCGCGAGCTCCGTCTTCGAGATGGCCTCCTGGAAGCGCCTGGAGAAATCCTCCAGGCTCGCCTGGCGATCGGTCCACGACTGCACCTCACGCTCGAGGGCCTGGACCCGATGATAGAGGTCGTTGACGTTCGTGCGCTCGCGCTCCATCTCGGCGGCGCGCTCTCGCTGGAGCCGGTCGATGCGCGCGTTGAGCATGGTCTGCGCCTCCTGGACGCGGTTCAGCACGTCCTGGATGGCCACGATCCCATCTTGCACCAGCGCGGCGTTGGCGGCCTTCGCCGCGACCTCGCGGTGCTGGGCCTCGATGGCACGCACCTGTTCGGCGAGGTCGAGGACCATCGCCTGAAGCTGCTCGATCTGCTGACTCAGTCGGGCGCTGTGCGCGCGTTCCGACAGCAACTCTGCCTGAAGCCAGTCGAGGGCTTCGCGCTCCGTGACGAAGCCGCGCTGCTCTTCCGGGCTGCGCTGTTCCGTCATCCTTCCACCGCCCCCTCCACGCGGATCATCGAGCCGATGCCGGCCACGACGTTAAGCTTCTCGAGCTCGTGCAGGGCGCTCTGGACGGCGTCCTCCCGGGCCAAGTGCGTCATGATCACGAGCTCGGCCGTCTGCGCCCGCTCGTCCGCCTCTTTCTGGATGACCGACGCGATGCTGATGTCGCGGTCGCCGAGCACACGCGCGATCTGCGCCAAGACGCCGGGCCGGTCGGCGACGGTAATGCGGAAGTAGTAACGGGTTACGACCTCCCCCATGGGCACCACGCGCGCGGGCGCTTCGTGACGCCAGGCCGGCGGTTCCCGCACGCCGCTAACCACGCTGATGGCCGCGTCGAGCAGGTCCGCCACGACCGCACTGGTGGTCGGAAGCGAGCCGGCGCCCCTGCCCTCGAAGAGCACGTGGCCCAGCAGGTCCCCCTCGACCTGGACCGCGTTCAGCACGCCGTCGACCTTGGCCAGCGGCTCGTCCAACGGCAGGAGGGCAGGATGCACGCGAGCCTCCACGGCGCCATCGACCCGCCGCGCGATGGCGAGCAGCTTGATGGCGTACCCGAGCTGCGCCGCGTAGGTGAAGTCGCGGGGCGCGAGCAGGGAGATCCCTTCGCGGTAGACGTCGGCGGGCCGGATGTCCGTATGGAACGCGAGCGAAGCCAGAATGGCCAGCTTGTACGCCGCGTCGAACCCCTCGATGTCGTTCGTTGCGTCAGGCTCCGCGTAGCCAAGGTCGCGCGCCTCGGCCAGGGCCGTCGCGAAGGATTCGCCCTTCCGCGACATCGCCGTCAGGATGTAGTTGGTCGTGCCATTGATGATGGCGCGCACGCCGAGAATCTCGTTGGCCAGCAGGTCGCGCTTGAGGGGCGCGATGATGGGAATGCCGCCACCGACGCTCGCCTCGAACAGGATATCGACGCCGTTGGCACGGGCGAGGCCGAGGAGCTCCGCCCCGTGCTTGGCCATCACCTCCTTGTTCGCCGTGACGACGAACTTGCCCCGCGTGAGCGCTTCCCGCAGGTAGTCGAAGGCGGGCGTCTCCCCGCCCATGACCTCGATCACGATGTCGACGTCCGGATCGTCGAGGATCGCTCGCGGGTCCGTGGTGAGAAGCGCGGCATCGACGTCGAAGGCGCGCTCCTTCGCCGGGTCACGCACGAGCACCCGGCGCAGGACCAGCGGACAGCCGACGGTGCGCGCGTACACGTCGGCCTTCTCCGTCAGGATGCGGGCGACGCCGCTCCCGACGACCCCGAGGCCCATGAGGCCGATGCCCACCTGCGAGCGCTGCCGTCCGCTCATGCGACGCGCGGTTCGACCGGGAGCGGCTGACGCCGAGACCCCGGCAGGTTGAAATCGTCCTGGACCTTCGTGACGGCTTCGACCTTGTCCTCGTCCGTGATGCGCTCCCGCACGGACAGCTCATCCTGGAGACGCGCGATCCAGTTGTCGAACAGCGCGGCCACGATCCGCGGCCGCTGTTCGTCGGTGATCGGGCGGTTCTCCTCCTTGCCGATGAGCTGGTACACGGCGTAGACACTGCCGTCCGAGAGCGCGATCGGGTCGCTTACCTGTCCGAAGGACATGTCGAAGATCACGTCGCGGGCTTCCGCTGGGACCTGGTCCTTCGTCACCCATCCGGTTTCGATGCTGCTCTGCACCACGCTCGCGTCGGTGTCTTCGGGGAAGAGCTCCTTGGCGACGGCGACGACGTCCTCGCCGTTGCGGATGCGCTCGGCGGCCTTTTTCGCCTCGTCCTCCGTGCCGTAGCGCAAGACCCGGAAGTTGGCCTGGAGGGCGCTCGCCGGAACCTGCTTCTGCAACTCCTCGCGCACGCGCTGCTCGGCGATGTCGGCGCGCGTCATGAACCGGAACTCGGTCACCTTGAGGCCGGTGCGTTCCACGGCCTGGCGATAGGCCGCCGCGAACGTTCGAGGGTCCGCGTTGGACGGGACGCTCTGCTGCGTCCGCACGCGGTCGTCGATCTCGGCGTCGGCGACGTAGATCCCGAAATCGCGGGCCGCCCCGTGGATGACCAGCGCGTCACGGCGGAGTTCGTCGTAGGCCACGTTCGCGATGTCGAGCGCCGTCGAGCCCCGTTGGAACGCCAGGCCGGGGTTCTGATTCACCAGCATACGGATGCGCCGGGAGAGATGATCGCGGGTGATCTTCGTGCCCTCCACCTCGAGCACGACCTTCCGGCCCGGGGCGATCTGCGTCTGGTAGTACCCGAACGCGAGCAACAGCAGGACGAGGGCGATGACGGCGCCCACGCCCCCGACCAGCAGATAGTAGTTGAGTCGCTCGGGGTCGACCCGGGGCCGCGCGCGGACGCTGGCCCGCTGCCGCTCGATTTCCCGTGCCGCGCGTTCCTTTCCTGCCATCGTTCGGTTCTCGCTCCCCAGCGTACTGTCCGGCAAGCGACGAAAGGGGCGAGGCGCCCCCTTCGTGTCCGGTGCGACTGGACGCGCGGCGACGTTACGGACGCGGCGGGAACGCGCCCGTCAGGCGAATGTGTTCGGCCGTGAACGGCAGCAGCGCAAGGTGCCGGGCGCGTTTCAGCGCGACCGTGAGGCGGCGCTGGTGACGCGCGCACGTGCCCGTCTTTCGCCGGGGTTCGATCTTGCCCCGGTCAGAGACGTAGCGCCGCAACATCGCGACGTCCTTGTAGTCGATCACCTCGATCTTGTCGGCGCAGAACAGACACACCTTGCGCCGGCCGCCGAAGCGCCTGCGCTTGCGTTCCTGGCGCGCCGCGGCGCGCGGGGCCTCGCCTTCGGCGGGAGCCTGGGCTCCCCCCGCGGCTGACTCCCCGGGAACCGCCTCCGACGACGGTTCCGCTCCCTCTGAGACTGCCTCGGCGGCTGTCTCCGGAGCGGTGGATTCGGGAGTCTTCGTCTCTTCGGTCACCGTCTCCTGTTACCCTCCACGCTATTCGAACGGGAGATCGTCGGGCTCGGTCGTGGCCTCGTAGTCCGGCGGCGCGCTCATGGGCGCGGCCTGCGGCCGGTCGAGGAACAGCACGGTCGAGGCGACGATCTCGGTCTTGTACCGTCGCTGGCCATCAGGCCCGTCCCAGGACCGGGTCTGGAGGCGCCCCTCGACGAAGGCCCTCCGACCCTTCTGGAGGAACTGACTACACGTTTCGGCCAGCTTGTTCCAGGTGACGACGTTGAACCATTCGGTTTCTTCCCGCCGTTCACCGTCGGGCGAAGTATAGTTGCGCGTACAGGCGATGCGGAAGGTCGTGACAGCGCTGCCGTTCGCCGTGTAGCGCATTTCGGGGTCGGTTCCCACATTGCCGATGATCAGGACTTTGTTCAGGCCCGCCATCCTTCGAACTCCCTTTCTACGAACCGGGGGCAGGTGCGTACCATGACACGCTATCGGTGGTGGCCGGGCGGGCGGCCCCGGTCTCGCTCACTCCCCCTCTTTTCGCACCAGGAGGTGGCGGATCACCTCCTCCGAGATGAGGAGGCCAGCCTCGAGCTCCCGCGTGCGCGCCGGGTCCATCCGGATCTGGGTGACGACGTAGTTGCCTTCGGTGTAACGCCGAATGGGGTACGCGAGCTTGCGTCGACCCCAGAGGTCCACTTCGGTCACCTCGCCACCCCGGGAGCGGACGGACTGCTGAAGACGCTCGACCGCGGCCGGCACCTCGTCCTCGGGCACCTCAGGGCTGAGAATGACTACCAGTTCGTACTCTCGCAACCATCACCTCCACATATGCGATCCGAAGCGGACAAAAGCAAACCCGCCCGCGTCCTTCCCCGAGGGTGGGTAAGTCCGGGCGGGGCATGCTGCCACGCGCCCCGGCGGGGCATGACAGTATAGGACCGGTTCCGCCCGCCCGTCAACGCATCGATCGCGTCGGATGCGTCGGGTTATTGCCGGTAGGAGAAAAAGCAGTAGGCTCACCTGAAAAGGCATTCTCACAAGGAGGTGAGCCTACATGCCGACCGTGGAGACCACGATCA
>FWPU01000414.1_pt1 | contig 137895 bp, 139 predicted proteins | sample 2228361 | NCBI WGS metagenome assembly FWPU01 (sample SAMEA103939777, study PRJEB20133) | metagenome | reverse complement strand
GACCTGCTGTACAGCTTGCCTTCGAGCGCTAGCTTGTACATCTCGGCTACATACGGGTTCTTCGCAGGTGTTTCTGCACCAAGCTCAACCAGCCTAGCGTACACTCTGACTACGTATGCCAGAGCGCCCATGAATGCCACGACGACACCCATGTTGAACATCCAGTGGTTGGGTACGGCGAATATCTCTTCGACGAACCAGAAGTGCCACAGCTCGTTGACACCGATCGTGAACATCGTGGCTAGGTAGCCAATGATGGTGATCTTAAGACCGGTGTTCATAGAGTTGCCAGGTCCGCGAAGTATGGGTACTCTCCTGTCGTACATTGCGACAAAGCCCCATCCAAGCGGGAGAGCTACGAAGTGGCTGTATAGCCACCAGTGAGCTGGCGTGAATGCGGAGTCGCGTATGGTTGTCTGGTGCAGTGAGCCGTCGACAAAGTTGTCGACCTCTACTGAGGCTGCGATTGAACCCAGCATGATGACCATGATGTAGATCTTTTTCAATCTCTGGATCTCGACTTCCTTTGGTATCAGTGCTGGCATTTGTGCCATTTTTCAATCACCTCGTGAAGGAGACTTCGTTAGCTGTCGATATATCTGTATTCGATCGTATTCGGGATCAAGATATGTTCATTATATCCTTATCATCAGGATAAAGGAAGAATTCACATAATAATTGATGGACAACTTGCGATTTCTATAACACTCAATAGCTAATCATCTACGCACATCAAGACTGTTAATCAACGAGAATTAGTGACATTTTGAATATAGACTGTTGGTTCAGATCTGAAAGCTAGTCCTTGGTGAAAGCATTTGCTGGCGGTAAAAAGGAATTGATTGCCTGCTCCCGATTCAATTTTTTTATTCATATTTTGTGTCCATAATACTCAAAGCTAACAAGGCATCGAAGTGCATAACAGTGAAGACGGGGCAGTATTCTACAGGGTAGACGTTGTCTGTTGCTCGAAAGCCGGTCACCCAATTGGGGCCGGCAAGTAGGGCGCGTTTCTTGTTCTTCTGTGCAAAAAGTTCTTGCTTCCAATATAGAACAAGAAATATTCATCAAGAGATACTTTACCCTCATGATCTAGTTTCCCAATGGGCTTATTGAATGAAATTGCGACTAGATGCAACAAGACCAATCTACTTTCAACTAACACCCCTCAAGCCTGTGAAGGGCTATCGACGTTCTTTCCTGATCACCTGATTCCTGCCTACCATCATCGTAGAGGTCCTAGACTGTGTCAGCTGCAACTCGCAATACAGAGACAGTCTTCATATCCCTCTGGTGCTGCTGCTCCTCTCTATAATCTTCTTCATTAGCTCTCTGTCGCATCATTATTTTGGCGACTGGCTGTTGACTCTGCGTTGCACCCCCGCTGATCGCCTGAAAATATGCATAGCTGCGAATCATCCCATCGCTGTGAATGGAAGGTGACTTCTCACTGAAATTCTCTGCAATAGCTTGTGCAAAAAAGCCAATCAAGAAAGGAAAGCTAAAAGCACCATGATGAGCTTGAATAACAATAGTGAAGCTTAGCCGGCAGGTAATACTATGGTCTGTCCTACTGTACTTTGTGTTGAGCATTCCGATAAGCCTCATCCACGAGCTGGGCCATGTAATTGTCTGCACCTCAAGCGGATTTGACTACGCTATATGGATCGACGTAACTGGCGGCCACATGGTGTGCTTTGGTAGGCCGGTCGATAGTTTCGCTTATAATGCGATGGGCGGGATCCTCGGGGTGGTCGGCAGCGTTGGAATCATGGCGGCTTGGCTCTTTGCAAGAAGGCACTATGCTATACTTTCAGTTGGTTTGGCTTATTTTGTGGACCAGTCGGCCAAGGTAATCCTTGAAGGTATCTTTACTCCAATATACGCATCCGGTACAATCGATGTCTACATCACGGCACTCCAAGTCACCTCGTGGCTTGGCTTTATGATATACTCTGCAAGGATAAAAGAGCCAGCAAAGGTCGCAGCCAGCGACGTTTAAGAATGGGAAAATAAGCAATCTAGCCAGAACGCAATTGGTCAACAAACTCGGCATACTCATCTCAGGCAGGGGAAGCAACATGGACGCAATACTTGCCGCAGTCAAGTCGGGCAAGATAAGAAACGCTCAACCATCAGTAGTTATTTCAAACAAACCCGATGCCGCCGGCCTGAAGATCGCCTCTGAAAAGTACCAAGTTCCGACAAAGGTAATACCGCCAGAAGGCCTAAAGGGCTGGGACTATGACCATAAGATAGTAGCCGCGCTAAAAGAGCACGGAGTCACGCCCGAGTCTGGGCTCGTGTGCCTCGCTGGTTTTATGAGGATAATCAGTCCCGAATTTGTCAGGCAGTACAGAATGCGGATAATAAACATCCATCCAGCTCTGCTACCCTCATTCCCGGGACTCCATGCACAAAAGCAGGCGCTCGACGCAGGGGTCAAAATCACCGGCTGTACAGTCCATTTTGTCGACGAAGGAGTTGACTCTGGACCGATAATATTGCAAAGAGCAGTACCTGTTATGGACAATGACACAGAAGATACACTGTCTGCGAGAATACTGGAACAGGAACACCAACTATATCCAGAGGCTGTACGGCTGTTTTGTGAAGGCAAACTTAAAGTGCAAGGCCGCAAGGTCTTGATAGCCTAATATTGTGACTTCTCCCACCCCTAAAGTGTATGGGCTTCTTCCTAATGCCATCGATGGTACTTCTCCCACCTGAGCATTAGAGGCATAGCCAAATGCCTGCTACTGCTGCTACTGCTCCTTTCCTGTTGTATTGTATGTTGCTCGACATCCAGGAGAAGAAGAAGAGCCATTTGCAGCTACCTTTGCCAGCATAATGTTGTACGCGCCGCTTACGTCTGCGTTCACGATCATGTTGTTCTCTCTGCAGTAATGCAATCCCCTGTGGATTCTTCCATTGTGCTGCTGTCCACAGATGCAGCATGTCTTTGACGTTCCTCTTTCAGATACTTCTTCTATGAGAACACCATATTCTTCGCTAAGCTCCTTGATTCTTTTCATGATGTAGTTGTGGCTCCAAAAGTTGTGCAGCTTTCCAAGAAGCGATTACCTCTTTTTGATCACTGCAATAGATCCCGCAAGAATGCTACCTACAATGGCAAATGCAAGGTAGGGGCTACCAGAGCCAAATGCATCTGACGCGATTCCTGCCATCACCGGTCCGGCAGTCCAGCCCGCACCAAAAAGAGCATTAAATACACCGAGCTTGGCACCAATCTGCCCTGACGGCGTATCCCGCGTTACCAAGCTAAACGTCACCGGATAAAAAATGCTGGTGGCAAGTCCGACCAGCGCAATTGCGACTGCAAATGACAGGATAGAGATAAATGCAAATGAAAGGAACATGGCTACTGCAGTGGCCACCACAGCCAGTGCCAGAGCAAGCACCTCATGCCCTGAAATCTTTGGCACCATCACAAGAGTGGCAAACCGCGCGATGCCAAAGACGAAAAATAGGATCTCGATGTCTTGGCTTGTTAGCGATGCCTCGCTCATATACGCAGGAAGCACGGTAAGTATTACTCCGAAAGTAATCGCATAGTACAATATGACGGAGCTAAGCGTGGGATGGGTAGTTACCTCTTTGACTATTTGCGCCATGCCGGCCCTGACTTCGAGGTCCTTCTGTACTGCTGGCCAACCGAACTTGCGCAAAATGACAGATGGTGCGATGCCTGCAGCCATCATTATTGCAGCGGTTTGAAAGAGCGTATCAAAGTCTGACACATCCAGCACAAGCTTGCCTATGAGCGGCCCCGCCATAAAGCCAAGAATCCATGACGCAATGAATGTCGATATGCTCTTTACTCTCCCGCTAGGTGGCGAGTTGGTAGAGATCAGCACCTCTGCCGAGGGCCAGAAGAAGGCGTGACCTACTCCTGCAAGAGCCCTGTACAACATGAGATCTGGCACTGTCTGCACTGTTGCGAGCATGAATATTGAAAAGATGTTTAGGAGTATGCCGGACACCAACATGGACGACTTGTTGACCCTGTCAAGCAGTATGCCTACGAAGAACGGTGCAAACATGTATGGCAGATAGTTCACCATCCCGATCAATCCTATCTGTGAATAATCGGCTGCAAGTTCATCTCTTGCAAATACTGGCACTACTGGCGAATGCATCCCGTATGAGATGCCGACGATAGCGGCGCAAATTGCGACCAACAGTACCGCGCGGTTCATTACGTCGACCTTGATACCACTACTTGTATGCGGCTACTATCACTGCGCCGCCCATCATACCCTTGTCAAATTCCACACGGGAAAACTTTTCCTTTAGCAGGGAGTCGAGCTCTGAATTTTTCGGCCATCGCAAATAGGTGCCATAAAGTGTCTTGAATTTCAAACCTTCCTTGCCGGCTGCAAAATATGCAAAGATGCCAAGAAAATACTTCAAGTACATTGAGACAAACGCTCTGGAAACTGCACCGTCAGGCTTGCCTAGATCCACAATGACCAGCCGGCCGCCTGACTTTAACACTCTGTGTATTTCTGCAATCGCTTCCCTGAGCCGTATTGCGTCGCGCAGAGAATATCCGCACAACACAGCATCAAACGTCTCATCGCGGAACGGCATGTATTCGAATATGCCGGATGAAAGCGCCGCCTGCGAGTCAGGTAGAAAATTCTTTGCATTTGCAAGCATTTCTGGGATCGGGTCGTACATCACTACCCTTACATTGCCACCGGCCTCTGCAAGTGCGACGCGTGACATGTTGCCAAAGCCTGAGCCGGCGTCAAGTACAGTATTGCTGGGCAGCACCCTACCACGGATACCGCGCTGCCGGTATTCCTCATCCTTGCCAAGCGAGATAACTCTGTTCACCTTGTCGTAGACAGGGATTATGGACCGCAGGACCTCGATTACTTCGCCCCAGTAGCGACTTCCAAGACCAGACAACTGGCGGCAGCTTCTGCGATGCCATTATTATAGCTAGTTTCGACTGTCTTCGAGTGCCTGTTTCCAGAGGGCAATCTCAGCATCGAAACCTTTGAGCTGGCTCTCAAATTGCTCGTCGCTCAGAGCATCTGGCCTTAAAAAGATCCAGATGACGGTTGTGCCGCCAAAGTTTGGGACCATCCTAACATATACTTTCCATTCAATGCCCGCCCCAACAAAGGTATGATCCAGCACTCCTGCTTCCCTAATGGGCGCGTGCGTCATCCTTGCCCTGCCCGTAATATGATCAAAAGTCCACGAGCCATCGCTATCCTTGCGAACAGACTTTGCGGCTCCTCCGATCTCCATGCTTTTCGGATCTTCGAAAAAGCTAAACACATCATCAACACCCCTATTCACGGTCATTGTCTTTACAACTATTTTGCGCGGATTGCTCACATGTCTGTGTGTCTTGGAAGACTACTTAAATTCTGGTTCCCTCCTAGGGGGTATATTGTTAAATGAGCTTGTTGCACTTGGCCTGACTGCCGGCGAGGCCCGGGTCTACATTTCGCTGCTGCGTCTTGGACCGTCAAAGGTAGGCGCAGTAGTAAGGGAATCGAGAGTGTCTTACTCCAAGGTATATGATGTTCTTGAGAGGCTTGGTAACAAGGGGCTCGTGAGCCATGTCTTGATAGGAAGAATCCGACATTATAGCGCCGCAGAACCATACAGGCTGCAAGACTACATCCGCAAAAAGGAAGAATCGCTGCAGGGTGAAAGGGAAATGGTTAGCCGGCTTATCCCTGACTTGCTCAAATACATTGGAACGGGAAAGAGAAATAGTGCTGAGATCTTCATTGGCTTGAAAGGTCTCCGGACCGCATATGAGATTCTACTATTGGATGCAAAGCCGCGCGATATCCTTCGCTACTTTTACCCTTTTGGAGATTACCATGAAACTGCAACTCCTTTCTATTCCCGACTGCATCTTTTCCAGAAGCAAAAAAAGCTGGACGAGAGAGGAATAGGAACGACGGATTTCAGGAAATCAAGACACCACAAGGAACTGAAAAATGTCAATATGAAGTTCGTTCCATTTCCAGTCCCTGGCACCATGGACATTTTCGGCGACAAGATGTTGATAATAGCTTGGGAAAGCACGACGGGCATATTGATCTCGTCAAAAGAGATTACGGAGCACTTTAAGCTGTATTTTGACAGTCTTTGGAAGATAGCCAAGACATAGAAAAACAATTATCCTACCACTGTTCATGCGTCATGCCTGTGGTAAACTACCGCTGTCCAAAATGCAGCTCGCCCCATTCAATCGGCGTCGACAAGATATTTGATGGTCGGCTGATATTCAAGTGCGGCAAGTGCAAGATATGCTCTATCGTGACAAATGCGGGAAACATCGACGAAGCGTACCTTGACTTTCTTGACAGGTATGATAGTAGAATTGGGATTGCAGACACAGCCGACCTAAAGCTGTTAATGGAACAGGAACAGATAATCCGGCCTGCTAAGGAGATAGAAGCCCTCATGGAGGCTGCCAGTGCCACTGGCGACCCATTGCTGGAGGACGTGTTGCGATCCCAAGACGACTATATCGTAGATTTCCAAGCGATTGAAGAGCCGCCGCCAGAATTTGGATCCAAGATCGAAGATCTGCCTGTGGACGAAGCCCTGATCAATGTGCTTAAGACGAAAAAGATCGAGCGCCTTTACAGCTATCAGGATCAAGCCGTACGAAAGATCCTACAAGGCAACGATATAGTCATAACAGCACCCACGGCTTCAGGCAAGACAGAGGCTTTCTGTATTCCGGTATTGCAGAAAATTTCAGAAGAGTTGCCGCGGTTTGGATCCCTGCGTACAGGCGAAGGCAAAGTATCTGCGATTTTTATCTACCCAACAAAGGCCCTCTCCAGAGACCAGTTACCAAAGATAGAAGAGCTTGCGGAACCGCTTGGTGTAAGGGCTGCAGTTCTTGACGGAGATACGCCCGATAAAGAGCGCGATACGATAATGGAGTCGCCGCCAGATGTCATTGTCACCAATTTTGACGTGCTCCACTACCACATGATGCATCGGACAAAATTTTCACGAATGGTCAGGACGGCAAGGTTTCTGGTGGTAGACGAAGCTCACGTCTACACAGGAGTCTTTGGAGCAAACGTACACCACATTATCGCAAGACTCGAGAGGCTCGCAGGCAAGAAGCTCCAGGTGATTGCCGCTTCGGCCACACTGCCAAATGCACAAGAATTCTGCCAAACTCTCTTTGGCAGAAAAATGCAGGTTGTGCAGGGGAGGGGCAGGCGGGGGAGGATAAACCTTGCAATAATCTTTCCATCTCTCCGCTCACATAGGTCATTGGCACTCGACCTGCTGCGGCAGACCACGAAAAGAAAACACAGGACTATTGCATTCTCCGGATCGCATCTTGGGTCTGAACTGATGGCATTCTATGGATCAAGGCAGGGCGTTAACATTAGAGTGCACAGAGCTGGCCTGCCGCCTGCGCTTAGAATAGAGATCGAACAGCAGTTCAAGTCGGGCAAGCTGGCAGCGATATCTGCCACGCCCACTCTAGAACTTGGCATCGATATCGGAGATGTTGATGCAATAATCTCAAATATTGTCCCCGTTAACCGCCTCACACAGAGGGTCGGGCGCGCAGCAAGGCGAGGTCAGCAAGGATATGCCTTCCTTGCGCTTGGTAATGACCCAATAAGCCAGTACTACAAGACACACCCATCAGACTACCTTGCGGATCATGAATATGCCTACACCGACCCCGCAAATCCGTTCGTACAGGAATATCAGGTGCTTGCGATGACATGCGACAGACCGCTATCGATGGCAGAGAGCAAACCCGTGTGGGATACGCTTCAAAAGCTGGTCGCCAAGGGCGCGGTAAAAGTGGTCAGAGAGAGATTCGTGCCAGATCTGAATGAGGCCAGGAAGCTGCTTAGCAAGTACAGCATCCGCGGCATTGGGAGCAAGGTTGACATTAAATTCAACAAGAAGATAGTTGGTGACCGTTCGCTGCCGCAGGCGCTTGAAGAGCTGCATCCAAATGCAGTATACTTTCTTGCAGGTCGAAGGTACAAGGTTCAACAGCTGCACTTTGAGCCGAACAGCCAGCCGTATGCAGAGCTTGTTGCCATGCCTTCCGACTATCCATACTACACAAAGGCGCTTAGCGACGAATGGCCTTCAATTCTTGAAATATACGAGAAAAAAATGGTCTTTGGAGTTGAAGTAGCCTATTGCGCTCTCAAGATACAGAAGCGAGTGGTCGGCTATGCCAATATCGAGATCGGGCAGGAGGTGGCACAAGGTAGGAAGGTGATGCTAGACGAGCCTCTAGAGTACGAGTTTGTTACCAAGGGCTTTGTGTTTAGGGCGCCCAAGCCTACGGACATTTTGCAAAAGGTGGACGATGAAGAATACGTGGAGATGAGTGGCTTCCATGCATCAGAGCATGTCATCATCGAAGGGAGTGCCATGATAACCGGAGGTGCGTCGCAAGATTTGGGCGGCATTTCTCTTGGCTCTTCTGGACTGATATTCGTCTACGATGGGAGCATGGGCGGCAACGGTGCAAGCAAGGCACTTTACGATAGGCTGGACAGGACCTTTGACCGGGCTCTCCGCATTCTGTCTGAATGCCCTTGCAAGAGCGAAAGTGGCTGTCCACGGTGCACCTATTCTTATAGGTGTGGCAACAACAATGAATACTTGCACAAGATGGCCGCAATAGAGATAATGCACAGAGTCGTTGAGGGTGAAAAGACCGAAATTGGTCATGACATATCTGGCGATCGAGCACTTGTGTAATTTCCGCGCGTGTCAAAGACTTTATCCGGTGTGTCGCGCAATTCACCATTTCATTAACTAATTTTGTCATAGCAAGCTTGCTTCTTTTTGTCAGCATGAGTGAATGATCTCAAGCGTTGGTCAGCAGAGATTGAAGTAAGAGAGAATAAGCGAAGAAAGAATTAGTGGGCAGCATTAGCAACTTCTTCTTAACCGCAGACAAGGCAGAAACACAGAGCGTCTGTCACCAGGATGAGGAGCAATTCCTCTTTCAATTCAAACGGCTGCATTCCAAGGGAGTTGCTAGTGTTATTATAACGCCTGACTGGGACGTCAAGGAATGAAAGAGGAAGAAGAAAAATGGTTACAGAATGTGGTGGATTGCTGAATCGGTATTCGTGCCCCACGAGAAGATGAGGTTTGGTGAATATAATGCAAGTTCTGCCAGGTGAAAAAACATCGTGCAAGCGAGCCGCTCAGCAAAGCATCAATCTACAACAACATGCTCGTGAGCAGGGCGCCGCGACACAGGCCGAGGGTCAATCGATGTCTGCTCAGGTACTAGTCATTCGATAGAGCAACTTTATCAAAATCATTATAAGGAATCATTGACCGCCGGAATCGGTCGGAACAGGAAATGCGCGATGATCTAGATGTCGTCTATATATGTAGAGAATGCAAAGCCAATTTCCTCTTTAGAGAGGACATGGCTGACCACCAGAAAGAAACTAGCCATTCTGGAATCATCAAAATCCCGCTAGGTGGATACGCTGAACCTGCTTAGCATACACGCACACAAGCACAAATGTACTTGCTGAGGGAACATGAGGTGCGAAAAACGATAATACTTGTCAAGGGGGATAAGGTTTAAGAGTAGTCCTCGACGGTTTTCTTATAAAATTGGAAGAGGCCGTCGCTTCTGCCACTACTACTGTACGTGCTAAGTGGCAGACGCTGGAGCACAAGGGAGTCGCATTCCCGCCTGAGTACCAGCCAAGAGGGATCGTGGTAACGATCAGAGGTGAAAAGCTGGCGCTCAATCGCGATCAGGAAGAGCTTGTGTATGCATGGGCAAAGAAAAAAGACACACATTATGTGCAGGATCCTGTTTTCCAAGAGAATTTCATGATCGACCTCAGAAAGCTCTTGCCTGAAAAATTCAGTAACATCACGATCAAAGATATTGATTTTTCGATGGCTAACCGCCTGGCAGATGAAGAAAAGCAGATGAAGGAACAAGAGAAGGAAAGGTACAAGAATTTGCCAAAGGAAGAGAAGAAGAAAATTTCTCTTGCCAAAAAGGCCGAGCGCGAAAGGCTGAAATCTATATACGGCAAAGCCATCGTCGACGGGGTCGAAGTAGACATTGCAAACTGGCTTGTCGAGCCGCCGGGTTTGTTTATGGGTCGAGGCCAGCATCCGATGCGCGGCCGATGGAAGCCCCGTGTCAGGCCGCAGGACGTAACACTCAACCTAGGAGAAAACGCGCCAGTACCAGAGGGGAACTGGAAGGAAATAGTGCATGACCACTCTTCAACATGGCTTGCCACCTGGGTAGAAACTCTAACAGGTAAACGCAAGTATGTGTGGTTGCACGATTCGTCTGCACTTAGGCAGGAGAGCGACAAAGCAAAGTACGACAAGGCAAAGAAATTGGCGGAGCAAGAGACCAAGGTGCACCGCGAAGTCATCAAGAGGATGATGAAGGGCGGCGACAAGACTGCTACCGTGGCTTATTTGATTCTAAAATTGGCCATGAGGGTTGGTGACGAAAAGGATCCAGACGAAGCCGACACGGTGGGCGCAAGCACTCTCCGGGCAGAGCACATAAAGTTCCCGCAAGCTGGCGCAAAGAAGATGATCGAATTCAACTTTTTGGGCAAAGATAGTGTGCCTTGGCAAAAGACACTTGAAGTCAATTCAGAGGACACGGAAGCGTTGTACCAAAACCTCAAAAAGTTCATGCAGGGAAAAAAGCCAGGCGATCCCATTTTCGACGGTATCAACTCGCGCAAGGTAAACGCGTTTTTGCAGGAGATAATGCCAGGACTTACTGCCAAGGTGTTCAGGACGTGTATCGCTACAAGGGTCGTGCAACAGGAGCTGATCAAAGCCAAAGTCGACAAGAATTCATCCGAAGCGCAAAAGATCTATTACGCAAAGAAGGCAAACCTCGAAGCAGCTATAAAGTGCAACCATAAGAAGGGTGTTGACCCAAAGAACCCTGCTGCAAAGAAGGCACTTGAAAAGTTTGAAGAGTCAGTGGCCAAAAAGAAGGCCGCAATAGAACAGCTAGAGGCAGACATTGCAGCCAAGAAGTGGAAGACTGAGCTCCAAGAGAAGCGCCTCAAGGAGCGGCTTGAAAAGTTGAAGATCCAGCTGAAACTCCAACAGGAGACGAAAGATTACAGCCTCGGCACCTCGCTCCGTAACTACATTGATCCTCGTCTCATGAAGGCTTGGCTCAATTATGTCGAGCTTGATTGGACGAAAATCTACACTGCCACGCTCCAACGCAAGTTCAAATGGGTGGAAGGTTTTAATGAGAAGAACTTCCGCAACTTTTACCCTGAGCCAAAAAGTTAGCGCATAGAAGGGTCACAAGACTTATATCATTTCCAGCGTTCCTTTTAAGATTGGAAAGTCGTTCTGATGATATCCATATATCCTTGGAGAAGGGGAACTAGATTTTTCATTCCAGGGATGTTGCTCCTTGCAGCAATGACAACCCCGACGGCTAGCGCTCAGCAGAACCCTGACTATAATTCAGAATCGCTCTTTATAGCGCTCTTTGCAAACGGTGATGCCCTTGTTGAATACGATGTCAGCATCAATGATCCACTGGACGAAGAAATAAGGATCAAATTGTTCGGTGGCAGGCACATTAACGACATAATAGTCCGCGATCTTGACGACCGACTGGTAGACTATGACATAGACAGCCCAAATGAAATAGTTCTGAATACACCAGGCGTCGAAAACGTAAGGATAAGCTACACAACCCCAGACCTTGCAAATAGAACTGCAGGAATCTGGACATTTTCAGTGGACGCGACCACGGGCCCAATAGTTAGGCTTCCTATTGACAGCGTCCTTGTCAACGTAGAGCCGATTCCCGCTATAAGGTTCGTCAAGGATCAGCCCCTCCTGACTTTTAGCAATCCGGGAAACATACGGATCACGTACTCAATAGGCGTCCTTGGCACTGAGGATCAGGCAAACATTGCAATTCAAGTTGCGACAGCTACAATACGCGAAGTTCGGACAAGCCACTCTGGCATTATGCTTACTGCGGCACAGCAACTGCTTGACAATGCAATCGCTGCAATGGAAGAGCGAAAATTTTCCGAAGCTGAGAACCTTGCAGGTCAGGCAAATGATGTTGCTACGGCTGCTGGGAGAAATTATGAAGCGGCACAGGCTGCAATTAATAGAGCTGAAGCGGACATAGCAACTGCTGGTGATCAGGGTCGCGACATTGTAGCCGCGGAAGAGATTTTAGAGCAGGCAAGGAACCAGTTTGAAAATGGTGATTACCTAGAGGCGGTAGCCTCTGCAGAGAAGGCAGCTGCCGCCATCCGGGACATGCCTGAGCCTCAGACCCCCGTAGGCGCAATAGTGGCAGGGGCGGTGGCTGCAGCAGGAGGAGCGGGCGCGTTTCTGTTTTTCAAGATGAGAAAAAGGCCGACTCTAGAGCCACCGCGAAGAGAGCCTCCAAGAGCCGCTAACAAAGACAGCTCAACGGCAATAATCAGACCACCATCGCCGCCGACACCAATAGCAAATGAAGAAGAAAACAAGGTTACAGAACCTGCCATTGACGATCCATCCATGCAGAATGACATGTCTACGGTGGCAGAACCGAACACGATCCCAGATTCTCAGCTCGACAAGTCATTTCTTGGAAGAATAGTCAGCAGGATACTTGAAGAAAAGGCGCATCTCAGACCCGAGGACCAACAGGTGTTAAAGTTCCTTGCAGAAAAGGAAGGGGCGGCGTTTGAAAGTGAGATCAGAAGCAAGTTCCAGCTCCCCAAGACCACCATATGGCGGCTGGTCAAGAGGCTTGAGCGAGAGGAGCTGGTGGAGATACGCAAGGCAGGCGGCCAGAACCTCATCAAGCTTAAATTCGAGGACAAGCAGGCTTAGCCACGCTTAAATAAGTCATAATCGATAGTTATGTATGAGTAGCTACGTCCCAGAAGACATTTCTGCGCTCCTGTCTACTCCCATAGAGCACCTTATCAACACAAACATCGTGATTCTAGAAAGCGACAGATTCACAGACGAGGCGCTGAACCTCATGAAGGAAAAGAACGTTAGAAGCGTCCTGGTCTCGCGTTTGGGCGAAGTCGTGGGAATCGTCAGCAAGACAGACATACTGTTCAAGGTGATGTCCCAGGGTAGGAATCCCGGCAAAGTAAAGCTCAGAGAAATCATGACTAGCCCGGTGCTTGCAGTCGCTCCTCACAACACAGTGCAGGAAACGCTGTCGATAATGGACAAGCACGTGATCAGGCAGGTGATCGTTTCATCGCATTCGGCTGTTCTTGGTATGGTGTCGCGTGACGACATTTTCGAAAAGATACACATGGCGACAATGTCGACTGCACATACTGCGATCAAGGGCATGCCTGTCTGCATAATCAACCCAAAAGCAATCGTCTACATGAAGGATACAAGCACCGCCAAGCTCATCTGCCCTTACTGCGAATCACCGTTTGACACAAAAGAGGGGCTCTCGAATCACATTGACAGACTGCATTCCGGAGGTCCCGGAGTGCTTGAAGGCGATGTCCGGCGTATGTTTGAATAGCTTATATTATGCAGTAGGAGATTTCATGTGGCAAAGCCGGGGTAGCTCAGCTTGGTTAGAGCGTACGACTCATAATCTCTTGTAAGAAATAAGAAATCGTAAGGTCGCGGGCTCAAATCCCGCCTCCGGCACCTCTTCCTTAATACGAATGGACTTCGGATTTGTGTTCGCGCAGATACTTTTTCTTCTTGAACCGCTCGTTGCACTTTTCACACTTAAACGGCTTTTCAAATTCTTCAAGGAACCTCCGCCTGCGCTCCTCCGGCGAGTCGATGACAGGCTTTTGGTTATCTATGTTTATCATGATAATAAAACTCGACCTTTTTTGTTTATTTACTTTAAGTAAGATTTTACACTGATGACATCACTGAGAAAGTAGGTGTTGCAGGAGCCGCGGATGTTCTTTCTGCACATGTTCTTGCGATTAACGACGCCGAAATAAAGATCTGAAAAGCTGTTCTTATCATGAGTTGGTTCTTCATGGTCACACATTTCGCGCTTCATGTCAAGACCTTTGCATCAAAAGCACCTGTTCCTTCACAATATGAGTGGTCGCCGCATGGGTGCAGTTCTTGTCATCGTGCCAACCCTATCAAAGAAGCGAACTATATTATTATCCAGATGGATAGAACAAGCGCTTATAACGCCGCAGCTCTGTAGAGAAGGTGTTGCCAAGAAAGACGATCTATGGCAGGTGTCCTAAATGCAAGACCAAGAGCGAGCTTGAAGTCGTTTCTGGAAACCCCGGCAGGGAAAAGTTCCGGTGCAACCAGTGCTACCATAACTTTGGAATGGATGAGCTATAATCCAGACACGATTATATAGGAATTGCAAAACATTCATGACAGTGCCGTCGTAGCTCAGCCTGGGAGAGCACTCGACCTTTTTGGGGTGAAGCTGAAGACCGAGCTGTCGTGAGCTCAAATCTCACCGACGGCACTATACTATACTTTTACGGTATTTCTGACCATCTTGGACACGTCGTCTATAATTTTTCCGGATGCCCCAAGGTGGTTCTTGGCTTGAAATATCTCTTCGAGCTCTTGTGTTGAAAGGAATCTTGAGATGCTCTCGTCCTTTGAGACCGCGTCGAAAAAGTGCTCGCCCGATTCTAGTGCCTCAAACGCCACACGCTGAATGTCGCGGTACGCTTCAAAGCGCGCCACTCCCTTCTTCACCAGCGCTTCAAGCACAAACTCAGCATAAATCTGCCCTCTTGTCATTTCGATATTTGATGTTACCCTATCCCTGTTTACCTTTAGTTCAGAGATGACCTTTGTCATCGCGTTGAGCATCTCGTCTAACAGTATCGCGGCCATCGGAAGCGTAAAGCGCTCGTTGGCAGAATTTGAGAGGTCGCGTTCGTGCCATAAAGCAATATTTTCCATCGACACGCTGACAAGTGAGCGGAGCATCTTTGCAAGAGAAGACACACGTTCGCTCTTGATAGGATTGCGCTTGACAGGAACCGCGCTGCTGCCCATCTGACCCTTGCGGAAAGGTTCTGCGACTTCCCCGATCTCGGTCCGCTGTAGATTCCTGATCTCTATAGCGATCTTGTCCAAAGTTGATCCGATGAGTGCCATGCAGAACTGCATCTCAGCAAAACGCTCTCGGGGCACCACCTGTGTGGCTGCATCAACAGGATAAAGCCCCAAGTTCTTGGCAACAATTTTCTGGACATCGATTGCTCTTTCTCCCATGAGTGACCCCGTTCCCACGACGCCCAGTGTCTTGCACATCAAGAAGCGTTTCCTGCCCTCCTCGATGCGCTCTATGTGCTTGACCAGTTCTGCGGCCCACACAGCGAATTTCAGTCCAAATGAAATGATGCTAGCATGCTGCCCGTGAGTTCTGCCGACAGCCGGCAGAGCTTTGAATTCAACTGCCCTTTCTGCCAATGCAAGCGCTAGCTTGCCCACTTTGGATTCGATAATTGAAAACGCGTCGCGCATCTGCATCCCCGTCGACGTGTCTACAACATCATTGCTGGTAAGACCGTAGTGTATCCATGGTTTGGCGTTTGCAGATACTTGCTCGCTCAATGCTTCTACCATTGCCGCGGTATCGTGCTCACTTACTGCTTCAAGCTCGCTTACGCGGGCTAGCGTGACTTTGCCGGAGCTGGCGCCCTTTACAATCTCCTTGGCTGCGTCCGCCGGGATCATTTCTATCTGGGCTTGGGCCTGCGCCACGGCGGCCTCAAAGTCAAGTTGGTATTGTAGTCTCCTCTCATCGCCAAAGATCTCGCGCATTTCTTTGCTACCGTAGCGCCCAGAGTCGATCGGAAGTATCGGCATCCGGTCTAGAGCAGTAGTGCGGCGGAAATAAATCTTGTTAGTGTACACCTCATATAGACGGCTATTATAAGGGGCGTCTTGGGAAAGATAGAAGATTGTGAGGCAGCTACCTCATGGATCCATGCATCATCATCAGCTCCTCAGTTGCAATCGCTATTACCATGATGACCGCTGCCAAAAGTTGTTACTGCCCGTGCAGCGCCGGTCCCGGATGAAAACGAGGTCATGAGCTATGAGGAGAGAGGCTCAATCGTATCCGTACAACCTAATTGCAGAGGTGTAGCACAGGATAGAGAATTACAATACCTGCCAGCAAACCGGCAACCTGCAGACATGATAGAACTTTATCGATAAGACTGTCTGGCTGTCTGGTAGAAAAAGGTAGAAGATAGTTGGCAACCACTTGGCATGGCAGTACATTTCTGGGCGCTCATAGAGAAGTCGATAAGCTGCACACCTCTGCGCTTACAGAGGCGTAAGGAGTATTGCATCCTTGCAATAGCACAGAACGCGGCGAGAGACTGGGGCCATCTTGCGGAAGAAAAGGGACATTCTGTAGCTTTATGGCCGGCTATGAAAAAAGAGATATTGCAAGTAACGAGGGCCGGGACCTGATCTTTCTCCAAGTACCGGCAAAGCTTGGGTTTAAGAAGACCCGTGTGCCAAACAGGCACACAAGCTTGCTCTTTTTCATCTGGAAATACTTTGAATATACACACGACTACTGGGCGCCAATTGTGTCTGGAAAGGGGACAAACTGGCTTTGAGGCAATCTGCAGTAATACGACAGTGCCGAGTGGCCTGCTATGGCCAGATGAACACAGAGGCCTGGGGCAAGTACCACATGTGATGCCCACACTATCTAATGGACACGCTGTATGACATCACCAAGGAGCTAAAGCAATGTAACAACAGGGTCGCAGTATACGCCGGGCAAGGCTTATAATAACTTGTTATGACAATTCTCAAACATTGGAGCTTGTTACACGTAGCGGTAACCACAAAGTTAGGAAGGTAAGCGACCTAGAATACAGGATAGACGCAGACCCTGCCAAGGGCATGAAGGTCCCAGTCACAATCTATGCAAACGATTCGCTGGTCACGAAAATGGTGACCGACAGGACCATTGACCAGGCTGCAAACGTCGCTACGCTGCCGGGTGTCAAGAAGCATGTTGTTGTGCTGCCCGACGGCCATGAAGGGTATGGCTTTCCTGTCGGAGGCGTAGCTGCGACCGATATTGAAGAGGGCGTAATAAGCCCTGGTGGCGTTGGCTACGACATCAACTGCGGCGTCCGGCTCATCAGGACGAACCTGACAGAAAATGACTTGCGGCCAAGGCTAAAAGATCTTGTCAATGAGCTTTTCAAATCCATCCCCTCTGGCGTAGGCAGTGAAGGCTCTGTTCGGCTCACCAAGCCAGAGCTAGACGAGCTCTTGGTAGAGGGCGTGAGGTGGGCAGTCAAGCATGGTTACGGTACAGACGATGACGCGGAGGTCTGTGAAGAGAGTGGCACGATGACTGGCGCAGACCCTGCGAGTGTGTCTGACACTGCAAGAAAAAGGGGCGCGGCACAGCTCGGATCTCTAGGTTCCGGCAACCACTTTCTGGAAGTGCAAAAGGTAGACAAGATCTTCGACGAACGGGCGGCCAAGGCCATGGGAATAGATCGAGAAGGCCAGCTGACCGTGCTCATACACTGCGGTTCAAGGGGCTTTGGTCACCAGATATGCACAGACTATTTGCGCGTTTCAGAATCTGCGCTGCGCAAGTATAACCTGAAGCTTGCAGACAGGGAGCTCGCGTGTGTTCCTAACAACTCAAAAGAAGGCGAAGACTACCGCAAGGCAATGTACTCTGCACTCAATTTCGCATGGGCCAACCGGCAAATGATAACCCACTGGACGCGTAAGACATTCGAGCGTGTCTTTAAGGCTAGCGAGGGCAGCCTCGACATGGATCTTGTTTACGATGTTGCGCACAACATTGCGAAAGTGGAGCGGCACAAACTTGACGGCGAAGGCACCCGCGATGTGGTGGTGCATCGCAAGGGCGCGACCCGTGCGTTCCCTGCAGGCATGGAGCAGGTGCCCGGCAAGTATAGGGATATAGGTCAGCCGGTCATAATCCCAGGGTCAATGGGCACTGCAAGCTGGGTATTGCTTGGAAACCAGAAGTCACTTGACCTCAGCTTTGGCTCAACAGCCCATGGCGCCGGCAGGACGATGTCAAGGTCTGCCGCCAAGAGAAGCTACACTCCAGAAGGAGTTAGAAGCGGCCTAGAATCAAGAGGCATATACGTAAAGGCACTTACGAGAGAAGGCGTCGTGGAGGAGACTCCCGAAGCCTACAAGGACGTTGACTCTGTAGCCGACGTATCACACTCGCTTGGCATAGCCACCAAAGTCGTGAGGCTAGTGCCGATAGGGGTGATAAAGGGCTGATGGCCTTCAAAGAAGAAGAAGAAGAAGACCCCGACATTGAAATCATAAAAGCACGCAAGCTGAAGGAGATGAGGGAAAAGGCGGCAGCACTCGAAAGAGCCAAGAATGCCCCTCAACAAACAACCAAAAGGAGGACCGCCCGTGAAGTTGTTTCAGGCTATCTCTACGACAGGGGCGAGGAAGTATTGAACCTTGCATATGCCCAGTACCCAGCACAGACCGAGGCGATCGTTTCAAGGATCGCCGAGCTGATGCTGGCCGGCGAAATAGCAAGTAGAATATCTGGAGGTGAGTTGCTCGCGCTATTCAGATCGGTTGGTCTGAACATAAGGGTTAACACAAGCATCAAGATAGAGGACAAAGGCAAGCTCATCTCATTCTCAGACAAGCTGAAACAGCAGAAAATGGATAATGATTGACTTGATTGTTGGAACTTTTATCTTGGATTTTCAGACGATCGATTTTGAGCCTGACGGCAAGGTGGCAATTGAAATGTTATCTGAGTGGCAGAACAAGTGTCAGCTTGAAAACGCATTTGCGCTAGACCCGCCGGTCCAGAGCGCAGGCTGGTCGTTTGCCAAGATGTTCATGGCCGGCCAGCTTGTGGAAAAGATGTACGCAATGAATTCGTACGAGATCAATGCGTCAAAGGGCAAAAAGTTTGAAGACAAGTTCATTGCGTGGTTCCAAAAAGAGTTGAAGAACAGAGGCTGTGGCGCCCAGATAAAAATGGCGCCAGAAATGAAATCGATCTAGACTCTGCGTCCTCTTCTTCCGCCGGGCTTTCTCGTCGTGTCGTGCGGTATCGGGGTCACGTCTTCGATCCTGCCTATTTGCTTGAAGCCTGCCCTAGCAAGAGCCCTGATGGCCGCCTGTGCGCCGGGACCGGGAATTCTCGGGCCGACCCCACCCACGGCTCGTACTCGAAAGTGAAGTGCGTTGATGCCCTTTGCCTTGGCAACTTCGGCCGCGGCCATGGCAGATTTCATTGCAGCATAAGGGGAAGACTCATATCTGTCAGCTGTTACGTGCCTGCCTCCGGAGCTGAACGCGATGGTCTCACTCCCACTCAGGTCGGTGATGTGAACGATGGTATTATTATAACTGCTAAATATATGGGCTACACCCCACTTTAACTCTGTAATTTCATCCTTCGCTTCAGACATTCACTTACATTCGCCCCTTTAGAGGGTTAAAAACGTTATCGCAAGCGAAAGTGGACATAACCTCTGTTCTCAAGCAGGTTCTCGTCGACGAAAACCTTGCCCGGTCCCCTCTGCACCCTGCCGATGACATGCAGCTTTACCCCTGCCTTTTTCGCGGCGACCTGCGCCCGTATCAACCTTGCTTTTGATATGGTGGCTACGATTTCGTATTCTTCGCCGCCATGGAAGACCAGTTCGTTTGGCTCTATGCCGTTTTCATGTGCAAACTGCTCCACTCCGTCCATAATGGGTATGTTGTCGATTACGATGTTAACCTTGCTCTGTTTCGCCAGTTCGTAAAGCGATATTGCAAGGCCATCGCTTGAATCAATGGAGGACGAAAAATACTTGGCCAATGCGATTCCAAAGCTCTGCCTTGGTTTTGGTTCTAGCACAGAATCTACGGCCTGCTTTCTAAACATACCATCAGTAGTCTTTGCGCCATGCATCAGGATCGCAAGGCCTGCGGGAGGCAGGCCAAACATGCCCGAAACTATTACAAAGTCGCCTGGCCTCGCTCCGTTTCTTTTCGGCATCCTGCTGGTGCCTCTTGCAAATCCTATCATGCTGCAATCTATTACAAGATCATTGGTTTCGTTGGTGTCTCCCCCAACAATTTTCAAGCCAAACTCCTTTTCCGCCACCGCAAAGCCTTCTGCAAGCCCCTCTACATAGTGCAAGGTACACCCTCTTGGCAGCCCAAGTGAGATCAACGCAACATGTGGTTTGATGCCCTTTGCCGCAAGATCGCTTACACACGAAACGATGCTCTTTCTAGCCACCTGCCACGGCTCCATGCAGGGTGGAACATCGGTGCTTGCAACCAGCATATCGGCCTTAAAGACGATATTCTTGCCAACCAAGGCAACATCGTCAAGGTCGCCTCCCATTCCAAGGGTGCTGGCGATGACGTCGATGATCTCCTTTTCATCTAACTTGGTCATAGACTGCTTGGACCTTTTCACTTGCCTGCTTGTAGAGGGAGTGTGCATTGTCAGTCTTTGACTCTACTGATACTCTAATCGCGTGTTCGGTATTTGACGGCCTGACGAGCACCCATGAGTCCTCGTCTATTATCGCCTTGACGCCGTCTTCCGTCAATATGGAAGAAGAATCGCGCTTGAAAACATCGGTCAGCTTTTCAATCACCTTCTTGTGAAGAGCGGAATCGGCTGTTATCTTGGACCTAATTTGTACAAATTGTGATGCAAATTTCAGACAACTATCAATCTTCTTTCTGTCAAGCGTGGAAATTGTGGCTGCTGCGAGCAGGCCGTCGCGACACATGTTAAAGCCTGGCATGATAAAGCCAGCACTGCTGCCTTCGCCCCCTGCTTCCGCTTTTGTTTCTAGCATCTTGCTGACGACGTTTGCCTCGCCTACCTTTGAATGTGCTATAACCCTTCCTTTGTGAGATTGGACATATTTCTCGATGGCCACACTGGTATCAATGCTTGTAACGAACTTTTTCATGCCCATCTCGACTGCCCTTGCGATACACAGCAGCAAAGTAGCGTCAGGGCTAAGCTTTTCGCCTTTATTGTTGACTACCACAAGCCTGTCGGCGTCCAAATCAAGCGCAAAGCCATGGTCAAGTTTGTTTGCAGTGACTAGCGCACGGAGATCAGCAAGCTCATCTGTGGTAGGGTCGGGACCCCTTGACGACACACCCCGAACGCCATTAATGCTGTGATATTGATGTCCTAGCTTCTTGAACAGCCTCTCGCCATATCCACATGCCGCTCCGCCACCGGAGTCGATGCCTACCTTGACTTTTGCGCCACCTTTTGCGATCTCGGCCACTTCATCAACGTATCTTGACGCGATTTTGTATTCGGCGCCGAACTTGTTATGATGCTCACTTGATCCATTTACCATGGCATCAAGCTCATGCTCAAAGAGTCCCCTGCCCTGTATTATGAACTTCAGACCATTCCATTCAAGAGGGTTGTGGGATGCGGTTATTATCACGCCTGCGCCATACCTGCGCGCTTCTCGGAATGCAGCTGGCGTGGGCGCAACACCAAGGTTGTAGACATCAATTCCGCTTGCCATCAGGCTTGCGGCAACTATCTCGGCGATTATCCTCCCGGATGGTCTGGTGTCCCTTGCCACTATACACTTGCCTGATTTTATTATGCTGGCAAACTGGCCGGCGAACCTGCTTGTCTCATGAAGGTTGAGGTCTTGTCCGTAGATTCCTCTTACGCCCGAGATCGATACTTTCATAACGAAAAACAGTCCCCGGTGGTATTTAATTTAGCGTCAAGCATTAAATAACGAGCAGTCAGAATTTTCGTGGGTTTTGCCCTAGTAGCTCAGCCTGGCAGAGCGAAGGTTTCGTAAACCTTCAGTCTTACTGGAGGTCGAAAGAACCTTAGGTCGTGGGTCCGAATCCCACCTAGGGCTTTATGGTCGTATGCGTTTGGGCTAACTGCCCGGCGCAGTACGGCTATCGATATACCAAATAAGCGATAGATAGTGCCAAGAAAAAACCCATTAACCCGAAATAGCTTTATTTTGTTATGAGCGATCAGCCTGCCATAGACGTAAAGGTACAAGTTACTGCAATGATGTCACACCACAAAATGCCACCGCCGGGTTTCATGACATCTGTGCCGCCAAACCGAGTTAGGCTGCCAGAAATTCACCCCAACTACATAAGTCTGAGCTTTGTATTATTAGAAGGCAAAGACACTGAAATGAACATAGGTAATTTGATGGTCAAGACTGAAGATGCAAAGAAACTAGGTTTAATGGTCGGCGATAGGCTAACGATAACATTAACAAAGGACATCCAGTAAAGAAAAGGGTAGGCGGGCTATCCAAGTAATCTAGTCAACTTTGAGAATGCAGGCTGTTTTTGTCGTCGCTCGGTCTTTTTGACTTTGATCGGCGCGCCTATTGTATTGTAGGGTATTTCTTGCATCTATGAAACCGCCAAGACATACGCCTTGTCGTTTGTATAGTATGCCACTGATGCGCCATTTGTAATGCGCCTAAGAACTAGCTCGTTATCTCGTGTCACTAGCAAGTAGTTGTTTTCTTGTGCGAATTGCATTACTTGATCGCTTTTGGCACCTGCGCCTAAACACTTGATACTGTGCTCAAAATCGCCTTGTATTACGTGGTATTTGTTGAAACTTATCACAAGCCATTCGTCTAGCAAGACATTCAAAATGTGCGGTTAGCTAACCGGCAATTGGCAGCTAGTGCACTCTGACGATGTTTTTAGACTTGTATCTGTAACTATGAATCAACATCACCGCCTATCAATCTGGTTCTATCGTGTTGTAGAAAGCTGTCAATTGCTGGGGTTACCGGTTAGTATCTTCAGTGCAGTTATCGTTTTTTCGTCTACGGCGACGCCTAAAATCTCGCTGGCCTTCTGCAATACTTCTTGGCTGTCGGCTTTGCGCAACTGTTGACGACCTTTAGTATTTTCTTTGCAAATTCACGCTTTTTCTCAATTGGCAAACGCAAGGAATCTTCAACAGAAATGATTCGCCAGAGACAGACGAATATCTCAGCAGAGCGCCGGACGCCATGCAGATTGCCCATACAATCAAGGGTCGCAATGACAGGTTAGAGCTATTAAAGATGATCAAGCCGTCGGCGATAATTGATTAACAAAAAGAAGGAAGGGAAGGAGAGGTTTAGTTTTCCAATTCTTCAGGCATAGAGTAAGTATTGGTGTCGTTGCTGTTGTTGTAGTTGTTGTTCTGCATCATGTAGTCTCTTCCCATCATGTCTCCAGTCATGGAATGCGTCGAGTTCATCATCTGGCTCATGGCATGTTGTATGATTTCTGGTGTTATGACCATTCCATAGATCGGAGTGTCGCCAAAGTGGTTGTCGGTCTGCTCAGAGTCAACAGATATAGCGATTATGTTGCCACCAGATATTGTGATTTCAGTATCTACGTCATGTACCGGACCTTCAGCCAAGGTTACGGTGGTAGTGCCAACGACCGTCGTCTCATTGCCCTCTGTTATGCTTGGTTCAAGCTGCGTAAAATTGGATATTTCGTGGGTATGCTGTGCAGAACCATCGAACATCGTCATGTAGAACCCTGCATGAAAGTCAGTGATGTTGGTGGCAGGGCCTTCGGTCGCGTTAGTGCCAGAAGTGTCGTTTGTCATCATCCAATGGCCCGTTAGAACCCACGCCGGCTCTCCATCCTCGTTGTTCTGTATGCTTGAAATAATGCCAAACATCTTACCCGACTCTTTGTACCATGACAGGTGTTCCATTATGCCATCACCCATAGAGCCCGAAGTCATTGTGTCTGACATATTGCCCAGTGCAGTCATGTTCATGGAAGACATTGTTGTGGTGTTTGAAGTGGTTGTGTCATTACCAATGCTTGCACTTGTCGATGGCAAAAGGGCAAATGTCGTGCCAAAGATTGCGAATGAAGCTGCAATGATCGCTGCTGCAAATTTGGCTTTCATCGTTCATGGCGTGAATTTTTGCAATATAAGGAGTATATGAGAAATTTCCCTTCTTTTATTAGGAAAGTGGCTACAGCTTTGAAAAGCTGATCTTGCAAGGATCGACATAGACCACCGGTTCTTTGCAGCCGCGTCAGAAAATGCCAGGGACAACCGCTAAAGATTTCTCGCCTTCAGCTCTTGCTTTAACTGCTGCCTTACCTGCTCGACAGAGCTATTGAACACCTTGAGGTAGGTGTCTTTGAGCTCGGGCTCCGCCACTATGAGGCTTAATGCAATCTCGCCAGCAGTCGCGATAAGGCTGGCTATGGCAATGTCTGCGCCGACCTGCTTGTTCTCAATAAGGTCGTGTAGACTGTCTACCACCTCGGCTATCCTGCGTGCTTCTTCCATAAACAGGCATTGCTCACGTGAGCTATTAAGTGCAACTGTCTTGGATCATGGCAAGTATAGCAGTGGCTCCCTTCTGATGTTATACAGAAGTAGATTGTCAACAGAGTATTTGCTGTATTCCGCGCCCCGATAATATGCCAGAAGTCTCTTAGCGTCCCAATATGGGCTGCCATGCCGATCGGCTCCACATTCATGATTGGCCTGCAGGTCGTTGGCATTGAGGCTGCCTACATATCGGTCAACCCCGGTCTTCCAACGCACCATCTGTACGGTTCACGGACTACTACTACATCCAGACCCCAGATCCAAACGACCCTTAGTAGTAGATCAGCGCAGCGATATTACTCCCTAAAAGCATCAGGATAGGCCAGGTACTTGGCAGCGTTCCTTTCGTCGTGCTTTGTGATGCCAGACAGCGGCTTTAGAAGCGAATATGTTGGTAGTCTATAATGCTGGCCGCTGCAAGCACGATCGCCTGCAACCGGGCCATATTTTAAGCCGCAAACAGCCTTATTATCATAGAAGTTATAGAGTCATGCAGTCTCCAAGCATTTTCATTCGTTGAATTCTTTAATGTTGATAGCATAGCAACTGCTGCCAACCTTGTGATCTATTACGCGTTCACTGTGCAGATCTAGGGGACAAGTACTGCCCGTGCCTCTACCTGCGACTTTTTCAGCTTGGCAAGTACCTCGTTTGCATCTTCTAGCTTGTGTGTCTCAATGACCACCTTCAACCCAGAGCTACTCGCCAGCATTACCAAATCCATCATGTCCTTCCTCGTGCCAATGACACTTCCTTTGATTATTTTTTCTTCAAATGATGGAAAGTCTGCAATGCTGCCAAGAACACCCATTACTATAGTGCCACCCTTTTTCACCGACTTTATGGCAGAGTCTATTGCCCTGTCAGAAGGCGCAAAGACAATTGCAGTGTCGAGCAGCCCCTCTTCTTTTTTCAGGGTCTTCAGGAATTGTGCCTGAGAATCTTGGTAGACAATCACATTGTCTGCGCCCAGCTTTTTCGATAAGTCAAGATGCTTCTTTGTCCTTGACACTGCGACAACCCTTGCCCCCTGCATCTTGGCTAGCTGTATTGCGAGATGACCAACTCCACCTATGCCAAAGATGCCGACTTTTTTTCCAGTCACTGGCTCGCCTGCCTTGACCGCTTTGTAAGCAGTTATGCCGGGGCAAAAGAGCGGTGCGGCATGTTCAGAATCAAGGTTGTCTGGGATTGGGGTAACAAAATCTTCAACAGCTGAAATGTATTCAGCATAACCTCCCTGCACTGACTCGCCGGTTATCTCAGCGTTCTCGCAAAGGTTCTCTCTACCTGCAGCGCAATATTCGCACTGGAGACAAGAGCTGAAGAGCGGCTGGATCCCTACTCTGTCGCCTACCTTAACGCTTTTCACCCCGCTGCCGACCTGTTTGACGACTCCTACCACTTCGTGGCCGGGTACGATTGGAAGTGAAGAAGGTGAGCCATACTTTTTCCAGTCACCTTCGATAAGATGTAGGTTCGACCTGCAGACGCCGCATGCCTCTATCTGCAGCACAAGGTCTTTTCTGCCCTTTATCGTAGGCCTGTCAATCGACATCATCTTAAGCGGCCTGGTTTCTATCGGGGCAAGCCTGTTCAGAACCATTGCGCGCATCTTTTCAACCATTATTCCATCATCGCCGCCTCTTCTTGGAATGTGCTAGTGGCGGTGTTATAATTATCTTCATGGTGCAGCAGAGCAGGTACGCAATAAGTGTGCCCGCGTTTTCCACCTTACCCTTGCTGATCAGCTGGCGCAATTCTTTCACCGAGACTTTTTTCATCCTGATCTGCTCGCCGCTGTCATGCTTTGTAGTGCTTGTCTTAGAAAGTCCAGTCGCTCTGAAAACATGCACCAACTGCTTTGTCCTGCTCACGGCAGGATGGTAGCGGTATACATATTCTATCTTTTTTGCGATATAACCAGTCTCTTCTTCAAGCTCTCGCGCCGCGGTGTCAAGAGGATCTTCGCCTTTGTCAACGTGGCCGGCCGGGAACTCTAGAAGAGTCTTGCCTATTGGGTAGCGGAACTGCCTTATCATTAAGAGATTCTGTCTGTCAAGGAAGGGGACGACTATAACTACGTCTGAGGCATGATATCTTGTATAGGTGATAACCTTGCCGTTTGGTGCTCGAACCTTGTCTTGCTGTAGATCGATAAAGACGGTCTTGCCGTCAGTTGCCTTGAACACTTTTTTACTTTCAAGTACTTTCCAGGATTTCATCATCTGTGTATGAGGGTAGCTATCTTCTGGCAGATAATAAATCTAGGTCTTTGACTACTCCCACCGCCAAACCATATGTGATTCCCCTGTGATCACATAGATCCTTTCTGCAATCCCCAGAGGTTCGGGATGGACAAGCGGTATCCTATAACCGGTACAAGCCATTCGTTAAAGCATACCGGGGCAAGACTGTCCCGATACTATCATCAGACGTAACGGCGATTTAACCAACAGACAACACTTAAGAATCAGTCATGAAACCTACTTTTCCAAATGCCCATCCTCAGGACAAGCCAGGCAAAATCTCAGGACAATGTCGGCAAAGAAGTAACCATCAGGGGATGGGTTTACAGGCTGCGTAAGCAAAAGGAGAATGCTTTTGTGCTTATCAGGGACGACAGAGGCGGAGTCATACAGTGCATATTTCCATCCGAAAAGGTTGCTAACCTGACAATCGAATCTTCAGTAGAAGTAACCGGGATTCTAAGCCAGGACGTCAGGGCGCCAGAGGGCGGCTATGAAATAAGGGGCAAAGACATCAAGGTATTCAATCTCGCAGGGACAGACTATCCGATTGGCGAATATCAGAGTGATGAGCTTTTGCTAGACAAGAGACACCTTGCACTCCGTACTCGGAGGATGATCGCGATTGCAAAGATAAGGGCGACGGTGCTCGACCTTGGGCGCAGGTGGTTTGTAGAAAACGACTGGATGGAAGTGACAGCGCCTACCATAGTCAAAGGGGCAGTCGAAGGAGGATCTACTCTGTTCAAGTTGAAATATTTCGACGAAGAGGCATACCTATCGCAGAGCGCGCAGCTCTATCTAGAAGCCATGATATTTTCACTGGGACCTGTATGGAGCCTCACACCCTCGTTTAGGGCCGAAAAGTCCCGGACCGTCAGGCATTTGGCAGAGTTTTCACATCTTGAAGCAGAGGCGCCATGGGTCACATTGGAAGACATACTGAAAGCACAAGAGCAACTGGTGTCGTACGTCATCCAGAATACCATAAAGCAAAGAAGCGAAGAGCTTGCATACTTAAAGCGCGATGTGACAGATCTGAAGAAGGTTGAGCCTCCGTTTGAGCGCCTGCCATATGAAAAGGCGATTGAAATTTTGAAGTCAAAAGGGTTCATGGTAACAGAACAGGATGGAACAAAACGTGAGATTGTTATAGGAGACGACCTCAACATCGATTCAGAACGGGAGCTGACCAAGAACGCAAGCAAGCCTATCTTCGTGGTGGGCTACCCTATAGCAGTCAAGCCGTTCTATGTAAAGGAAGATCCAAATAACAAAGGGATCGGCATGGCCGCAGACATGCTTGCACCGTCAGGCTTTGGTGAGATAACGAGCGGAGGCCTGAGGGAAGATGACATTGTCTCGATAACAGAGCGTATCAAAAGGGAAGGGCTTGACCCTAGAGCGTATGACTGGTACCTTGACCTGCGCAAATACGGCTCTGTGCCGCACGGCGGTTTTGGCCTTGGCATAGAGCGCCTCGTGCGATGGATAACAAATGTTGAAGACATAAAAGATACGGTGCTATTCCCGCGCACAATGTCGCGGGTCACGCCGTAAGTCAGGCTTCTGATTTCTTTTTCCTTACCGTCTTTTTCTTTGTCGTCGTAGCTGTTGTCTTTCTCTTTGTCCTTGGCTTCTTTGCCTTTCCGGAGTCTGCAACCACCACCACCGCCGCAGATACATCAACTTCAACCGAAGTAGTCTCTTCATTGAGAACTTTTGCGGGTGCTACTGCTGTTACCACTACTGCAGCCCCCGTTGTTTCTTCCACCGGCACGTGCACATCAACCTCGGGCCTTACGACGGCAGGAGGGTTATATTTTACGAGATGAATCTTGATACATGACATATGCTTAAGCTCTCCTGTTGAGACTCTCAGCTCCTCGGTTCCTATAGTTATCGACTCTGTCTTGATGCCGGCCACGTCTCGCTTGACAATCTCGGCTACGTCGACTGCTGTCACTATGCTAAGGCTGCCTGTAGCCTTGATTACGAGCTCGCCTGTATTGTTTATTCTGGAAAGTGCTGGCGCGACATAATCCAATGTGCGTTTCTTGCCAATGATAAGTACTGAGGGTGGGATCTCTGTCTTCGCAATCTGGAAATCTTGCAGTGTCTGTTCTACGATTGTTGCTGTCATTGCCCCATAGTCTTGTTGTGCGGTTTAGAGACCCAGCGTCAAGGGATGTTGTCCAATACTACAAAGGTTTTAAACTCTATTGCATGCATTTACTCCTATAATTGCCAGAGTCTTTTATTGAGGCGCTAAGAAAGCGGGTCCTGCTCTTTGACGGAGCGATGGGCACCGAGATTCAACGCCTCAACCCAAAGCCGGAAGATTTTCCTGACGGTAAGGACGGTTTTAATGACGGCCTCATCCTCTCGAGACCAGAGTGGATCAAGCAGATCCACAGGAGCTACCTTGAGGCTGGTGCTGACTGCATAGAGACAAACACGTTTGGGTCTAACAAACTAAAGCTCGACGAATATGGCTACGGAGGAAAGACATCCGAGTTTAACAAAAAAGCAGCCGAGCTTGCGAGAGAAGTCTGCAACGAATTTCGTGACAGGCCGCGCTATGTGATAGGTTCGATGGGGCCCACCGGCTACCTGCCAAGCTCAAATGACCCCGATCTTGGGCAAAAGCCGCTCGATGAAATACTTGAAGCGTTTGCACTGCAAGCCGAAGGACTGATCCTCGGAGGAGTGGACGCTCTATTGATAGAGACGAGCCAAGATATCCTGGAGGTAAAGCTGGCGATCGAGGCCTGCCACGAAGCGATGCAAAAGACAGGCAAGTGGGTGCCGATCATTGCAAATGTGACTCTGGATCAGTACGGCAAGATGCTTCTTGGGACAAATGTCCAAGCTGCCTACACGACTGTGAGTGACATGAAGATCGATGCGTTTGGACTCAACTGCTCCACCGGGCCTGCAGAAATGGCACCGAGCGTGAGGTGGTTGAGCGAGCAAGGACTCCCCATACTGGTGATGCCAAACGCAGGTATGCCCCACAACGAGGGCGGACGTGCAGTCTACAAGATGAGCCCTAAAGATATTTCCATTGCGCTGTCAGAGTTTATCGAGAAATACGAGAAGGTAAGAATGATCGGGGGATGCTGTGGAACAACCCCGCAACACATCGCAGAGCTGAGAAAAGCGCTGGACGCTGGTGCTAGTACAAAGTAGATGCTTCACTCGGCCCTGACTTTTGTGGTGTCTCTGAAGCAATGTCTTTATAGAAATACTCGATTCCTACCTTGCCAAAGCCTCTAATCCTCTTGATTCGACCCTGCACAGTAAGGCGCGTAATGGCAAACCTTACATCTTGCTTGTTGCCGATCAATTGGTCAAGATCCTTGCTTGTGATCTTACCGCTCTTGCTCTTGATTATAGAGTATACAGTCTCTATGAGGCCGGCAGAGCCATTCTTGAATTTGAATTGCTGAATCGTAGCCATGTTTCTTACTTGGTTTTTTGATATAAAACAGGTAAGGTAGAATTTTCGGTACGCTGTTTACTTTTTTTGACTTTCTGCATAGCAAATATACTGGATTAATAAATAAAACAACATATTTGATCCCGAGGATTAGTTCCGCTTTAAGAGCCGTAGATCTTAGGCAACAGCCTCCGCCACTGATAATAGGCGAGCGCCTCAACGCCCAAGGGTCCAAGAAGGCCAAGGAGCTGGTGCTGAACGGCGATTTTGACGGACTAATTGACCTCGCAAGGACCCAGGTTGAAGACGGCGCGCATTGCATTGATGTATGCGTTGCGACCACTGAAAGATCCGATGAGCTAGAGTTAATGACAAAGCTGGTCAAGCGCCTCAGCCTAGAGATAGACGCGCCACTAGTCATTGACTCAACGGATCCGAAGGTTGTAGAAGCTGCAATAAGGCAGATACCGGGAAGGCCAATAATCAACTCGATAAACCTGGAAGGCGACGGATCGCGCTTCCACGCGCTGGCGCCGTTGATGGCCAAGTATGGATTGCCCGCCATTGCAATGTGCATTGGACCAAAAGGGATGGCCAAAACCCCACAGGAAAAGGTGGACACGGCACAGCTGCTCTATGACACGGGCAAACAGTACGGGCTGCAAGGCTGGCAGTTCATTTTCGATGTGCTGACGTTCACGCTCGCCACAGGAGAGGCAGAATTCGCCGATTCTGCGAAAAATACCCTGGAAGGGATAAGATTAGTCAAGGAAAGGTTTCCGGAATCTTTCACCACGCTTGGGCTTAGCAACGTGAGCTTTGGGCTGCCGACAAACGCAAGGAAGGTGGTCAACTCTGTGTTTTTGTATCATGCGTTAAAGGCCGGGCTCGATACAGTCATAATCAACGCCCGGGACATCATTCCGTATCCAGAGATCGACGATCAGCAGAAAAAGCTGGCAGAAGACCTGATATTCAATAGGCATCAAAATGCACTAGCAGAATTAATCGCGTTCTTCGAAGGAGCCAAGGCAGTCACCACTGGACCGACCAAGAGAGTAGAAGTCGATCCAGGATGGCCGGCAGACAAGCGCACCTACTTTAGGATTGTCAACCGGTTGAAGGAAGGGATAGAGGATGATGTAGTACAGGCGATAGCCGACCGCACCAAGGAAGCCAAGGTGGAAATGCAGGATGGCCGGCTTGTATTACACGCCCCTACAAGAGAGGCTGCTCACGAGGCAGCGGTTGGGACACTCAATGAAGTCCTGCTTCCGGCCATGAAGGAGGTGGGAGACAAGTTTGGTGCTGGCGAGCTTATTCTACCGTTTGTACTAAAGTCAGCCGAATGCATGAAAGCCGCCGTCGCCGAGCTAGAAAAATACCTGATTAAGCAAGAAGGTGTGAGCAAAGGCAAGCTGGTACTGTGCACAGTATACGGGGATGTGCATGATATTGGCAAGAACCTTGTAAAGACGATTTTCGTAAATAATGGCTATACCGTATATGACCTTGGCAAGCAGGTGCCTATGCAAAAGATATTGGAAAAGATAGAAGAGGTCAATGCCGACGCAGTCGGTCTATCAGCGCTACTGGTGTCAACTTCAAAACAGATGCAATATTTCGTCGAACACGCAAGGCAGAACAACATGACCATACCAGTGCTCTGTGGAGGAGCTGCCATCAACAGCAGCTATATCAACAGAATTGCAAAGGAAGGAGGGATTTACGCACCCGGGGCATTTTACTGCAAGACTGCATTCGACGGGTTGAAGGTGATGAACAAGCTGATGTCACCAGAACGCAAGCAGTTTGTTAGCGACTGGCAGAAAAAGTTGGAAGAATGGAACGAAAAGCAAGCTGCTGTAGTAGATCAATCGCTGCTACCGCACAGTGGAATCAAGCCTGTGGAACCGCCAATTCCGCCCCATCTCAATAAGCCGATAAGAATCGACCCTTCGCAGGTGAACCTAGAAGAAGTCTGGAAGTATCTCAACAAGAAGTCGCTGTTTGTCCTGCAGTGGGGAATGAGAGGAAAGGGGGCATCCGATCAGGATCCGGAAGAGCTGCTCAGGCAGTGGAAAGAGCGTGTAATGAAGGATAAACTGTTTGAGCCTCGTGCAGTCTATGGTTACTACAGATGCCACAATCTTACTCCAAATCAGAAGGGTACTGGCAAGCTTGCAGTTGACTTGACTGACGGCAGGCAGCTGGTGTTTGAGTTCCCACGATCGTCTAAGGAAAAGCATCTGTGCCTCGCAGACTATTTCGGAAAGGACGATGTTGTCGCGTTCCAGTCGGTGACTGCAGGAAGCAGGGTAACAGAGATCATTGACAAATGGAACAAACAGGACAAGTACACCGACGCTTACTATTTGCACGGGCTTGCTGTAGAAACCGCTGAAGCAATGGCCGAGTGGGTAAACGCCAAGATCCGAGACGAGCTCAAGATTGGGCCAAAGAGAGGACTTCGCTACAGCTGGGGATACCCGAGCTGCCCCGATATCACTCAGCATCACCTCGTGTGGCAGATACTGGACCCAACAAAATCAGGCATGACCCTGACAGAGTCGGGCCAGATAGTGCCGGACCAGTCAACTGCTGCGATAGTGGTGCATCATCCGGAAGCCGAATATTTCGTCCTTTAAACAGGATTGCACGCTATCCAAGAAATCCGTGCAGTCCATCGCGCGATGGATTACGATAAAAAGAGAGCAGCAACTGCTACCACTATTGACGTATCCTCAACTCAAACTCTCACGTCTGATTGCACGCTTTCTACCATCAGCACGCCCTTGACAGTATACAACGCCTCCTTTGCAGGCGCGCCGTTTGCTGTTATGGTGACACGCATTTGGCCTGTTCGAGCATCCTTGCCCTGCATGTCAGGAAGATCGATCGTGGGCCTGTCAATGGACAGGTACGGCTGGTAGCTCGATGGTTCTATAACAATTGCCACGCGGGCGTCAGTTATTGCGCGATCCTCCAAGTTCTGAACATTGAACACAATGTTTGAAGTTTGCCCGACTCTGATGTCAATTCTGTCAGCTGTAAAATCAGTGAACCTGACGTTTGGTATCCCGGGATCCGTATTTGTTGACATCAAGAAAATGACGATCGCGACTGCAATAGCACCAGCCACCGCAGCGAGAGCTATCACCTTGAAGAGCAATAATCAAAATGGCAACGTTGGGGTATAAACGAGAATAGTATCTTTGTACTATAAGTTAGTTGTAGAATGAGAACTCTGATGATTTCCGGACATAGATCACGTCCTGCTGCTGTTGCTGCGGTTTGGCACTTGGCTGTGGAGAGTTTTCTGGATTCTCCGTTTCCTTTGTAGTCGCTCTGACTCCAGGGTGCATGTTCTTTAGCTGCTGCGAAATCATATCAAACTTGTCCTTGAGCTCGCCAATGCTTTTTTCGATCCTCTCTGCGTCAGTGTTAACAGACTTGCTCTTGTTAGCTGCAAATATTGCAGCGGCGATCCCGGCTCCCATTGCAGCCATGTTTATCGCAGTGATAATTGCGTCGAAACTCTTTTTCTTTTGAGAAGATTCGTCGCCCATCTCCTCGTCTCACATATTTGGAACGAACTCTTATACCTTGTTCCTTAACTATCAACTCGTTACATTTTCTGCAGACAGCAATTACGATCTTCTTATCGCAATTTCTTTAGGATTAGTATCGTCTTTGTTATCATACACGACGTTTGGTTTCAAAGGACGCCGAAGGGAATGCATGTGAAACGGACGGATTTCTCAATTTCATTGTGGAAAAGATCCACATCACTAAGGAATAACAGTGAAGGAAAACTAGAAAGTGCTACAAGTGAACAAGTGACAATCCATCGAATGCAAAGTTTTGTAATGGATGTGACATAGGTCTAGAGCGAAACTACTTCAAATACAGTCATCAGAGCCCACCAAGCGCAGCGTCTGCAACCAATGTGGTCAGCTATTGCAGTAGTACAATGTTCATACTTTCTCGATTTTTGATATGTTCGTGAAGATGAGCATTTGCAGATTATCCCAAATCAGGGTTTTGATCTTTCAAATATTCTGAGAATAAGGGGTGGAATAAGGAATATTGACCACGATCTTTGCGCACGAGCAATTCATTCTCTTCTAGCCGTGACATTAGAACATTGATACCCTTAAAGCTGGAAAAATCCTTAGCTGAAACGACTTTGGAATAAGCCACTGCAATCTTGATCATTAATTCTCTCTCTTTAGGTGAAGCTGTCTTGAATTTCTGGTCAAAAACCGTCTTAAAGAGTGATTCTCTTGTTTTGGGCCAATATTGTTCTAGTGACTTTAGATCGACATTTTTTACTTTCCCCAGTTTACCCAGTAACTCGAACATCACAAACATGACAAAATATGGATGACCTTGTGTTTTATCGACAATATCTACCACAACGTCGTCGTCGACTTCAATACCTTGTTTTGTTGACTGAAGTCTCTTGGAGATGGCCTCCCGTGCCTCCTCTACATCAAACGGCCCCAGATTGAACCTAGTAAAGAATCGGGTTAGAGGTTCTGCCGTCTCGGCGATTTCTGTTAACAAAGGAGTAGGTGCAGTGACTACCAATGAGTAATTGCACCCTCTATGAACTAATTCTTGAAACGTCGTCCTGAGGTTAAGGTATGATGACTCTTCAGATTTGATTGGAAAGTAGTAGAGGTCTTCTAGGAAAACGAATGCAACCTCTGTCCCTTTAGGCTTTAGATGTTTTTTCCACAGGTTTTCAAGCGCCTCAAGAAAATCAGGTGGAGAACCGCTCTTTGACCTTTTTGCGTTTACAACGACAGCATTCAGTCCGACTTTCCAATTCTTTACTTCTTCTGCGATCTTTTCGCGGATACCCTGTGTTGCTGAGACTGTCGAACGTGCGCTTTTCAGGAAATACGTGCGGAAATTGTCCCATGTCTTGCAGCTCTGAGGGACAATGCCAGATAGATACTGGTGCATTTGATTTTGTTTTTCAGTTCCTCCAAGGCTATTTGTTGGAACTCATAGAGCAACGACGTCTTTTCCATGCCCCAGCTTCCCAATATTGCAAAGTTAATAGGACTTGGAGGATTGAGTTTGGCAGAATTAATCGCAGCCTTGCGAAATTCTTCTACCTCTTTTTTTGCTTCCAGCAAAATACTGCGGCTGTGCGGGATATTGAGGAACAAAAGCGTTCAAAAGGTCGTTATTCTTGTTATGATTGTTATTTTAAAGCCTTTCTGGGATACCGTCGTCTTAGGTTGTAGATGTCTATATCGCCAGCACACAGCAACTTGGCAGGTGACCTTTTGGTCACGATAGCTCAGCCATTCCCAAGCATTAACCTCTCCTGTTCCAACGAGACAATGAAAAGATTCTGCCACTTCACCCTATTCTCAAGCATTCGCTTCTTGGCCTTGGAGTCCAGATACCAAAAGATAAGAAAATCCACGACCCCAATGATTAGCAAGAATGGTAAAAGCAACAAAAAGAGAATAAAGATTGCTCCTAGAATTGGCACTATGATGTCAATTATGCTTCCTGCTCCGTTAAATCTCGCCAATTAGCAATCACTCCGTCAGGCGGAACGCTGACTACTCCCTTTCAATCTGAAGTACAGTACTTATTTCGTCGGCAGGATTCCCCGTTAACCCTCACCGACAGATCTGTTGACCTATTGTTTATTGTATGATGTTAAGACAAAAACAACAGCTGACGATAAGTTGACTGTACAGCTTCTAGAATTAAAATGCAATCTGACAGCGCATTGAGGCTATGCTGACATTGACAACCTGTGCGAACCGATAATAGAGCGGGCCCGTCGGGATTCGAACCCGAGACAGCCGGATTTCTTTCCAGAATGGTTAAAAGTCCGGTACTCTACCTGGCTGAGCTACGGGCCCAGAACAGATTACGCTTCCACGCAGCCATATATCAACGCTCCAGCGTAAACTACTACCTAACAAGTTCGGTAGCCTCTACTGTCATCATCGGGTTCCTGTCTACCCTAGCAGCAGTTCTGGGTATGTTCACAACTACCCCTAGCTTGGACATGTAGACCAAGCCCCGTTTGGCAATGTTGAAAGCGGCGTTTCTGTCCGCGTTATCTTCAATGTTGCAATGGGGACAGACGAACAAGCCTTGTGATTTCCTCTGCCCCGTTCCCCGCACCTGTGGCATCTCTGACTCGTCCATACTTCCGATACTTCTAGTACTTTGATGCCGGCATGTGTACTGCCTTGTATCTGATGTATTGCATTAGTTTGTAGTATGGAAAGCCTGACAACAGGGGTCTGGCCATCCTTCTTCTATACTGTTTCTGTTTTCTCTTTCTCAGATACTTGATGTTGCCAAGTACTATTACAGCGTTTGTTTCGACTGCTTGATTGACAATGTCTCTGTTTATCTTGTGTATTATGTCGTTGACGATCCTCTTCTCACGGTCACCTATCTTTTTGATGGTGTCTATTGCTTTCTTCATGCCTAACCTTCTTCGTAGCCACAAGTAGTGTCCCCTGACACGGTTCAGATCTTTGCCATAAAAAAATAGTCCAGCTACTAGCAATGTCTACAGAACACACTATGTGTCTGATTCCAATGTCAATGGCAATCACGTTCTGATACTTTGTTTTCTCAGGAATATCCCTCTCTACAACTATATCCAAGAACCAATTGTTATCTCGTTTGTACAGCTTTGATTCGCATATCTTGGCATCTTCTGTTGGTATAAGCCCATATGGTTTGATTGCAACCCATATTCCGCCACGAACGGCCTTGACAGGTATCCTGCACCAGTACTGTGCTATTGGAGTTAGATTCTTCTCTATTTTCAAAAGTCGTTTCTGATAGACAGAGGATACTTCCTATCCCTCTTGACTTTCTTGTAGAACCTGTCAGCCTGCTGCTTGATTGCTGAATACAGGAGTCCTCTATCTTCTCCTGCCTGCAAATAGTGCTGCAGGTTGTCATATTCCCGAGATAGTGCCATCCGCTTGATGTTTGTAAGTCCAAATGCCGTGCAGTGAAGCACTTCCTTACTATTGGCACTATGGCTATCCACGTAAAAGCGATTCAATAGTTCCCAACATAGTCAGCGGGAACAAGAATGGCATCATCCACCAGTCAAAACTGGTGGTCTTCGGCGCACTATAAAAAGCACGGATTCTATCATTACCGGTGCAATCGATAGAGAAAAAGTCCCATTTGACGATAGTAATCATTGCTTCGGTTGTTCTTGCAGGCGCACTGGCAGCGCCTTTAGCATGGCCATCCGCCAAGGTCCCTTTTGCCAAGGCGGAAAACCTCTATGTCATTTACTATGGACACCTTATCGATGATAACAACGAAATGACAGAACAGGCATCGAGGATCATCGCGGCAAGGCCGGAGCTTGTCATTGTCCCCTATTCGTTCCCGGATGGCGACCTGAACCTCACGCCGGCAGTGTACCAGGCCTTCAAAGAAGCTGGAATCAAGGTGTTGACTTACACTTGGACAGACTATGGAAATCGCGATCTGGATGGAGTCAAGGCCGACATCGACGTCCAGATGGCGTCAGACGTAGACGGAATTTTCGTAGACGAAGTGACCAACATTGTTACGGATGCTGAATACGACTATTACGCTGCAGTCCACCAGCACATCAAGAGCTACGGTCAGGACAAGCTGAGCATCATGAATCCGGGCCATTACCAAGTGAGCGAAAGAGTGATGCAGATCTCTGATATTGTCAGCTTCGAGGAAGAATGGGTTTACTATGAACAGATACCGTGGATGGACAAGTATCCTCCTTCGAGGTTCATGGGTGTATCGAGCAATGAGTATTGCATAGCCTGCATTGACGAGTCAAATGCGGCCGGCAAGACTGCAGAAGCATGGAGTGCAGGAATTGGGTACCACTTTTCGACCGACAAGTACATCGACCTACCGGCATGGTTTAATGGCTATGCGTTGCAGGCAAACGAGCAAAGAACTACTACTATTTCGCAATCACAGGCTGAACAGCAGCCTGCTGCTTGACAGTCTGGCGCAGGAACATAGCCAGCAGCTTGTCGCATATAGTAGGTGCGTTGATCCGGACGTCGGCTGCCCCCAGCTTGTTAGAGCCAAGCAAGAACACCACTTCGTCGATTGTCAGAGCATTTTCCTTCAAGAGCCTCAGCGCTTCAAACTTGGGTGTATGTAGCAGCTCCATTTTCCTTGGGCGTTCGAGTTCCATGTGCAAGAGTTTAGTGGTTACTCTAAAAAAGTTGTTGCAAGGTCGTTCTTGATCACGTCTCCATAGGACTGTACTACAATACAGCACCTATTACAAAATTTATAGAATGGCGAGAACACGTGCAGGTGATCCTGTTGCGCCAGCAAGCTTTAGCGGGCTCAACACCAACGTGAACCTGCGATTTGTTGTTGCTATCTTGTCGACATTGCACAGATTTTCAACCACAAGGATATTGTGCGAAAGCAGAATGTTATGAGCAGTAAACTTTGCATCGATTCCTGCGTCGATGCTGGGTCCGTCGATTGCGACCACGTTCACCTTTTTTCTCGCCAGATATTTCGCGGCATCTGCAGAAAGACCAGGATTTTGAGTCATATAGTTGCGCTTTGCGGAACGCTTTTCCCAGCCTGTCGAAATAACGACTGATTCCCCCTGTTGTATCTTCTCCTTGCTAAGATCCTCTCGCTCTACCAGCTGGTTCGCCCCCTTGGGCGCTTTGATTAGGATGGCGTTGCAGACCAACCTGCCTGCAGGGATCCTGTCAATACTTGCAAGGCCGGGCACAAAATGAGACGGGGCATCGACGTGTGTGCCCGTATGGGTGCTCATGAACATCGCTTCCGAGTCGTACCCGTGAGAGTCAAACCGTGACCAAGGGACGAACGACGGCGGAGGTGAGCCAGGAAATACCTTGATGGAAGGGGTTATCTGCATCGTGAGGTCGATCACTCTCATATACGTCTCTAGAAACTAAGAGGCTCGCTAATAACTCTGCCTGAGAGAGCAATACGATCTGTTTAATTACTCACGATACTATATTTTCATATGCCAACAGCATACGTTCTTATCAACTGCGACTTGGGTTCGGAAGAAGAGATTATCAAGGAAATCAAGAAGCTGCCAGAGGCTGTTGAAGTATCAGGAGTCTACGGGGTATACGACATTATCGCCAAGATAAGGTCTGACTCGATGGACAAGCTGCGCGAAACGATAACATGGCACGTCAGGCGCATCGACAAGGTCCGGTCGACTCTGACGATGATCGTGATTGAAGGTCAGGGCGAGAAAAAGAAATAGAGTGGTCAGAGGAGAATGCTCTTGACATAGCTTGCAGCAGTCGCTGCTTCTTCTTCGCTATTGAAAAAGTGCGGCGCTGCCCTTACCGCTTTTCTACCATCTCCAATGTCTCTTGCTGCAAATATTATGTTATCCTGTTCCAGCTTTTTCACTATCGTAGACGAATCTACTTTACCCGTAGTGAACGTGACTATTGACGTACGTTTGTTTTCGTCGTCAGGCCCGTAAATCTTGGTGTTTGGAATCTTGCCGATTTCATCGCGAAGGGCATTTGCGACCTTCAAATTCATCTTTCTGATGTTGTCGATCCCAATTCGGAGTATGTATCTCACAGATGCTTCGAGCCCAGCTGCACCGGGAAAGTTGCGAAATCCTGCCTGGAACCTTGTTGGAGGGTCAAGGTATGCGATTACGTTCTGATCAGATAGTATGGCAGACTCGATCCCTATTGACGGTGGCGTCAGAAGTTCATGCACTCTCTTACTAATGTAAAAGGCCCCAATGCCAGTCGGGCCGCAGAGCCACTTGAATCCGGAGAAGGCCATAAAGTGGCAACCGATCTTTTTCACATCGATCGGGATCGTGCCAGCGCTCTGCGCTGCATCAACGCAAAACAGTGCGTTGTTTTCCTCCGCAACAATCTTACCGACCTCTTCAAGTGGCATCACTGCCCCAGTGTTGTACAGTGCATGGCTCATCGCCACCATCCGCGCACCTTTGACTGATTTCTCAAGGTCGGCCATGTCAAAGTATCCGCTGTCTTTATCGACGGCAAGGTCTCTAAGCTGTACGCCCTTTCTTTGAGATAGCGAAACCCATGGCAAATAGTTGGCATAGTGTTCGTGCCTGCCACCCCTGACAACTATTGCATCACCCTTTTGCCAACAGATGCCGTTCGCTACCATGTTGAGCCCCTCGGTGGTGCTCTGAACCAGCACCACTTCTTCGCGCTCGCAGTTTATCAGGTGGGCTATTCTAGTACGGAGCTCGTCGAGCAGCGATACAGTATAGTCAGAGATCAGCGGAGCATCAGGGCCGGATTCGGCACACTTTAGCATGAAATCTGCCACTGCCTTGACCGTTGACAGAGGAGTCGGCGCTATCGCCCCGTTGTTCATGTAAATGACCTTCTTGGTCAGCGGAAAGTCATGCCTTATCATCTGCAGGTCGTCGGCTTCACTCATGTGTTATTATATCCAACCCCCCATGTGATAAATAGTAGTAGATCAGCAATTGCCTGAGGAGATACTGAGCACACGTGGCTTAAATACGCTCATGTTCAGCGACCCATATGCCAAGCTTTGCTTTACAGCGCATCTTGTGTCGCAGTTCGATAAGGTAATCTATATCGATCTCGATACAACCTTTTCGGCATACTTTAACGCTATGCTAGTCAAGCCAAGAAAAGGCAGCAGCATCAACATCTATCTGCTATCGGAAGGCAGGCTCGTGCCCATGATAAAGGATATAATTGAATCTATGGGCAAAACCCAGCTTGTAATATTTGATTCTGTCAACAGCTTTTACAACCTGTTTCCTGCACGAGTCAAGACGGGTGACTTGAACCATCTCCTTTCCGTACTTCTGATGCTGCTTGTCAGGCGCGGCTTTGACCAAAATATACCAGTGCTTGCTACAAGCATGCTTCGCTACAGGAAGGATCGCGGATGGGTCCAGTCGCCTGCAAGCCGCAGGTTGCTAAAGCACAGGAGTGCAGCCAGGTTGAGCGTTGAGTGGTCCTCATCAGGGAACGGAGATATCGTGGTGACAATAGAGGAACATGACTCGTTGCCTGCAGGGACTCAGCTGATCTATAGCAAAGACAACGTCATGATTACAGTTTGACGTTTACCAGAATGAACCCAATGAGCAGTGCAATGCCAAGCACACCAAATCCGGCTATCAGCAACGCCTGCTGCACCTTTGGGTTTGGTGACCTACCAGAGTGGTAGAGCATAAAGGCTCCGGCCATGCCTATGAAAAGTACCAGTGTAACGACCACCGTCTCGCCGATTGTCTGGACTGAGCGGCTCGGAAGGACGAAACCTGCCAGGTCCCTCCCCTCTATTATTGCGTTTATCATTCCAGACGCGAGGGCAAAGAAGAGTGAGAGATACGCGACAGCGACTATCCATACGACTTTTGAAGTGGTGGTAAGCATGACTGTTGTTATATAACCCTTAAAATCCAGACTCTAAATAAATGTTCCATGACTCCGCAAAAGTGCGCCGCATGCCACAGAAATGCATTGCCTGACACCAAGTATTGCCTGCACCATAAGCAGGCCCTCGACAGCATGACGAATCACTACATAGCGTGGGTCGATGCATATGGTAGCATTTCATGGCGTGAATTCCTGAACAAATTATTGAAAATGCAGGAAACAGGAAGCTGGATAAGAGAAGTAATTGAAGCAGAATCAAAAAAGTAACGAGGGCGGAGGAGACCTTACATCTCCATTCCAGGCATACCGCCCATGCCACCCATGCCGCCCATTCCTCCCATACCGCCACCGGGTGGCATTGATGGTCCGCCGGACTTGCTCGAGGCAATCACGTCGTCGATCCTGAGGATCATGGACGCTGCCTCTGTGGCAGATTTGATTATCTGTTCCTTGACTGCAAGGGGCTCCACCACGTCCAGCTTGCTCATGTCGGCAATCTTGGCATTCCTTGCGTCGACGCCAGTCCACTTGCTTCCCTTGCTCTGCTTTGACCGGAGCTCAGTGATGGTGTCGATCGGATCCATGCCTGCGTTCTCTGCAAGCGACAGCGGGATCACTTCGAGGGCTTCTGCAAATTTCTCGGCAGCCAGCTGCTCTCTGCCGGAGAGGCTGCTTGCCCATTCCCGGAGCTTTGACGCAGCATAGGCTTCAGGAGCTCCACCTCCTGCGACTATTGCCGGTTTTTCAAGAACATCCTTTGAAACCATCAACGCATCGTGCACCGACCTGTCCGCCTCGTCAACCACCCTCTGAGAGCCACCCCTGATCAGGATTGTGACAGACTTCGGGTGCTTGCATCCCTCGATAAAGACCCACTTGTCGGTCTCCACCTTGCGCTCTTCGACAAGGTCTGCGCTTCCAAGGTCCTTTGCGGTCAGGTCATCAAGGTTGTTGACTATCCTGGCACCGGTTGCGCGGGACATCTTGGTCATGTCTGATTCCTTTACGCGCCTTACTGCCAGGATGTTGGCCTTGGCTAGGTAGTGCTGTGCAATGTCGTCGATGCCCTTCTGGCAAACGACCACGTTTGCACCGCTCTGTACAATCTTGTCGACCATCGACTTGAGCATGCGGTTTTCCTCTTCGAGGAACATCTTCATCTGATCTGGCGAGCTGATGTTTATCTTGGCATCAAATTCAGTCTTTTCTATCTCTAGTGCCGAGTTGATCAATGCGATCTTGGCCTTTTCAATCCTCTTGGGCATGCCGCCATGTACCACCTCCTTGTCAAGGACTATGCCCCTGATCAGTTTGGTGTCGCGGATGCTGCCACCGGCCTTCTTTTCCACCTTGATGTCGTCAATATCCACCCTATAGCCAGAATCGGTCTTGTCTGCAACAGAGAGGGCAGCGTTGACTACAATCTGCGCAAGGTCGTCAGCCTCTTTTGAAACCAGCTTAGTCTGCATTGATGTCTTGGCTATCCTTGCCAGTTCTTGTTTTTCGTTGCCGGTGATCTTCTGTGCAATGCTATTCAGAACTTCAATTGCCTTTGTCGCGCTCTTTCTATAGCCATCGACAATTATCGTCGGGTGCACATCCTTGTTGATCAGCTCTTCTGCCTTTTCAATGAGCGCGCCAGCAAGCACCACAACAGAGGTGGTACCATCGCCGACTTCATTATCAGTAGCCTTGCTGATCTCGACCATCATCTTTGCAGCAGGATGCTGGACATCAATTTCCTTCAAAATGGTGGCACCATCGTTTGTAATTGTAACATCGCCAAGGGTATCTACAAGCATCTTGTCCATGCCCCTTGGGCCAAGTGAACTTCTAACTATTTCAGCTATCAGCTTTGCAGCGGTTATGTTGTTCTTTTGCGCGTCGCGTCCCTTTGTTTGCGACGCCCCTTCTTTGAGAATTAATACTGGAACGCCTCCAGCCGATCCCTGTTGAATTGACATTTTTCTCATATTCCTCCTAAAATTGTAAAAATACAGGGCTCTCGCGGGATATTTTAAACTTGCTACAAATTTTACTTCGTGAGCCTTATGCGGGCTATTCCATTGAGATATTGGATGTACTTTACCACCGGGCTGACTGCAGTATCGGGCAGCTTTACAGCCATCTCATATTTTCTCGATCCTTTGGCTGCTATCCGTACTTGCCTGCTGTCAGGGTCATAACTCGCACTAATATCAGATGCGTCAGATACTCCCCTCACCTCTGCAATCACCTCATAATAGTCAGGACCCTCTATTACCTCAGGTGCTGTCTGAACGATATCTTCGATTCTAGGACGCGCCTTCCTCATCATGGGATTTCGGAACATCGGTCTTGAAGTGGGCGCAGCGGCAGCTATTCCTCGCTTGTACTTTATCGAATCTGGCAGCATCCTCCATACGAGACCAGCTGCAGCGCCGGCTACGAAACCGCCAATGTGTGCAAGATATGCCACCCCGCTATCTGCCAGAGGGCTGAGCAGACCCAGCACGGCAAAGATCACCTGCATGGCGAACCAAAACGGGATATAGATTAGTAGATTAGCACAGGGATCCTGACAAAGTAAATGAAAAAGACCGCTATTGCAGTGAGAACCTTTGCCCTCGGATACATTACTAGATAGGCACCAAGTACCCCAGATATTGCTCCTGAAGCTCCGACTGCAGGAGTGCTGCCGTCGCCAGTGGACACTGCGTATGCGCTGTGTGCAAGGGCCCCTGCTGCTCCCCACCCGAGATAAATCAGGATAAACTTTATCCTGCCATACCTGTCCTCGATGTTGTCGCCAAATACGAAAAGGAATACCATATTGCCAATGATGTGTGCGATGCTACCATGCATGAACATCGAAGTAATGATAGTAGGCGCACTTGATGGAAAGTCGTTGAATATCCTATCAGGTACGGCGCCATAGGTTGTGAACATCTCAACAGTTGCCTGCTGATTTGAAAATAGGCCGGTTGTAACCGCCTGCCAGATAAACACGATGACATTTACACCAATCATGCCATAGGTAAGCCAAGGCCTGCCATGCATGCGTTCTGTGTCATCGTGAAGTGGGAACATGTGCCTAAAGTCTCATACTGTAGGATGTATTGACAAGAAATAAGTCTTACTTGAAGCCGAAGGGGTTCATGTTGGGCATATCGTCGCCCTTTTCACTATGAGCCTTTCTTGTATGGCGCTTCATCCTCTCCTTGTCGTCAAATGTCATACTGCAGTACTGACACTTCCAGACTTTCTTCTGTTCGCCGCTGTTCCCGCTATTGTTGTCGTCTTTTTTTCCAAAGAAGCGCAACAGGGCTCTTGATGAGTCACCGGGTTGATTAAAGTTGCGATCAAGTGACTTCTCCTCCACCTCTAAACAGTAGATCAAAATTTCGTCATTCTGCAGAATACCAAGGCTTCTTTCTTGAATGCATGCAATTACTCCACAAATAACTCTGTGGTGTCCAGACGCCACAAATGCTTTGGGAATGTCATGTTTGACGAGGCAGTCAAAATGACGAGCTTACGCCTATCTCCTCCATCTTCAGTACTCAGATGAACTCCTCCCACTTTTGTGGGGCGTGAACGTGGATAGTAGTAGAAAGCTGCAGAAGAACCACCATATATCTCAGCAAATTCTTGATCTACTGTGAAGCATGTGGACTTGAGCTCGGCAATGTCTGTCAATAATGTAGAACGATGCAATAATTTTGTTGCAGACTTATTTTATAATTGAATCTAAAGGGAAATTCTTGAAGTAGATTAATAGTTGCAGGTTTCTTCCCCCTCCACATCGACAAGCCGCAAGTGGTCGTGGTACCTTCTCCCAATGAACGCAAGCTCGACAGGACTGTCAACCATAATCCCAATATACGCGCTGGCGCTAGGCGGCCAAGTAAGAGAGGTAGCTATCGCCCTCTTTCTTTCAAACTTGGCCATGACACTTGGAGCAGTTTTCTGGGGCAGGCTCACTGACATAATGCACTGGCGAAGGACCATAATTGTCATCTGCTCTGTAGCCGTATCCATAACATGTGCATCGATGTATTTCGTCTCTAGCATCCCCATCCTCATGCTGCTTTCCGCTTTGGTAGGATTCTTTTCCATAGGGCCTGCACCGGTGACAAACCTCCTTGTGATGGAGAAGTCTGGAAAGGAGGACTGGCTCAGAACATTCAGCTGGACGTCGCTCATGAGTTCGGCAGGCCTTGTAATTGCGATGGTGGCCGGCTACTTTTGGCTCATGCAATATGACGCACAGTCGTATGCCTTAATCTGCGCTACCATAGCATTTTCGTCAGTTGCACTGACAATGATGTTTGTCAAGGACCCGCCTGTAACGCTTGAACGCAAGGCCATAACCATGTCGCGTGCAGCCCTTGTCGACCGGCTAAAGCAGTCACCAGTGATGTTCCTAAGACCGGTATCTGATCTTTCGCTTTCCAAGGTTCGGGCGAACATATCAGGAAAAGAGTTCCTGTTCTTTGCAGGCACGGGCCTGTACTTTCTTTCTAACAACCTATTGTTTACACCTTACACTCCGTTTCTAAAAGATAATAGCGTCACTGACTCCCATGTCTTTCTCGCGTATACCATTCTACACATGTCCAAGGTCTTTTTCCTACCATTCAATCACAAGCTAATTGCGAGGGGAGGCGAGGAGAACATGGGCAGATTAGCCTACATACCAAGAATATTTGGTCTAGCGATGGCCGTAGCAGCGGCGTTACTCTTTGCAAACAACCCGGAATCGATACTGATGATGACGCTCGTGGTATTTGTGACTGTCGAGATCGGCTTTAGCATCTGGAGCACGACCACGACGTCATCTCTGCTAAAGATAATCCCGGGCGGCAAGGCTGGGAGCATCCTTGGGGTAAACAGTGCAATAATCGGAGCAGGTCTTTTGATAGGGTCGCTTGCCGCAGGTGAGGTTGCTGCAACTTTTGGTTACGGGATCACATTTGTTCTTGCAATAGGATTTCTCGGAGCATCGTTTACACTAGTGAATAAATACTTTAGCAAAATAGAGGTAAAGGCGGCAGCCTGATTATTCTTACTCCTGCTATTCCATCACGATCATTGTGAGGGTGGACTTGACGCCATTGAGCTTGCGGAGCTTCCACGTGATGGTTTCCTTTACTTTTTCCATCGTGTCGGCCTCCACCTGCGCGACAATGTCATATACGCCATAAACCTGATAGACTTCCTTGACGCTGTCAAGTTTCCTCAGGTCGTTAACAAGAGAATCCTCACTTCCAAGTTCGGCGTTCATGAGAACAAATGCTTTTGGCATAAGATTGAATCATATTTGGCGTATAAAAACCTGATCTACCGCTACCATTATACTTCGTGCTTCAGCTTGGTTTCGTCAAACTGTCCGGCCTGCTCCCATTGATAGTTGAAGAGGTCGGAGCACCATTCAAGGAATTCTTTGTCTTCGCCATAGAACATGACATTTAGGTCTGGTTCACCCTTCATGTTTGGAAAGAGAACGCAGCCCTGCTTTTCGTTGAAAATCGTCATCACCTTCACTTCAGGTAACATCCTGCGCTCTACTAGGCCCCTACTGATGAAATTGCGCCAGCCCACTTTCTGCAAGAGCTGTGTCCTACCCTTTGGCACCACTGCGTTGCTCGCAAATATGTATGAGAATTTCACGCCACTCTCAACCCTGCTGCTGATGGTCTCTATAAGATCGAGTGGCACTTGGGCCATTATTTCCTTGATATATTTTTCAGATTCTGAGTAAAGGTTCTTCCAGCGCTGGAGGATGGCCATTACCCCGCGCACCATTTCGCAGTCCTGAAATGCACCCATCCTCTGGATGAACTTGGGGGGCAAATCTCCCAGACTGTGGTCAACGAAAAATTCTTTGTTCCTATAAAGAAAGTCATAACTCGGGATGATTGTGACAATAGTCCTGCCGTAGGCAGTCAAGATCAGTTCACCTTCTCGATCCTTTGCGACGAGACCTGCATCAATAAGGCGAGTCATGTTGCGGTGGGCCTCCTGCATGGTGGCGTCAAGCTCCGACGCAAGCTGCGACAGCCTATAGTTTTTCTGTCTGAGCCTTGTCAACATTGAGAGGCGCAGGTCACCCGCGAGCTCGAAAAACAAAGAACCTACACCCTCGTTGGGCTGCTGATCGGTGGATGACATCCCGAGTCTTACACACTGCCCGGGTTTAAAAACCTGTACAGGGATGATCGAGAGCGACTACAGATAATTTCGGCGAGAAATCTCCGTCATTCATGGCGTGGGAGAGAAATCGTCGTTATTTTCATGGAATCCGATAGAAATGTACAACATCTCGCATCCAGCTGGAGGTTTCGCGGTGGCCAGAACCTGAAAATGCAAGGTTTCTCAGATGATATCGACGCCGCGCAGCTCCGAGTCAACAACCTGTCTCCAGAAGAATAACAACAATATGACGAGAGAGTACTAAGAGAAAAGGTAGTGGAGGAGAAGATCCCCCATTGCAGGGTACAGGTACACAAGCTATCTATCGTGGTGTCAAGGGCCTGCATCTGGGACAGCTCAGAACCTCCATGCGATGGCGGCAGTATTAGGCAGGAACCTGAAGAAACCCATCCGGGTTGTGAGGATGTCAGAAGAGCAAGAATTATAATTTGGCTAAAACCTCTGCTTGCCCATCATATGGGAGAGAAAAAGTCTATTTCCGCGTTGGTAAGCGGCGGAGAAGCCAATGCAGGTCCGCCTCTCGGTCCAGCGCTGGGTCCGATGGGAGTAAACGTGTTGCAGGTTGTAAATACCATTAATGAAAAGACCAAGGATTTTCCAGGCATGAAGGTGCCAGTCAAGGTCGAAGTGGATTCTGAGACAAAGAAATTCACAGTCGAGGTGGGCATTCCTCCAACCGCCGCTCTTGTAGCCAAGGAAGCCGGTATTCAAAAGGGCTCTGGAACAGCGGGGACAAATTTCGCGGGCGAGATATCGATGGCGAGCGCGGTGAAAATAGCCAAGATGAAGATCGAAGGATCGTATGCCTTTGACGTAAGGGGCGCTGTCAAGGAAGTTATTGGATCTTGCGTCAGCATGGGCGTAAAGGTTGAGGGCAAACCAGCCAAAGAGGTATATGCAGACCTTCGGGCCGGCAAGTACGACGACCTCTTGAAGTAAGGAACTTTTTCTTGCGCCTGCTGTTGGGACAAACAGCAGGTCGTATCCAATTTTTGGCAATGGAAATAATAATAACTACGAGGAATTCTCTATAACTATAGCTTATTACATGCTTCGCAACGCTTTTTCCATTGGACTGGCACTTCTGATACTAACTTCTTCTGCCTTCGTTGCACCGGCATACTCGCTGGGGGTCAAAGAATCCGGACTCCTCACCACTTTCAAGTTGCAATATCCCCAAGTAGCCCACAATAATGATCACGTGCCTAGCCCGGGCTTGAAGGGAAGCGAGATCAGAACGGACTTTGGCGCAATCAACCTTGGTAAAATGGAATACAATGGTAACGTAGGAAGGACACTGGTCTACGGCTCAGGCAATGCCGCAGCTCTTGGCAGTAACGCACAAGTGGTGAGCTTTGGATCTACTGAAAGCGACCACCAGATGCTCGGAGTGGCGTTATCCAATTCGCCTCTACTCCCGAATTCTGGATTCTCATATATACCAGACTCTCCTCTTCAGTTCGATTTTGCATCGGACGAAGCTAGCAACCCAGGAAGGCTCTCTGGCTCGTCGATACTAAGGTCTGAGAGGGTTGCTGCAAAATACGGTATCACCGGCGAAGGCGTGACGGTTGCGATCGTGGACAGCGGTACAGACTTTTCAAACCCTGACATGAGGCATTCGCTTGCAAGAGACGAAAACGGCATCCCGATAATGCTTGATGCCGATGGCCAAGGCATTGTGTTCACAAAGGCGACATACATTGCGACGAGAGATGACAACAGGAGGGTGATAAACGGCAGCTACACTGTAGAAAATCCACCTGAGAACTATACCTCGTGGGTCTACGTCGACGAAATGGGTAAAGTCATGCTCAAAACATCATTTGGAAACATACCGACGTACAACTCGCTCTATCCCATCATTGGGTCGCCAGAGGTTAACGCAACCGCCACTGTCGACTGGATAATTGGGAACAGTCCAACCGATTATATCCACTCCGCAAGCGGAATATACCACTTCGGGGTGATCTATCAGGCCCAGGAGCAGTTTGGCACCATAACGTTTGGGCTAGTGCCTGTGCTAGTGGTAGACAGCAAAGAGCCCGGTGTGTATGATACGATAATCCCCGATATGTATTCTGGATGGTATTTTTACGTTCAGAATGAGCTTGCCCGTCTGGCAAATGACCCTTATGATATCGAGCACCTTTTCGGAGAGCCTGCGTATGACTTTACTGACGATACTCCGATAAGACTCGGAGATGGTAACGAAATCCTGAGTTTTGATTACAATAACGACGGATTTCCGGACTTTAGCGCGGGGACTGTCGGTGCAAGAGTTGTAGATCTCTGGCAAGTATTAACCAATAAGACCAAGTCGGCAGCTGGAGAAGAGATCGAGATCGTCGGTGTGGCAATGGCAGACCTTCTAGAGCCGCTCGATCCTGCAGGCAACTATTTTGGTGTAATGTATGACGTCGCGGGGCACGGAACAAGCACTGCTGCCATTGTGGCGTCAAAGGGCGAGCAAAAGTATGACATCTATGGCAACGGGACAGGATACTCGCTTGCAGGCATTGCGCCTGGTGCAAAGATAATCCCTGTCAAGGCGCTCTGGGTGGGAGACACATTTTACGCGTGGCTCTATGTGTCCGGTTTTGACCTTGTGAACGGCACTTGGATCTACAGCGGAGAACACAAGGCAGACATTGTCAACAACAGCTGGACCGTGGCAACCTTCCCGCTCCTCAAGTACGGGCCAGGTTACGACATACTGTCAGTGTTTTCGTCACTCCTCGTGGTGCCGGGGATCCTTGCCGACGACTACCCGGGCACAATTTTTGTAAACAGTATTGGAAATTATGGCCTTGGTTACGGATCTGTTGGTACACCAAATGCCTCTCCGCTTTCGATATCTGTCGGAGCAACCACCAACAATGTGTATGTCGGTTACAACATCTTCCAGAAGATCACCCGCTATGGAAACGCAACGACGTATTTTGACGATGTGGCCAGTTTTTCGAGTAGAGGTCCCGGGCTATTTGGCGACCCCAAGCCCGAGCTGATGGCAGTGGGATCTTATGGATTCACGCCGACGATCGTGCACCTGAGAAGTCTGGAGACGACGCAGGATGATCCAAAGAATGACTCTGCATTTGTACTATTTGGCGGCACGAGCATGGCCGCGCCCATGGTAGCTGGAGCTGCGGCACTTGTAATCGAAAGTCTACGAGAACAGGGACAAGAACCAGACCCGTTTAATGTAAGAACGATGCTTATGTCGTCCGCTGTCGATCTGAAGAACGACCCGTTTGTTCAGGGCTCGGGCAGAGTCGACGCACAAGCCGCTATTGACCTTTCAGAAGGCGAATCGGGTTTGTTAATTTACACTGAAGATACCGTCAGAAACGTCCTGGCAACCATGTCTGATGCGATCGGCTCATACAGCAACGCACTAGCAATAATCGAGGGCGGGTCACACATTACACAAAAGCTGGAGGTGGAATTTGAAGATTCGCGGTGGTTTGCAGGCCAGATAGCTCAAGGAGGGTCCGAGTCAACCGAAATCGGGATAGAGAACAGGTCTGACGAAAAAGTCAGCGTCAAGGTCATGGCCGCAATAGAAACTCTTGTAGACAGGTATGAAATACACAACACGACGCGTCCATTTGAAATGGATCCGATATACAACACCACAGAGTTTGGCTACAATCCAAACTACTACAACCTCGACGAACTGGGTGGCATCCCTGAAGAGGCCGACCTTATGGTAGTCAAGGTCAACTTCCCGTTTGAAAATTTTATGAATACAACAGAACTTTATGCGGACCACCTTCGCATTGCTTCGATCTATGCCTACGACTGGTCTGACGCGGACAAAGACGGCAGAATAACATATACAGAGACTTCAATGGTGAACAGGGGTGGCTCGTGGGGCACATTGCAAGAGCTCAGGATATCAGACCCAGCAGAAAAATTCGCGAATGTCCCACTCGTAGGCGTTTACCCCGTTCCCACAATCTTCTCATTCTGGCAGGGTGACAGACGGATAAACGCGACTGCAATGAATTATACGCTTACAATTGAGTTCTACGACAGGCAGCCAAACCCCGCAATGACGCTTGATATTGAGCAGGACGACGGGCAAGTAACACTCGAGATAGGGCCAAAAGGCAGAGAGGTGATCCGCGCAACAATTAATGTGGACGACGAAGCTTTGCCGGGCATCTATTATGGCTCTATATTGGTCAAGTCAGAAGATGGCAATAGCTCGATTGTCATGCCGGTCAGTTATGTCGTGACCAGCAAGCCTGTGCCAAAGGATGTCGCGGTTGTTGCAGTTCCTGCTGCAGATGTCGTGGAAAAAGATCTGGGCCTGCGTCCAAACGGCTACGTTGGCGGCACATTTGATATGACGTCAGGATATTCGACAGGCGATTGGCGATCATACTACTTCAGTGTAACAGATGATACGATAACCTCTATGACTCTGAGGATATCTTGGCCGCACAACACGACCAGTATCAGCGCGATGGCCTTTGGCCCGGACGGCCGCATGATAGCTACGACCGTACCTTCAGGGGTGTTTGAGACATTCTCAGGCTGGCCCAGCAATGACTGGCTTGGCACGACTCCATTCAGCATCGGAGGCGCGTTCTACTTTAGCCAGAATGCCGGAGAAAACGCTACGCTTCTTCACGTCCCAGTGAACAGGACTGGTACGTATTCAATACTGCTCCACAACACGATATTCCACGGTAATAGCCTCTATGAACCACTGCAGATTGAGGCTAAATTCACTACGATAATGCCAGACAGCGCGGCGCCGGTAATCAGGATAGACATGCCGAGGTACCTTGGCCAGGGTAAAGAACACCGAATACCTGTCACGATCTTCGAAGACAACCTTGGTGGACTGGGGTATTACATAGATGGCAATTCCTTCACACCAGTACTTGCTGATAATGGAGGGTTTGAGATTCTGATCGACACTGGCGCGCTTTCAGAAGGGCAGCACATCCTGCGCATAGATTCATCTGATTTGGTAGGACATGTCACCACCTTCCAGTCGGTGTTTGAAGTAGACAATACTCCGCCAGAGATCGACGCGTTTGTACAGGATTCTAACGGCAACCTGCACAAGGTAATAGGAAGCAAGGTTGGGATTTCAAAAGAGTCAACCCTGATATGGAATGTTACAGATAAGAACGGTATCATTGTTTCCACCTCTGCAGAAGATGGCGATCCAAGAATCGAGCCATACCGGTCATCTTCAGTATCAATCGGTCCCGGGTTGATTGCAGAAGGTGCACACTTGTACTCTTTTGAAGGCATGGATGTGTCGGGAAACCGCGCCACTCGCGACATTGAGGTCATTGTTGACACTACAGACCCTGCACCATCTCTGTTGTTTTCCAACTCTAACCCGCAGGATCTGAGAGGATTGGCGAAAATAATGATTGACGCCGGCGACCCCAATATCCACAGCATGTTCCTGCAGGTTGGCAGTAGAGCGAGCATGAACGTCACCGGCATGTCTGAATACATGCTCGACACTACAGAGATTCCTGATGGGAGCTATGATCTAAAGCTTGTAGCGACAGACATTGCGGGCAACGAATCGACAATAGTCCTTCCGATAACAGTAGCCAACTCAGCACCGTTGATAACCGCAGCCATCATTGCAGGTCTTGCTGCTGGAGGAGGGATTGCGAGCATCGCGTGGCTCTTATTTGGAAGGCATGGCTCAGGATCCGCCAATAAATCTTAAATAGGAAACAAATCCGAATTATGGTGTGAGCGAGGACAAGAAAGCGGCATCAAGTGTGCACGCCGCCAGCAATGGCCTAATCGAACTCGGAGAGAATAACTTTGACGAAGTGGTAGGAGGTAGCAAGCCCGTCCTTGTAGACTTTTGGGCGACATGGTGCGGCCCTTGCCAATTCATGCTCCCGATATTCGACAAGCTGGCCAAGAAATACGGAAGCAAGGTGACATTTGGAAGGTTGAATGTGGATGATAACCAAGGAGTCGCCATGCGATATGACGTATATGCAATCCCGACCTTCATCTTGTTCATGAACGGCAAGGCAGTCGACAGGGCAGTCGGCGCAGTCGGCGAAAAGGGATTAGAGGGGTTGCTGCAAAAGTACCAGTAAAACAAAACTGGTTACCAATTTATGGCGAGAAAGACCGCACCATTTGTGGTCGGGGATCTTCAGAGATATCCGAACGCAGGGTCGTTCTTTCTTTTCATAGCCACCAACAGGTTCAGGATTTCTTTTTCATTTTCATTTAGCCGATGGTTGAACCTCTCGAGCAGTTGTTTGGCCTGCTTGCTGTTGAGGTCAGTGTAAAAAATATCGCCTTCGTTTATCTGCCTACCAATCGTAGGCTCTTTTAATGATACGGCTACCTGCATCCCCGTTGTCGCTTCGTCTATAGCTTTACCGCTTTCTTGAATCTGGTGCACCGTTCCAACCTTCTTGCCTTCTTCGTTTATCACTTGCACCTTTTGCTTTAGCCTGCCAACTTGGATCTCGGCTCCAAAGACTGCAGGGTCGTTGCGTCTGAAAACAAACCCCTTCATGAACTGGAACTTACAGATAGGCGGCAGCTCGTTGAAGAGTATCGATTCTTCATGTTCTTTCTGGTACGCGACCCAATCAGTATAGCTCCGGACAAGGTTGTAGATTATCTGCTCGTTGAAAATCTTTACATCGCGGTCCTGTGCTTCCTTTTGCGCATCGTCAAGCACTTTGACACCAAAGCCCAACACGACTCCATGGTACCTGTCACTTTCTTTTACTGCAGATGCCTCTATGATGTCACGCCTTGTTATGTTGCCAATGTCTGCCATCCTGATCGACACCCCTGCTTTCTTCAATAGGTCGGTTATTGCTTCAAGTGAACCTATTGTGTCACACTTTAGAATAACTCCATTGGTTTCGGTGTTACTCACAATTGCGTTCTTTACCTCTGATTCTACAAGTGACTTGAGCCTTTCAAGCTCCTCGCTACCCCTTTTCTGGTCGTAAACATAAAGCGGGCTTCCTGCGAGCACACCTTCAAGATCTGGCGAAGTTATTTTCAGACCTGCGGCTGCAATGACTTCACTGACCGGTTTGAACTTGTCGCGAGGATCGCGCATCTCGTCGAGTGCCTTTGGCAGCAGTAACGCCTTTATTCTGGTCGTAACCGCGCCATCGCGTTTGCCGACCACAATGGTTTCGCCTTGATGGAGCGTGCCATCCAGAAGTATAATGTTTGCAGACGGTCCAAGACCCACCTCTTCCTTGAATTCAAGGACAATGCCCCTAGCAGGTCCTTCGTGGCGCTCTAGTCTCTTTGCAAGGTATTGCTGAGTCAGGCCGACCAGCACCGCCAAAAGCTCTGGTATGCCCACTCCAGACCTTGCACTTACCGGCACTATCGCAACTTCTCTCGTGAAATCCCTGACACGCCAGAACGCTTCTGAAGGGAAGCCAAGAGTTGAGAGAGTACCTACAACCGTGTAGATCTTTTCGTCCAGCAGAGTCTGGACGCCGGTTTCCTGCTTTTTCACATCTTCAGAAATGAATCTGCTTCCAGACGCGCGCCAGCCTGCAACCATGTCGACCTTGTTGAGCGCAATCACAAATGGCACTTTGCGCTTTTTCAAAATGTCAATACTCTCCACCGTCTGTGCTTCAAAGCCCTTGTTGACATCCACCACAAGAATTGCAATGTCTGCCGCAGATCCGCCGCGTGCACGCAGGTTGGCAAAGACTTCGTGTCCAGGAGTGTCAATTACCAGCAGGCCGGGTATTGGAGTCTCGGATTTAGCAAGTTTTGCGTACAGAGGGCCGGTTATCTCTTTGATCGTTTCAACAGGGAAAAAGCTGGCACCGATATGTTGTGTAATCCCGCCTACTTCGCGGGCCTGAACCGCAGTGCCACGAATCTTATCCAGTAGGGAAGTTTTGCCCGAGTCTACATGACCTAGAACAACTACTACCGGCTGACGGAGTACCACAAGTGTGTCAGCTGAAAATGACGCGCGACTCTTTTATGAAGCTTTCAGGCGAGTCAGAGGCATGTATGATGTTGTCGGTGAAGCCGAGTCCAAAGTCTCCCCTTATAGTACCTGGAGCTGCCTCAAACGACTTGGTCGCTCCAATCATTATCCGCACGGTGCTGACTGCATTGTTCCCTTCTAAAATGCAGGCGACCACAGTTCCAGACGTGATAAATGAGACCAGCTCGTTAAAGAATGGCTTGTCCTTGTGGACGGAGTAGAACTCCTGAGCTTTCTCCTTGGTAAAGTTGTACGACTTGAGATTCTTTATCTGAAAGCCCTTTTCCTCAAATCGTGCCAGAATCTTGCCAGTCAGCTGGCGCTTGAATCCATCTGGCTTGACCACAATTAGCGTTTGTTCGACTGCCATTTTCGCATCTACCTGCTATAACTACTCCACACCACTACCGCTTTCTCACGCGCAGACCGCCCTTGACATATTTTGAAGTCCACTTTAGCTTTCTTGGATCGCGTGATAGAACGCGCAGGTTCTTCTTGCATTTGCTAGAGCAGGTCCACTGAACCTGTCCATCATTTCGTACTGTCATAATCCCATGGCCGGTAGTAATGTGCCTGCCGCAGAAAAAGCAATTACGCAATGATGTTGCTGTCTTGCTCATATACTATCACATGTCACCTTATTTTGCGAGCCTCTCGCTCGGTTTCTCTCAGCATCAAGACATCATTCATCCGTACCGATCCCTTGACGTTTCTGGTCAGGATGCGGCCCCTATCCTTTCCCTCTAGAACCTTGACTCGAACCTGAATGACTTCGCCAGCGATGCCAGTCCTGCCCACGATCTGGATGACTTCGGCAGGAACGACCTTTTCTTCAGCAGCCTTGCTCATCTGTTATCAGCCACCGTCTCTCTACTCTTTCTTGGCAGCACCTTTGAGTTCGGCAATAGAGTTGACGACCTGCTCCACAATGTGCTGCGCTTCGCCTGTATCGATGATCGTCGCAGCAGCAGAGCCGACATCAATTCCAAGCGACATGCCAAGCTGCTGCTTGCTTGGAACAAAGATAAAAGGCGTGTTCCTTTCCTCACACAGGATCGGCAGGTGTGCGACCACCTCTGGCGGCTCGACGTCTTCGGCAATGACTACAAGCTTTGAAATGCCGCGCTCAATAGCCTTCGTGGTCTCGTTAGTGCCCTTCCGCACCTTACCACTCTGCTTGGCTACACGCACCGCTTCATAAACTGCGTTTACTAGATCCTTAGAAACTTCCATCTTTACATAATATGGTTTACTCAATGTTGGTATCACCCATCGGGATCATCTTTCTTCTGTAGAATAGTAGGCGTATTAAAAACGTTAGCCTATCTTCGATTTGACGAGCCTCCTATATTCATCCACCTTCGAATCCAGGAGCGACTTGTCAGTTGACTCGGCATACATCCTTATGAGAGGCTCTGTCCCACTTGGCCTCACCATCAGCCAAGTCTCCTCGTCTATCCACACCTTCGCCCCGTCTAGAGTCTCTACCTTTTTCGGCGTGCCATGGCTTACGCATGCTTGGATCACCCTTTCGACCACTTCTCTTGAAGGGCACGAAAACTTTGTCTTGTACTGGAACGTCTGAGGCAGTTCTGCGATATGCTGAGAAAAAGACTTGTTGGCAGAAGATGCAGCGGCTAGCATGTCCAGCACCAGCGCAGTTGCCATAACTCCATCTCTTACTTCGTTGAGCGCGCCATACATGAACCCACCATTTTCTTCAAGTCCAAGCGGCGACCTGCGCCTCACCATTTCACGTGAAACTTCGACGCTGCCCACCTTGGTGTAGACTACTCTGGAGCCGGCCTGCTCCACCACCTTTGCCAGTATCATTGAAGTGTTGACAGGACAGACGACTTCTGCTCCCTTGTGCTTGCCTTCGAGCAGGTGTCTTACCAACAGAGCCCCGGTCTTGTCGCCCATGTATACCGCGCCCTTATCGTCGCAGAAGATGCTCCTGTCACCGTCGCCGTCGTATGCGACTCCAAAATCAGCATTGGCGGACCTGACAGTCTCGGACAGGACTCCAACATTGTCCGGTGTGGGCTCTGATCCACGCCCAGGAAATTCCCCGTCAATCTGGCCGTTAATGACAATGACCTTGCAGCCCAGCTTTTTTGCAACAAAGGGTGCAACGACTGCCTGCGCGCCGTTGCCAGTATCCATCGCTATAGTGAACTTTTTCTCTCTTATCCTGTCAGCATCCACCAGCCCGATAACAGCATCGATGTATCTGCTGACAATGTTTTCGTCGACATAGTCGCGGCCTGTTCCGTTCATCCTGGCAAATCTTTTTGAGTAATAGATGTCCTCCACTTTCAGCTCATCTTCTCTAGAAATTTCGACACCGTCTGGAGCAGTCGGCTTGATCCCGTTGTACTGCGGCGGGTTGTGGGATGCGGTTATCATGATTCCACCTGCATAGCCAATCCTCTTTGCAGCATATTGCAGGCACGGGGTTGGTACAAGACCAGCATTTGCTGTTTCAAGTCCTGCAGAGTTTAGAGTTGCCCTAACCAGTTTTGACAGCACAGGACTTGATTTGCGGCCATCGTATCCGACGACAATCGGCCCGTTACCAAAATATGTTGCAAGAGCGTAGCAAAGATCGATTACCAGGTCATTTGTCAGTTCCTCACCATAAACACCCCGCACACCGTTTGTCCCAAAGAGCCGAGGGTTAGCTGATGTCTGCTGCATCTGTTTTTCAGATGCTGCCAACCTATAAATAGATAAATTTGGCTGCTGGCTCTTGCAGCTTGGGCGCGGGGGTTGCCAAGCCCGGTCAACGGCGCAGGTCTCTTTTTTCTTTCCAAAAGAAAAAGGGTGCGAAGCTTAGAATGAACGTGACCGGTTCCTACAACCCTGTTCCTTAGGGATTCGTGGGTTCAAATCCCACCCCCCGCACTATCATATCACGTGGTGTGCCACGAGCAGAACCAGATGCTCGCCTTAAGGCTGTTTCAGACTTTGCAGACTGAATGGACAGCGACTCTATATATACAACCAAACAGGCGATTTCCTTTCCGCCAAGAAGCAGCCATATCGCTTGTTGTCACAGTGCTGTCGGATGAAGATAATTATAGTCGTGTTTCGGCCTCATTGAGGCTTTGTATAGAGCTTGTCATTTCAAGGCAGCACCTGTTTGTTGGTAGTGTGTGGGAACTAGCCCTATTTAACGCCCGCAAAAGGCGCAACGTCAGTCGCCATTTCTCTTCTTAAAGTCCAGAGCCATCTTGACTAGATGCCGATGCATCCGCGAGTCTCCCGAGAGCTCTGGGTGAAATGCTGTACCAATGATGTTCTTTTGCTTCACCGCGACCACCTTGTTGTTAAGCTTGGCAATGACTTCAACATCCTTGCCGACTTCGCTTACCGCCGGCGCCCTGATGAACACGCCCTTGAACGCATCCTTGCCAAGCAGGTCAATGTTGAGATCCGCTTCAAAGGACTCGTTCTGCCGGCCAAAGGCGTTGCGCTCTATGACGATGTCGAGATTTCCTATTAGCTTTTGCTTTGTATCTCCCACGACCCTGTCAAAAGCCCTGCGAGATAGCATTATCATGCCCGCGCAAGTGCCCAACACAGGCATCCCTTCAGAGATGCGCTTCTTGATTACTGGCAGGGATCGCTGGATTGCTGCGAGTGTGCTCTGCACGGTGCTTTCACCACCAGGTATAATGAGGCCATCAACCTTTTCGATCTCTTCAGGGTAGCGCACAAGCTCGACATTTCCATCAACAATCTGCATTTCACGGAGCGCTTGATTGGTGGCTGCAACATTCTCCTCAATGTCGCCCTGGAATCCCAAGACTCCTATTGTAAGGGATAGTGATGATTTCTTCTTGCTGCTCAAGCGTGCTGGCCCCTTTCCTGCATGCGAAGTTCGAGGTTCTTGGTATCCATGCCCAAAAGTGACTTTTTCTCGTCAACCATCTTTTGCGCCTCCATCACAATCTTGGGATCATCGTGGAAAGTAGTTGCTAATACTACCGCCCTTGCTCTCTGTGCAGGATCGTCAGATTTGAAAATTCCCGATCCTACGAACACGCCGTCGCATCCAAGGTTCATCAAAAGCGCTGCGTCAGCTGGTGTAGTAATGCCGCCTGCGGCGAAGTTGACCACAGGAAGGCGTCCAAGGCGCGCTGTCTCTTCTACTATCGCATACGACACTCGGAGTTCGCGTGCAGCCTTCATCAATTCTTGCTTGTCATCATCTTGGTAAAAGGATCGGAGCTTGCGGATCTCGTTGTTGACCATACGTATATGCGTGACTGCTTCAGCTACGTTGCCAGTGCCCGGCTCGCCTTTTGTCCTTATCATGGCGCAGCCTTCTTCGATCCTGCGGAGTGCTTCCCCAAGGTTTCTGGCACCGTTGACAAAAGGAGTAGTGAAATCCCATTTCCAGATGTGGCGCTCTTCATCCGCAGGTGTCAGCACCTCACTTTCGTCTATCATGTCAACCCCTGTAGCTTCAAGCACCTTTGATTCATCTGTGTGGCCGATCCTGCACTTGGCCATTATAGGAATGGTGACAGCATCCATGATCTCCTGTATTACCTTGATGCTCGCAGTCCTTGCCACTCCGCCTGCCTTCCTGACATCATAAGGAAGTTTGTCAAGGACCATGACTGCAACTGCACCTGCCTCTTCTGCGATCACAGCCTGCTCGACATTTGTAACGTCCATGACAACACCGTGCTTGCACATATGAGCAAAGCCGCGCTTGAGCAATGTGGTGCCGCGAACCATGCGGGCATTATCTACAATCTCAACCCTGACGCCCTTGGGTTTTGGCTCGGTGGCCACGAGAGATATCGTCATTGTATGCAACCCATGCGGTCAAATGCTCTATATATTTTCTGTTAGGTGTTCCTTTCGATGATCTGATCCAGCTGTGCGCCGATGTTCCTCACTATAGATGGAACAGCTTCATCGGAAGCTTCGAGATTGACCCATGTGACTGTCTTCGAATTCTCGCCGGATGTGAGTGTGAGCCTGTATTTTGTGACAGTGTCAACACCATCCCTCTGTGAATAGTCCTCGCCGGGCAATTGCATAAATCCGGTCTCAAATAGCAGACTCTTCAGTACGGCTAGCTCTTCGCGGCTTGTCGTGAATTGCTTTGTGTCAGAGCCGCCTATCAAGCTGCGATAAGTGGCCGAGCGATCATTTCTGATCACAAGGTCATCCGCGCTTGTTGCTTGAAACCTGCCGTCTTCCAGTCTCGTAAGATTTTGTCTGCCATATTCAATGCTCAAATCCTCTTCCAGCACATTCTGCTCGCTTCCGATCCTAGGTATGGCTATTAGTGCAGCCATGACCGCGACAATGGCTGCGATTATGACGACGAACTTGTTGACCATCAGGATCGATTCTGAGTTGATCTGATGTAGTTGAGCAATCCCCCTGCTACAAGAACGTCCCTCTGCCTCGGGGTCAGGTCAACCTTGAGAGTTATCTTGCTCTTCTCGGCGGCTGCTTCCAAGGTCTTGCTCCCCTGCCTTAGGCTTTCAACTACATTCTCTATTATCACTGGCGTTCCCTGAGCAAGCAGGTCAAAGTCAGACGGGTTTTCGAACTCAAATGGGATAATGCCAAAGTTGATCAGGTTCGCCCGGTGGATCCTTGCAAACGACTTTGCAATGACGCCCTTGACACCGAGATACATTGGCGCAAGGGCAGCATGCTCCCTGCTTGAGCCTTGTCCATAGTTCTCGCCACCTACGATAAAGCCACCATGCTTTTCCTTGGCCCTTTTTGCAAAGTCCGGATCGAGCCAGTAGAACACGTATTCACTTATTGCTGGCACGTTGCTTCTCAACGGCAGGATCCTTGCACCTGCAGGCATTATCGCATCGGTGCTAATGTTGTCGCCTACCCTGATGAGTACTTCACCCTGCAGCACGGATTCCATTGGCTGGCGCAGCGGCAGCGGCCGTATGTTAGGTCCCCTTGAAATTTCGACGGTGTCCGCATACTCTGGAGCCACAGGAGGCACAATGCCAGAGTCGTCAATTACAAACTTGTCAGGCCATGATATGTTTGGGTATTCTCCAAGATCGCGAGGGTCAGTTATCTTGCCTGTCACCGCACATGCGACGCATACTTCGGGAGACGTCAGAAAGACCTTGTCGTCCTTTGTGCCGCTCCTTCCGGGCCAGTTGCGGTTGAACGACCTGATCGAAACCCAGTCGGTTCCCGGCGCAGAGCCCATGCCTATGCAACCTTGGCAGCCGCTCTCAAGCAGGCGTGCGCCTGATGCAATGATGTTATAGATAGACCCGTCTCGGGCAACTGTTTCTAGCACCTGTTTTGAGCCGGGGTTTATGGCCATTGTGACATTTGGATGCACCTTTCTCCCTTTCAACACGTGCGCAACCGTCATCATTTCGACATAACTAGAGTTTGTGCATGAGCCGATAAGCACTTGATGCACGTCCTGGCCCTGAACCTCGCGGACCTTGCGCACTGCATCGGGCGAACCGGGAAGTGCAATCATGGGCTCAAGCTCGGAAAGATCGATCTCCATGTTTTCGTCGTAAGAGCACCCCGGGTCTGCAGCGACGCGCTTGTAGTCCTGTGGCCGGTTCTGGCGCATCATGTAATCCTGTGTGATCTCGTCAGATTCAAACAATGAAGTCGTGGCGCCAAGCTCGGCCCCCATGTTGCATATGGTTCCCCTCTGGGGCACGCCGAGGTTCTTGATGCCTTCTCCATAGTATTCAAAGATCTTGCCGACGCCTCCCTTGACTGTGAGCCTACGGAGCATCTCCAAGATAACGTCCTTGGCTGTGACCCACGGTTTGAGCTTGCCGGTCAGCTTTACACCGACTATCTTAGGCATCTTGGTATAGAAAGGCGCGCCAGCCATCGCTACTGCAACGTCAAGTCCACCCACACCTATTGCCATCATGCCTGCGCCGCCTGCCGTCGGGGTGTGGCTATCAGAGCCTATCAGGAGCTTGCCCGGTATCGAGAAGCGTTCAAGGTTCACTTGGTGACATATGCCATTTCCTGGTTTGCTGTAGTGTATGCCGTATTTTGCTGCAAATGTCTGCAGAAAACGGTGATCGTCACCATTTTCAAATCCTGTTTGGAGAATGTTATGATCGACATATATCGCGGCATGCTCTACTTTGACCCTCGGTATGCCCATGGCTTCAAACTGAAGACATGCCATAGTGCCCGTCGCGTCCTGCATTAACACGCGATCAACTTTCAAGCCTATTTCCTGTCCGGGCTCCATCTTTCCGTCAACTAGATGTGCCGATATTATCTTTTGAGCGAGATTTAATGCCATTACCTGAGGATTCTAGCAAGGATTGGATATTTAATACCTTATTCTGCCGCACTGCCAGCTGTTGCAAGTGGATTAGCCTCTTCGACCTCCAGCTCTCTTCCACATGCAGGGCATGATGCCTTCCTTGGATCGTTGACTTGTTCAAGCTCGCTTTCATCTGCCGGGCACTTGCCGTCAAAATGCGAATCCAGTATGTCCATGTGTACAAACTTTTTCTCTTTTTTACACACAAAAAGACTGTACTGAGCAAATTCTGTGTTGACGTCTGTCAGAGTCTGGTCCATGTCCGGCGTTCCTAACGAATGTCTTGAGTTGTATCCACAGTTTGGGCACTTGAAGCTAAAGACCTTCAACGCTGTAATAGGGCGATCCGTGAATAAAAGTATGTCACAGGTGACATTTTTCTGCAACACAGTTTCTTCCATCTTAAGTACTCTCAAAAGCCGAAAGCTACCAGTAGTTGAAACTAAGAGGATTCCTAGCCTCGATCTTACGATCGTTTCTTTCATCGTCTGCTACGGGTAATGCTACTGCTCCAGAGCAGCAGACGTCAATATCTACAACAAAGAGATATCGCAAGTTTGTCGTCTATTATGGCTGGTATTCTAACGGGAAGGGTGAACTGCTGCCGGAGATAGAGAGGATCATTGCCGCGCAGCCAGAATTTGTCGTCAGTCCCTACCACACGTCGGATGGGCGAATCAACCTGTCACCAAGAGTCATTGGCAGGTTGCACGAGGCAGGTGTAAAGATATTGGCATATGTGACCACAGCCAATGGCAACAGAGACCTTGGAGACGTGCTAAGAGAGATCAGGATCGGTCTTGAGGCTGACACAGACGGCATATTCCTTGATGAAGTCTCTATGCTCCAATCTGACAGGCAGGTGAACTATTTCAGAGAGATCTATTATGATGTCAAGTCTTTTGGAAGCGACAGGATTGTCATCGCCAACCCTGGCAGCATTTTGGTCAACGAAAAGGTAATGGCTGTGAGCGACATCGTTTCTTTTGAGCACCAGTGGCGCCTCGCACCTCATATCGACTGGTTCTCAAGATATCCTGCGACTCGCTTCATGGGGATTTCAAGCAACGACATTGAAGACGTGATGGGCTACATGGTGGACGGAAACGTTGCCGCCAGAGACACAATCGAAGCTTGGCAGAGAGGCATCGGATATCACTATTCCACCAACACATATACCACGCTTGCACCATGGTTCGAGGAATACCAGCGAGCGCTTGAGGACTATGGTTCAGCTGGTACAACTCTGCATGAGCTGCAGCTAAAGACTATCCACTCTGACGGCAGCGAGATAAAGACGGTGCATAGAAGTGAAAAGAGGGCAAGAGAGGATCTATAACTGGCTTTAACTGTATCAGATTCCTGTTGCCTGATGGAGATTATAACTTTTTCAAAAATGTCAGGGCGGAGAAACATCGTCATACCACAGGATGCCATTAGCCGGCGACAGAACTTGGAGCAATTCATAGGAGTGAACATGCTAACCTGCGAATCGAGAGTTATAACAAATTGGACAACGCCACAAGAGGATATGCGTGATAGCTAGCGATGTTGTAGGTGATTGAAGGCATCATTCTGCTGAACTTGCGACTCCCGCGTGGTCTGCATTGGATTGCTGCATCAAGCAATGAATATTACGATTTTTCAAAGCTGTAACGTGGCTCACAGACACGACAAACTAGCCGGTTGTACGACGCAGAGATTTCAGCCCATTACAGAGTGGTGGTATCATATACAGCAGCATGGCAGCAGTATTCAAACAAGATCGCATTCAGGTGCTGCTATTGCTGTCGGCCTATGTGGCCTCTGCCGTGTTACTAGCATGCATCCATTCCATGCAGGGTTTATTATTTCTGAGTGATGCTAACATCTTCAAGCGCGTGCGTAATGTCTGCAAGTCTCTTACGGAGCGAAATTGTGCTGACTCCAGCTGCATCTGCAATGACTGTCTTAGCTATGCCCATCTTGTTCTCCACTGTCGCAAGATACAGAGCTGCGGCGGCTAGCACCACAGGGTTCTTGCCTGTTATCGCAGTGTGGTTAGAAACAGATGATAGAATCTCTATTGCCCTCCTTGACACCCTTTCTTCAATCCCCGCCTTGGCAGAAATCTTGGCGACGTTCCTGAACGGGTCTGTGATGGGCGGATCAATGCACATTTCTCCTATTAGGAGCTTGTAGCAGCGGGTCGCAAAGGGCCTGCTGACTCCCGCTACTCGGCACACTTCGTCCACTGTGCGCGGTATCATCCTCTCCTTGCATGCAAGATAGATAGAGGCAGCTACAAAGCCAGAGATCGATCTGCCTTTTATCAGATTCTTTTGCAACGCCTTTCTGTAAAAATACGCCGATCTTTCTGCCACCTGCCAAGCAAGCCCAAGGCCACCGCAGACCCTGTTAATCTCCCATGTGGCCTTCTTGAGGTTTCTGGATATGGGGGCGCTTGAGAAAGACATAGCGTTGAGCTTGCGAAGGCGGTTGACCGGTATTGGGTGCGACGCCCTGTGCACGTAGAGAGAGGAGTACTCGTCTCTCTTCTCCTGCATCCCTGACCCCTGTTCCTGTTGTGTAATATTTGCAGGTGCCGTTGTTGAATTGCCGATAAAGGTGGAAAGCCCCGTGTCATGTATAAGGAGCGACGATGGAAATCCTCCCCTTCCCCTGTCGTCTGCTGGAGAGAAGGACCTCCATTCCGGAGATAGAGTTTCGACTCTCTCTTTGACCACCATTCCGCACGAACTGCACACTATTTCTCCTGCAAAACTGTCGGTAATCGGGACACTCCCGCATGACAAGCATTGTTCCCCGTCCTGCTCTGAATGGTTTGACAATACACTAACCAAATACCCGACAGTAATAACCCGGAAGAAAAAATCGGATTATTCCGTGTTAGGTTCAAATCTAAGAAAGATTGATTCTGGAGTTGCGCTACATTTTGTGAATAGAAGAATATTACATTTGATACAACGTGCGGAAAATGATTCCTGATTTTTCAGTGAGTAGATGCCAGAGTACAAATACTCAATCGATAAAAGTCCACCGTCCAGTCGATCAGTGAATGTGTTCCATTATCGGAATATTAGGCAAGAATGGCGTAGCACCCTCGTTGGTTGAGAGCCTGAAGAGGATGGAATACAGAGGCTATGACAGCGTAGGGGTTGCCACCTTGTCCACTAACAAGATTTCGGTTAGAAAAGGTATTGGTAAGGTTAACCAAGTGAATAGCACGCTCAACCTTGCTGGAATGGAAGGTTCTATAGGTATTGGCCATACACGCTGGGCCACCCACGGCGGAGTCACCGATTATAATGCCCATCCACACCCCTGCTGTACAAACGACATTGCAGTGGTCCACAATGGCATCATCGAAAACTATCTGCCGCTGAAACAAGAGCTTTTGCAAAAGGGTCACAGGTTCCAGAGCGAGACGGACACAGAAGTCATCGCCCATTTGCTGGAGGATTACTACAACGCAAGTAATAACGATGTCAAGGCGGCAATGCTAGAAACGGTGAAACGACTCGATGGATCATATGCGTTTGTAGCCATGTTTGCAAGTGGAACTCTAGCATGCGCCCGGCTTGACGAACCACTGGTGATAGGCGTGTCTGACAATGCTTATTACGCTTCAAGCGATGTGCTGGGATTTCTGCAGTACACTGACCAAGCAATGTTCCTTGACAACCGCGACATTGCAGTAATTAACATGTCTGGCGTGAACATCTTTAATTTCAACGGCGAAACTGTACAGAGGAACATCACCAAGGTAGCATGGGAGCTGGCCGATGTCAACAAGGGCGAATTTGCTCATTATACCATCAAGGAGATATTCGAGCAGATCACAAGCATCAAGGCTGCCACTTACCAGGATGAGCACAAGCTAAAGGCATTCTGCGACGCGATTGCGGGTGCCAGTAACGTCATTGTCACAGGAAGCGGTACGAGCTACCATACCTCGCTGATTACATCGGTGCTTGGGTCGCGTTTCCTCAAAAAGCGCTTTGAACCTGTGATGGCAAGCGAGTTCAAGTACAACATGGATTCGATAGACAAGGACACAGTCATTGTCGCAATTTCGCAGAGCGGTGAGACTGCAGACGTGCTGTCTGCAGTAAAGCTTGCAAGGGTCGCCGGCGCCAAGATACTCTCCATAGTCAATGTGCCCACATCGTCCCTGGCAAGAACAGCTGATGTTTCATTAAGCATCAACTCGGGCCCAGAGATAGGAGTAGCCGCGACAAAGAGCTTTACGGGTCAGCTGTCACTTGCGTATGCGATAATGGACCGCATAAGTGGAGGCAAGGTAGGATTCAACAGGGATCTGATGTCTGGTATGATACACACCGTTCTCGCAGGTAGTTCGAGCATAGAGCGGTTAGTTAACATATCAATGCCAAAGGCAAACGATATTTACCTGCTTGGCAGATCGATCCATTTCCCGATAGCGCTTGAAGGCGCACTCAAGATGAAGGAGCTCGCGTACGTCCACGCAGAAGGGATAGCAGCAGGTGAACTAAAACATGGACCTCTGGCGCTCATGGACAAAAACGTTGTCGTTTTTGTGATCAACCCAGATGACAAGACTTACAGCGACACTCTGTCTAGCGCTCACGAGGTAAAGGCAAGGGGTGCCAAGATAATTGGTATTTCAAACGTTCCAAACGATGTGTACGATGCCATTATAGAGATTCCCAAACTGGACAATGAGCTACTATATCCATTGGTAGAGATCATACCACTGCAGTTGTTCTCCTACTACCTTGCACTACAGCGCAATGCAGACCCAGACTTTCCGCGCAATCTGGCAAAATCCGTCACCGTTAGGTAAAAGTATATAGTTTGCCGGTGCGAATTTCAATGACGAAGACAAATGGCAGGCATGGCCGAAGAAGCGACTTGTGATTATTGTGGCAACCAGATTGACGCCTGCATGTGCGTCTGCCCATATTGCGGGCAGAAGGATTCTTGCGAATGTTGCCTATACGATGCCGCTACAGGCGGCTGATTACGGGAACTAACTATAAAGCATTAAAAGAAGGACACGCGAAGGACTTTCGTTGGAGAGAAAAACGACGACCACAAACCTCCTGAGTTGGGTCATAGGTGGCGCTCAGGGAAGCGGTGTTGACTCTGCCGCAAACATATTTTCGCGCGCCTGTGCTGGCGGCGGGCTGCACATATTTGGCAAGAGAGAATACTATTCCAACATCAAAGGCGAACACAGCTACTTTACAGTCAGGGTGAGCGATAGGCCAATCCACTCTCACGTGAACGAGATCAACGTGCTCGTGTCATTTGACGCAGAGACCGTCTTTCGCCATTTTGAAGACGTGGCTCCGGGTGGCGCAATAATCTACGACTCGGATGTTGCAAAGACCCTGCTTTCTGAAGTTCCTACGGTCGACGACTACGCAGCGGGTCGGATAAGAAAATCACTTGAAAAAGCAGGCCTGGGGCTTTCAGTGCAAGACGCACTGGATCACGCCAAGATGCGCGGCGTGCTGCTCTTTCCCATGCCGTTCTTCCAGCTACTGCAGGAATTTGCTCAAAAGGCAAACGACCCTGCACTCAGCAAGCTTACAAGGATGGTCAATGTAATGGCGCTTTCTGCTTCCATGGCTTTACTGGATTTTGACAGTCAAGTTCTCGCAAGGGCTATACACTTTATCTTCCGTGCAAAGAAAAAAGTCGCGGATCTGAATGTCGGAGCGGCTTCGCATGCATACAACTATGCAAAAGCAAAGTTTGCAGATAGCAGCTTTGCATACCGGCTAAAGACAATGCCAACTGAAAAGGACATGATAATAGTGCAGGGCAACCAGTCGTCCGCGCTGGGCAAGATGGCGGCCGGCTGCAGATTCCAGACATACTATCCCATTACGCCGGCGTCAGACGACAGCGAGTTCCTTGAAGCAAACGAGATTCTAGATCTTAATGACTCTGGCAAAAAGGGATCGACTGTGGTAGTTCAAACTGAGGATGAGATCGCGGCCATTGCGATGGCGATCGGTAGCGCGCTTACGGGTGCCCGTTCCGCCACTGCAACATCAGGTCCAGGATTTTCACTCATGGCGGAGGCACTTGGCTGGGCTGGAATCAACGAAGTACCGGTGGTCATCTCGCTCTACCAGCGTGCCGGCCCGTCGACAGGCCTTCCAACGCGCCATGAGCAGGGCGACCTCCACTTTGCGCTAAACGCCGGCCACGGCGAATTCCCTAGGATCGTGTTTGCATCCGGCGACATAGAGGAGAGCTTTTACGACACCATCAAAGCATTCAACTTTGCAGACAAGTACCAGATGCCGGTAATACACTTGCTCGACAAGGCTATAGCAAACAGCGTTATCACCTGCCGCACTTTCGACCCACTCAAGGTGAGGATCGACAGAGGATCGATGCTAAAGGAAGTGACTGAAAAGGACAAGGGCGCAGCAGGCAACTATTTGCGTTTCAAGCTATCCGAGAATAATCCGGTAAGTCCGAGGGTAGTGCTTGGGACAAAAGACGCCATCTTCTGGAATACTGGTGATGAGCACACTGAAGAAGGTCACATCACAGAGGATCCAGAGCTGAGAATACGGATGATGGACAAGAGGATGGACAAGCTAGAAGTTGCACTAAAGGAAATCCCGGATGAAGACAAGGTAGTGGAGTATGGTGAAGAAGAAGGCGACATTGCGATCGTGAGCTGGGGATCGACCAAGGGTGCAATACTGGACGCGATGGACATGCTCGCTGCTGAAGGTATCAAGGTAAAGTTTGTTCAGGTCCGGCTAATTAGCCCGTTCCCGGGAGAGATGGTGAAATCTATGTTAAAAGACAGCAAGATAATAGTAGACATCGAAATGAACTACACGGGTCAGCTCGGATCTGTTTTGCGGCAGCACACCGGCATAGAATGCAATTACCATATTGTAAAATACAATGGCAGACCGATGTCCCTTGACGAGGTTTATAATGCTGTAAAGCGGATAAGTGATGGAAATGCTCCGAGGAGGCAGGTGTTGAAGAGTGGCGCTTAAGCTTTCCGATTACAAAACGGACGTACATAATGACTGGTGTCCGGGATGTGGCGACTTTGGCATACTGAACGCAATACAGATGGCTCTGGCAGACATGCAGGTGCCACCACACAAGGCCACGATATTCTCAGGAATCGGTTGCTCGGGTAAGACCCCTCACTATATCAAGACGTATGGAATCCACACGCTGCACGGCAGAGTCCTCCCGTTTGCACAAGGAGCAAAGCTTGCGAACCCAGATCTCGAGGTGATCGCCGTAGGAGGGGATGGCGACGGCCTTGGAATTGGCGCTGGTCACTTTGTGAACGCTGGGCGCAGAAATGTCGACATGGCATATATCATCTTCAACAATGCAGTCTATGGTCTGACTAAGGGGCAGGCTTCTCCCACTCTGAAACTGGGCATGAAGACCAAATCGCTTCCGCAACCAAACGTCAACAATTCAGTCAACCCGATCGCTCTTGCACTTGTTGCAGGCTTTACATTTCTTGCTCGCGGATACTCTTACGACGTCAGGCACCTGAAGGACCTGATAAAAAGGGCAGTTGCCCACAAGGGTCTGGCATTCGTCGATGTTCTCCAGCCTTGCCCGACGTACAACGACATCAACACCAAAGAGTGGTTCCAGGGACTTGACAACATTAATCCGGAGACAGGCAGACCTATGCCAAGAATGTACAAGCTGGAAGAGACCGGGTATGATGGTGTGGTGCACGACCCCGGCGAGATAAACCAAAAGATGGCGCAGGTAATAGAAAAGTCAAACGAGTGGGGCGACAAGATCCCGATCGGAGTGTTCTATCAAAATGAGCACGTCCCGACATACCAGGAGAGGATAACTGCAAGGATACCGGATTATATGGAGAATTCACCGGCGGCTCAACAGATTGCAGACAATACGGGCAAGACGATAACAAACATTGACAGACTCTTAGCAGACCTTAAAGTAGACCAATAAGGTCATTGAGCGGGCCCGAAGGGCTTCGATCCCTTGGCCTGCGGTTCCGAAGACCGCCGCGATATCCTGACTACGCTACGGGCCCACATACAGTCAATAAAGGAAGTCATATAATAACGAAATAGTAATGAACCCCGTCCGCCTATCACCTTAGTAGTAATGCTCGGAGCGCTTCGTCAGCTTTTCTGCACTCACAAAGAGTCATTTGCCTACCGCAAGTACGGCGACTTTTACTTTGTCGAATTCAGCAACTGCGCCAAGTGCGGTAAGACGCTAAAGCGCTTCCAAGGCTTTGACGAGGACATGAGGGGCTAGCAGTGCATATATACATCCTTATCGGAATATGGTGCGCCGGCGTCACTATTGCGGCAGTTGCTATTTTTCTGCCGGATTATGAAGACTATGTATTTGTGGGCACGATCGGCTGGGTAACCATAGTGGCAAGCTCGGGACTGATATTATATGAAATAAAGAGAATCAGGGCAGAAGATAGAAGAAAAGAAGAAGCTGGCTTGGCCTAACTTAACTCAACCTAACCCTTGCCGCCCTGTTCTTCGATGACCACCAGAGTTACCGTCGAAGTGATGCCGGGGACTTTACGGATCTTGTTCGTAATCGTGTGGTTCATTGCTTCGGTATTCTCTGACTTTACCTTGACAAAGATGTCGTGAACGCCATAGGTGCCACGCACTTCTTTCACATCAGGCAGCTTTGCCACCTCGTTGATTATCTTTTCCTCGGAGCCGAGTGTGCAGTTCACGAGGATGTATGCAGTTGGCATGTATGATGAATGAGAAAGTTAGTATTTAGTCTTTGCTACCTCTTCGTTATTTCGCGCCTGTCAGGGGCGATATAGTGGTCGAGCAGCTTCTTGTCGTAGCATGGGCCGCATAGCATGCCCGAAATGTTCCATTGCGGCATCGGTCTATACCTGAACTCCCCGATGTTAGCGCCGCAGAGTGAGCACTTTCTTTCGTCGGCCATCTCCTCTTGCCGCCACACGGTTGCAAACATCGGGCATAAAAGTTATTCCAAGTCCTCTGCTGTATATAGCGCATGTGCCACGCAGAATGGGCAAATGAGCGCAAATGATACGCCTTCGTCAATGTCGGCAGATATCTCCTGTCTGCCAGTGTCTACCGGCGGGGACAAGAACTTCCGGCCGCAGTTCTTGCATTTAACCGATTTTTGTTGCACGTCTTGTCTCATCCTTCTTCTATTAACTGACGTAACCTGGAATATAATGTAGCATACTCCAGCATGGATTATTAAGGGGAAACGGTCAACTATGATAATAGATGGGCAAACCTGGAACAATTGCTTTTCCAGTACTTCTTGCAATAGGTGCGATCACCGGCTACCTGACGTACACATTTTTCTTCGCCGCAATTCCACAGGTGGGTTTTGTGGATTCACCATATAGGAAGGATTTGCCTGAAGCTGGGGCAACGGCAGAAGAGAACAGCACAGAGGCAGTCGATGAGTCTGAATTTTCAAATGTAGTGACTATCAAGATCTTGCAGGGAGCGGTTACTCAAGGAAGCCCCGACTATGAGCCAGATGCCGCTACTGCTAGCATTGACTCGCTCATAAAATGGGTTAACGAAGACACAACGCTTCACACAGCTACCAGCGGCACGGGCCCGAGCGATCCAGAATCAGCAGTGCTGTTTGACACAGGTTATCTTGGACCAAACATAGAATACAGCATACCAGCAGCCGACATTGGTGCAGGCGAGCACACGTATTATTGCACTCTGCATCCGTACATGGTAAGCACTATAACCATCGAGTAAGACTAGAAGGTAGCGCGTTATTTATTGCGTCTTGTGTGGCACTACCACACAATACCTTGGAACCAACAGGTGTCGTTTTCTTTGTTGTTGCTTTGTCTCAGAGGAAGTCGCCCTAGTGCAAACTTTGAATCACGAAGTCTTTTCTATGTGGGCAGAACAGTCGGTAGAGCTCAATGCCGCGCGTGTGTTAGGGGTAGCCGCATTCATCTCCTTGTCTACTTTGGCATGGTCACGTTGTTAGGCATGGGCTTGACAGCAAGTGCCCGGGTCGACCTGCATAATTTTCTCACTGGCCTTCCGGGTGCCATTCTGTTTAGCGACCTGTGACAGATGAGCTGGTCCTTCAAATGTTTCTCGCCGGGTGTTTAATCACATTTCTCTTATGGCCCCAGAACTATCCAATTCAGACAAACTCCAAGATGACGATCTTCTACTGCACATAGGGTTTTATTGTCGGCAAGCTGGCACTGGTGGCGCACTGCGGACGAGATTCTCACAGGCCCTAAACTTGACGAGGAGAAATACACTGCTAATGTATCGAACACTGAGATGACCATCGACAATACCCGGATCCCGATTTACACATCAAGCGGATTCCCGACCAAACAAGCATTATTACTTCTTATTTCTATACCGTTTGCAATTGTCTTTGGTGGCTAGTCTGTAAGCCACAGGATCGTGATCCGGATTCATCATGAAAAAATTCTAAAGATCGTCCTGATCACAACCATTTATCCCAGCGTCAATTTGGGAATCGATGATATAGTATAATTTCTCTCACTGTCATCATCATTATTACAATTTCTTGTATGCTAGTCAAGATTCGTCAATCGGAGTATAGCTCTGTATCAACAGGTGCTGCTGCGCCCGCGTTCCTTAAATTACATGCATTGGATGGGCATTAAAAGAGAATAGTATGATTCTGGCATTCGTATTTGTAAACTGTGCATTCGATCAGATCTCTTCTGCAGAAAAGGCGGCGAAAGAAATTGATGGTGTGCTAGAAGCGCATACAACTACAGGCATCTATGACCTGATACTGAAGGTGCAGGCGAGGGACGAGGCGAAATTCCAAGAGCTGATCAAGAAGATAAAGAGCATTAGCGGAGTAACATCAACATTAACCAGCATCACATACAATGGCAGTAGTAACACAAAGGTGGTTGCTGAGTGATTGCACAACAACCATACTGACTAACACAAGCTCATACAATTGCCAAATGGTTCACCAACCAACTATTTAGCTCGGTAGCCCTAGGGCACATCGTTGGTTGTTGCTACAGAGCATTTGAACGATGTCTACACAGAGAGAAAAAGGGTTTGAATGCTGAGGAGGCATTCATGTACAACACGCCGGGATAGACAGAGTCATTAAGCTCCATCAGTGCGTGGAAATCGAGTTGAACAGATCCAGGTAGTGGTATACAAGTGGCTCAGATTTGAAACGCACAGAGTCCTGACGGGCTGAAAGACCTACCAAGGAGCGACAGACCACCATAAGTAGCGGAACAGGGTATGCGCTAAACCATTGACGACTGCTCTGCAAGGTAGATAGCTTATTCTTCTTATTCTTCTTCTTTTTCTGCGTCTGTTTGGGTCTTGGAAGTACCGTATGTTTGTTCGGGGCAACTGCGACGGAACTGGTACTGCAGCACAGACAATGAGAGAAAGGATGTGTGATTGGGGCAGTGATTAACCAGAAGGAACATTGTGAGGAGAGCTAGATAAGGAGAGGGGTGTGACTGTGTGTTGGAAGAGGTACTTTGCTGAACTCCTACCGGTAAAGCTGGTAGACTTGTGCTTAACATTGTCACCAAATTATCATTTGATCCGGCCTTCATTGCGCAGATCTGAAAGTATTCGCATAAGTGTGTCATAATCGACATCAACATTGTTAAGAATTAGAGAATGATCTATCTTGCCGGACTTTTTGATGAATTTTTCCACCATGACCTTCTTTTTCTGATACTTTCTGTCCTGCACATTTAGAGGACGGACGTGAGGACATTATAAACAATTGTTGCAAGATATTCTGTCGAATAACTGACCAATCCAAGGGGCGCAAAATCGACTCCCTGTTACAGTTTCATCTCGACAAACATGGTTGTATACCGTCACACGCCTTCATTCAGGAACATCTCCTTTGTCATTTTCTTGTAGCTCCCGGCAGTGACGGATCCTCCAAGAACAAAACATCTCCTTCAGGGCAAGAGGGAATACATACTGATTCTGCAGTCCACCTAAGCGTCTCTATACTTGACGCTAGCTTTCCAATTCTCAAGATCAGGCAGTTGTTGTTGCAGTAAAACCACAAGACTTCCTCGTACAGCAGCCAAGAGAATTTGGTGAATTTTTCACTACCTGAATTGCAGCATCTATATGTGCTGCGGTCGACCAAGAAAGTTCTTCTGTTTCCGTACACATACACGCATCCTCTTATCTTAGTTCATCTTTTCCAACTCGTCCTGTCAGCTGGTGCCGTTGAGACTAAAGTCAAACACATAACAACTCTCCACATGCCTTGCGGAGGGTTTGTTGTAGGGGTGCCAGTTGAGCGCGCGAGGTTATATGAGAAGACCAAGCTAAATGCGCTTTGGTCAAACACACTTGGACAAGCCTGTTGTGCAACAATGCGTTGTAGGGGAGGGAATGAGCTTTACAATCTTCCTGCCTTACCACAGATGTCCGCTCTACTGCAAAAGCTGCCATGCTCTAGCAAGATGTCAAATGATATGAAAGCCATATGTGACCAAGGAGATCGCGATCGTCTAGCACATTTGTACCGTGAAAATTGCTAGTTGTTATATAAGCAATCAGAGCATTTCTCTAGTGCCACTGTATCATGAAGCTGGATGTTCCAAGGTACACTGAGAGATTTGGAGCTATTAGCCTGCATGGAGTGCAGCGTGTCTACGAGCTTGATTCGGGCTTTGATGACGGAAGGTCTATGGCTGAGACACTTGTCAGGATCGGAAACGACCAGATTTCTGAAATTGAAAGAAGGATGGCGATTGTCATCCCTATAAAGGGCGAACGCTTGAGGCTGCTCGAAGGAGTGCTTGCAGGTGTACCACACGACTGTCTCGTGATAATCGTGTCAAACAGCCCGCGACAGCCCGTTGATAGGTACAAGCTTGAGAGGGATGCGCTCCAGCAGTTCAACAAGTTTGTTGGGCGCGATGCAATTATTGTACACCAGCGCGACCCTGTGATCTCTGAAGCATTGAACCAAGTCGGTTACTCAAGCATGCTTGATCCTGAAGGTATTGTCCGCAATGGCAAAGCTGAGGGTATGATTCTTGGCATGCTGCTTGCCAAGATGGCAGGAAAGGAGTACGTCGGCTTTATTGATGCAGACAACTATGTACCGGGCGCGGTCAATGAATACGTCAAGATATTTGCTTCGGGTATCGCAATGTCAAAGACACACTATACCATGGTGAGAGTGTCCTGGATCTACAAGCCAAAGATGTCAGAGACGGGTCTTTATTTTAGCAAATGGGGTCGAGTGTCGGAACTGACAAACCAGCACCTTAATTCACTCATTTCATACTACACGGGATTTGAAACAGAAGTCATGCGTACGGGCAACTCGGGGGAACACTGTATGTCTCTCAAGCTCGCCGAGCTTTTGACGTTTTCTTCCGGCTACTCTATCGAGCCATATGAAATAATCAACGTGCTAGAAGAGTTTGGCGGCATACTCCCGACAACGCACCAAGACGCAATGGACAAGGGCGTAGAAATAATGCAAGTAGAGACCCGCAACCCTCACTTCCACGAAGAGAAGGGAGACGAGCACCTGAAGGAGATGATGATGGCATCACTCGGGTCAATATACCACAGCAGGATCTGCCCACCCAAGCTGCGCGAAAAGATACTTGAGACCCTGCGCGGCAAGGGCATGATGGATAGAGTACAGCAGCAGGAGCCACCTGCGCCTGTAAGAATAGCGCCTTTCAAGGATATCGACATACGTCAATTTGGAAAAGTCCTCAGCAAGGCTACCACTTATGCGCAATGATGAACAATCTTTCAGCTTTCTACACGGATGGAACTCGCATAGATGGCCTGCAGATGTTTTCGTTTGCAGACAGGTTCGATCTGGCTCGACAATCGCCAAGATGTTGCAAGTGCTATCAGGAATGGCAAACCCAAGGCAGACAAAGGTAATAGCGAGGCCCTTTGGGGATTGGGAAAAGGGACATGGACAGCGAATAAGCCATGGAGCCCATCACGTTCGTTGAGAGCTGTGAGCGCACCATTACGACTCTGGGAGAATGACTAGAAAAATAGGCACAGCAAGAGACGGCTATATCGTTGCAGCAGGTCTCGTAGCTAACAGTCTGCAATTTGATTTTTTACCAGCAAGCTAGTTGTGGTTTGTGAATGACAGGATAACAACTGGCAAAGTCAAAAATGCCGTTTGGTTAGGTAAGGATAGGCTACTTTCTCAATAAGATTTCAGTATGCAAGCGCTATCAACTTGAAAAATTCTTGTGTCAATACAATATAGCATTAGAGAAGATGCACTTGCAGCAGGGATACAAAATCACACATGTTCATGTTCAAGTGCGCAAGAATTGGCATTACACTTGTACCAAAGAACAAACAAGTAGCAAACGCAGCAGACAAAATCGCGCAGGATCCCGATCTGCCGAACTGTTAGAAGTTTTGGAATTAGTAAAAAATAAATGTTTAAAAATGATCATTGGTAAGTAAATACAGTAAGTCGAGCATATTGCCTATCAGGCAAGCGCGGCTTTTGAAATTTGGTTAAAAGAAAATGTGTGGAATAGCAGGTATTTTGAGTAAGGATGGCGAGAACGTCGTGCCGCTCGTAGGCGCGATGCTCTCGTGCATGGTAAAACGCGGACCTGATGGAGCAGGTTTGGTGGCGGATGGCAGGATTATTAAATCCAATTCCATTGCAGCCATGCAGCCACAGTTCCAGAAGGTGAGCGGAGCCGTTGCCCTCGGGCATACAAGGCTTGCAATAGTTGGCGGCACGTGCGGAGCGCAGCCATTTAGCAGCTGCGATGGCCGGCTCGTGCTAGAGCACAACGGAGAGATCTACAATTACAAGAAGATAAGAAACAAGCTGGAAAAGCACCACAAGTTTACTACGACCACAGACAGCGAAGTGATTGTCCACCTATTGGAGGATCACATGCAAAGGAAGAACACTACTCTGCTCGGTGCAATAAAAAGGACTGTAGCTGAGCTGGATGGAGTGTACGCACTTGCAATACAAGACAAACAGACTGGCGAGACTATTCTTGTGAGAGACAGAATTGGCGTGCGCCAGTTATATTATGCAGACACACGAAGCATTGTAGCGTTTGCGTCCGAACGCAAGGCGCTCTGGAGGATCGGGATCCAAGAGCCAACAAGGCGCATTATGCCAGGCTGTGCGATAATCATATCTCCGCAGGGCAAGATCCAGAGCTTCCAAGTAGCAGACCCAATACCGCCAAAGGTAAGAATTGCGCACAGAACGATGACATCAGCTGTTGAGGCTTATGAGAAGGCTTTGATGGAATCGATGCAAAAACGCACCCAGGACTTTCACAGAATTGGCATAATATTTTCCGGAGGGATCGACAGCGTGCTAGTAGCACATCTCGCTGCCAAGATAGTCCCAGAGGTAGTTTGCTACACTTGTGGCGTAAAGGGCTCTAGCGATATCGCAAACGCTCGCCAGATCGCCGACAAGCTCGGGCTCGAGCTAAAGGTGGCTGAGCTCGACCACGATACAGTTGAAAAGATGATCCCAGAAGTCATCAATGTGATTGAGGATGCAAATGCGGGACAGGTCGAAGTCGCATTGCCGGTGTATGGTGCAGTCAAGCTGGCGCACGACGATGGGATAAAGGTAATGCTTACTGGGCAAGGAGCTGACGAGTTGTTTGGAGGCTACCCATGGTATGCCAAGGTGGCAGAAAAGGAAGGATACAAGAAACTCCGCAAACACATGATACAAGATCTGCTCTTGCTATACAAAGAGACGCTAGAGCGCGAGGATAAGATAACTATGGCCCACAGCATAGAGTTGCGTGAGCCATTCCTCGATCCAGAGGTGATCAGGACTGCGCTTAGCATAGAATTGCGTCTGAACGTAAAAGGCGGACATGATACATTTGGCAAACATGTACACAGAAGGCTTGCGCAGAAGCTTGGCATACCAAGAGACGTGGCCTATCGTGTCAAGGAAGCGGCCCAGCATGGCTCCGGAATGCACGATGTCATAGGCGATATTGCCAGAAGGCGCGGCTTCGAAGAGTCAGCAGTGCCCAAGACGTATCTAGAAGCACTAAGTCAGCGCGAGAGGATAGGAAGCTCACAGAGGTACGGCTACCTTTTCGGAGACGAAAAGATCTGGACTGCGGAGCCCCATGTCCAGATGTACCTGGACAGCATCTCCAAGAAGCTGCCGCAGTTTGAGATCGTGGCAAAGGTCAAGAACTAAGCCTGCAGTTTGATAGCGACCGTATGCTTCTTGCTATCAGGAACGGCGCTATGACCAGAGCAGGGATGCTTGCCACAATAAACAGCGTCTGGAACGGTGCAAGCGCACTTGCGCTTGTCCCTGCCCCTGCCACGCCAATCCCAATCAGGCTAGAGAATAGGCTGCCGGCGCATGTGGGGCAGCCCACAAACAGGCCGCTCGTCGCGCCAATGCCAGCCGTGATCGACGTCTTTGCTTGGAGCGACTTTTTCAGTTTGTAGGCAAACACGCTGAGCGCAATGTTAAATCCGACCAGTGCAGAGACGACTGCTGCAAGGATCACGTTTATTGGGATTATCAGCATCAAAAAGTGGTCGGTGATATAGATGGTCAGCATGGGCATATAGCCGGGTGCCGCGCAGCACGGTATCATATCGATTGACGGCACCATTATCCCCTCTTCTGTAAACGATACGTCTGTTCGGTAGACGAGGATCTGTGACAAAAATCCGAAAAAGACCCCGTAGCCGATCGCTGCTACTGCCATTATTTTCCAATAGCTTTTGTTAACAAATGCTCCAGCGATAAACGAGAACAAGCTGTTGCTTCCCTCCGTTCGCATCTGCTCGGAGCGAAAGATTGTGTATGCACCATAGAATATCGAAGCCATCGACGCTGTGGTTATTGCAAGAACCGCGTAGGCGAGGTTGTTAAGTTGCTGGGCTTGCACTGCAAGCGGATCAGACGAGGGTACGGTGAGCCTTGAGTATATCAAAAACGCAATAATGAGCGAGAACAGCCCTACGAACAGGAGTCTAAAGCCACTCTCTCTTAATCCCTGCCAGCGCTTCTCATCCATTTCGGTAATGACGATGACTGAAGGAGCAGGCTTCAAATTAAATCCTATCGGATTCTGTTGACTACTTCCACCGCTAAACAGTAGATCAAAAATTCTGTTGCTATTGCATGTCCTCAAAGCCTCTCTCCATTACCGAATGCATGTATGTATACAACAGCTAATTCTGATATTCGGCCAGCAGACGCCTTGGGAATATGGAGAGATAGCTAAGGAGACAAAGTCGCCTCTATTCGACATTCTTCAATCCCAATGGGTGTGTATGCATCTCGAGCTTTCTTGTAGTGTGTGTACATGGATAGCAGAATGAGTATAGGGATCCTTGTATATCCACATCAAAAAATTTGATCTACCGTTTATCTGTGGGTTTTCTCGCCAGAATATAGTAAACCATCAGTGATTGAGAAATCAGATGATGTCGGTAATCTGGAGTAGATGTAAGTTAGGCTTTCACAGACGGAAGGCTTGACAAGACAACCGTAAACCCTTAATTCTTAGAACGCATACAATAGACACAATGCCAAGCAGCCAAGAAGAAGATGAATACATCCCGGCGCGCATTAGTTACGTCGGGTTCGTAGACCAAGTAGGACTAGAAGGTGTGGTTGTGCTCAAGTCGGAGGACGGCAAAGAGTTTCCGATGCGTGCCTTTTCAGGCGAAGTTGCAAGGCATATTTCGCGCTTTCAGGAAGGTGATAAGGGTAGTATCCCGACGATATACAATTTGGTTGAAGAGATCGCAGTGATGCAAGACCTCTTGCTGGTCAAAGTGCATGTCTACCAGAGCGGCTCGGTGCTACGAGCAAATTTGTATTTCAAGACAAAGAAGGGCGAGCTTGTGCTTAGGAACTACCGCGCTTCTGATTCAATTGCGTTAGCAGCATACTATGACATCCCCATCAAGGTGCGTAAGAACCTATTTGAAGAAGCGATAGAGCGCTAGGTGACTATGTCCCGCAGCTTTCTCTGCGTTGCTGCGTTCTTGATCTCCATAGCGATTCTTCTCCCTACACCCAGCGTGTGACCAAAGTAGTATTTGGTGTACGGGCTGGTCGTCGCCATTATCGGGTTGCCAGGCACCCGCAATGAAACGTCATAGACAACAAAATCAAGGTCGGTTGTTACGACGCTCTGTAGCGAGATCGGTCCAATAATCCCCGGTGGATATTCTTTTCTCACCGCGATTGTGAACTTGTCTCCCATCTCGAACACCTTCTCCAAGAGTGATTCTCGGATGCTGGCAGGCGTGTGCCCCACCTCAATGTTTGAAGTCTGCAAGTCAATCTCCATCTGTTGCTTTGCCGGCATCGACACAAAATCGTGCAGATTGGTCTGCAGTCTCCTTTCTATTCCAAGGAACTCCGCCTCACCTGTGAGTGGCGAAACAAAGTAGTTCAAATTGAAATACGTACCTGGCACATACTCCTCTATCGTCGCCTTGTCCAGGTCTTGTTTGCTGATCAGCCCCTGTTCGATTTTCTGTCTTGACTTTTTCTTATAATCCTCATATGACGACACGATGAAAAATGCCCGCTCCAGCCTGCGCTTTGCCTCCTGCACCTTGATCATCGCGGGTCCGTCAATGTCTGAAGGCTTGTGATAAAGTCTCGGATGTCTAACGCCAGCCTTCTCCAGCAAATAGTACTGGTTACGCGGAGCTGTGCGTTCTTCTGCGCGCAAAAGTGATCGGTTGCCAAATATCGGAACCTTCAGGTTATTCTCAATGTTATCATATCCAAGATATGCGGTAAATGCGCGGTGTGGCACCATTATCACATTCAGCTCACGTAATCTTTCCTGATTCTCCCTATTCATAATGTCAGAAAACTTGTCGAGCAGAATGATCTCGTCGGCCAGTCTTTTGAACCGGCGGTACGGTAGGTCCCTACCCTTCTGGCAGATGCAGACAGTATTCACGTTTTCATCCTTCGCACCATCCATCAATTCAAGAGCAGAATGGCTGCCTATGGTGCCAATAGTAATGTTCTTCGGGTCGTACCGGTCGACAATGGTTGCGATCTGCTGAAGGCCGATCAACGACTTACAGTGAAAATTTGATATAATAAAAAGCTTTTAAGCTATACTATTATTACTATCACTACTACTGCTTGCTCTTGTTCAGTTCAAGCTCGATTGCGGCTCTGAGCTCATCGTCGTTCTTGTTGGTATAATCAATTCCAAGCGAATCGGCTATCGATTCAAGCTTTTCTCTGCCCACGCGCTCGCCGCTCTTGATCTGCTGAAGCTCTCTCTTGGCCTCTATCCTAGCCTTCTCAAACTCGGCAGTGGCCTTGCCAAACGACCTTGCAAGCTCTGGTATCTTTTTCACGCCGAAAAAGACTACGACTATAAGGCCAATAACAATAACCCATTCCCAGCCTCCCAGGCCCGCAAACTGCATTAACAGCCCTTCTACGACCATCTTCTGCAATAGCATAATAGCCTGCATAAGAATTTAAGTGTTAGTTTTGAGCGGACTGGCCCTCCTCTCAATTACCAACATTCCTGCGAGGTAGAGGGCCATCATAGGGCCCGCTATGAACCACATTGTAACCCCGCTGCCATCAGGTGTTATTATCGCGCCAAATACAACGAGGATTATTGCCGCATAGCGAAAGTTGTTGCGCCAAAATTCTGGTGAGACAGCATCTGTGAGCGAAATTCCATACATCAGTATCGGGAGCTGAAATGCTATGCCAAACCCAAGCAGGAACTGCAAGACGAATGAAATAAAATCATTTATTGTCAGAAATGTCGCCACGTTGAGCGCTTCTCCATACTGGTAAAGAAATTCGAGAGTATACGGTATGACCAGAAGATATGAAAACACAATGCCGGCAACGAAGAGCCCTACAGCCGGAAGGAACACGTTCAAGACCCCGATCTTTGTCTTACTGCTTATCGCAGGTGCAATGAACGCAGATATTTCTCTAACAATAAGTGGAATAGAGGCGGTGAGCCCAATTAGAGCCGAAACATAGATCTGTGAGAAAAACGCTTGTCCCGGAGCAGTCTGTATAAGATCGACGCCAGGCGGCAGGAGTGAGTCCTGCATATAGAATGTTAGTCTAACAGAGATGTTGTTTATTGGATCTGGAAATGGATAGACAAGCGGAATCCCAGAGACTTCTAATGGCCGGAGGTCAAAAGTCATGGCAAAAACGGTGATGATTATTATTGACAACGCCACCCGGAGTACTCTGACTCGGAGCTCCTCGATGTGCTCCCGGATGGACATCTCGGCCTTCAATATCGAATAGACAGGCATCCGAGAAATATAATGCTATTTCAGTCAGGTCCCGGTATTGGAAGCGCTTTTGAGGCAGGAAGCTTCCATGTCTCATTGTCAATCTCTTCCTTGGTAGCCTTCTCAAACTCTACTGTAAGCTCGACCGGAGCGTTGAATTTCAGGCTCAGCTCATTGGCAAGCGTTGCCACTGATTTTCCATCTGCAAATTCTTTTGAACCCTGTAGAAAACCTCTTGCCTGACGGTAGAGCAGCTGGCCCCCAAATTTGCCTTGCAAAAAGGCCGCCAGCTCGTCGACAGTCTTTCTTGGCACATCATTAAAGTAAAAGCAGATGCCGTGCACCGGCTCTTTATCAAACGGAGTGCCGTATCGGTACCAAAAGACTCCAAAGTGCTCGTATTCACCCTGCAAGCACTTGATGTCCCAGTGGTTAGCCTTCTCTGGAGGATACTCTGCATTTAGAAGGTCTGTGATGCCAAGACGCCAGTACCTTACGCGCATATGTGTACACGAACGGTGTAATCAGGGGCGCTATAATAAGTTACTACCATAACTTCGCCTTCAAGAAAGTCGTTGAATGTGAATGTGTATTTTTGTTTAGCAGCGGGAGCATGTCGACAATTAAGACATCTCACCCCATTTCAATCCTAAGCGGAAAAGGGACGGGCAACGGTAGTTCATCTTGATATCAGACGCCGGCGAGCTTTACCTGACCATAAAACCGGGCATGATGAATCTGGCCTATTTCGTCTCGCTTGTGCTTTCTGCGTTCAAGAACGTAACCGCTTGTCGAATGGTAGATTATTACCATGTCCCTTGGATAAAAGGAGAGCATTTCATGATTTTGAGAATCAGACGCCATGTGGCGCAGGTGGATGCGCTCCCATGAAAATAGCTCATCGATCTTGCCCCGGAAATGAAAAGTGCTGCCGCACGGGCAACTGACATCGCGCCAGCTCCCAGAAATGTTGCGCAACCACGTTCCGGACAATGGAACCACCTTCCATATGCGTCTTTATTATTCTATTCGACTATCCTCCAGTCATCCTTATGAACCGGCTGTTACTGTTGGTGCTCTTGATGTAATCTAGGTTTGCGAGCGCTACGACTGCCGACTCTCTCACCTCCTCGCTATCATCATTGAGAGCGTTATTGAGAGTATCTCTTGCATCTTCAGATCCAATGACTCCAAGTGCCACTGCTGCTTCGTGCCTGACGAAAAAGCTGGGGTCGGATTGAACGGCATCTGCAAGAGGCTTGATGCCGCTGGTAAAGCCAAGCTGGCCCAACGAAAACGCCGCTTCATGTCTTACCAGAGCATTATCGTCTTCTTTTAGTACCTTGCCTATAGGCTCGATCGCGTTTTCACCAGCAATATCTGCAAGGATGCAGACTGCGCGGGTTCGGACTACGGAATCATGATGGGTTAGTAGTTCTTTAAAGTATTGCTCGTTCTTATTCTCAAACTGCTTTTCCATTTCCTCGAATAGCTTGATCCTGTCGTATGCCACCATGTACGGCACCATAATAGAAAGGACTTTTATCTTTTCGCCTTGTTGTCGTTATTCATGATGTTATGGTTCTTGTATGTAGCTTCCCCGTAGACTATTGCGCGATTAACCTTTCTATTCAGTGTTTTCTGACCTGGCTGCTGCGTTTAGCTAGACTTTTCTATCAGCATATCATGCCAGGCTGGTGCACCTACAACGAGTCACTTGTGTGGCTCGGCGAAGTTATGCTTGACTTTGATACCATCGATCGCAGCCACCAATCACACTGGATCACATACAGTCAGCAGGCGAGTCAACGGCAACCAAGATATCAAGATGAATGAAAGGGTTGTAGGCAACGACATAGTCAGTGTAGTCGACAGGATAGAAACCAAGATAGTCAGCAGTGCGGAGTGGGTGAATGCGGCACAAGCGGCATGCCAGTTGCGGGTACCTGAAGATGCATGTTTCAGTCAACATCAAGAAAATGAAGATTCTCGCAACGGAGATGACAAGAGAAGAGGTACATGATTGGAAGGTTGTCGCTAGGAGACGATCATCATTCGTGCAACAGAGCATTTGCCCTATATACTTAAATTGGCGCTTGAAAGGTTGAACAGTTACGAGGGCTCGTAGCTCAGCTTGGACAGAGCGAACGCCTCCTAAGCGTTAGGTCGAGGGTTCGAATCCCTCCGGGCCCGCTTTTGACTTCTTTGTTTGTATTTTGTATCAGCATACACGTCATTTCTTCCCCGCTAATCGCACACCGCGGCATAATCACTAGTCAGGAAATGATGGATGCTTCTTGCCATCCGCAGAACTATCATCGATTATGCGGTCGCGATTCTTGTCTCGGATTTTGTCGCGTGAACCTTCTTTATGTGATTCTTCAGCTCGCCCATGCTGCCACCCACATCGATGTTGCACTTTGGGCAGCGCCATTTTTCACCAATGACTCCCATGCGAAAACAATTCATGCAGATATTGCTTATACGGGTTATCGACGATGCGGCAACGTCCCCAACTTCAAAGGTGGGGAAACAGAGTCCCCAAGATATCCGTAGTCGGAAATCATGAATGTGTTTGACAGGTATCGACTCGATATAGACAGGAAGTGTGATGCGAGGCTGACCACCAAACAGAAGGACTTGCTTTCGTCACCACACAGACTATGGGAAGTTACGCTTGTGGAGATTGCATTGCGGTCCACGAAGCTGAAAAAAGCTAGCCATATGTCTTCATGGTAGCAATAGTCCACGAAATCGTCTACTTGGGTGCAAACACAATAACCTGCGGCTTGCGCCCCGGCTTGAAGTCAGGGTCGCGCCATTCCTTTGGAAAGTATTCCTTCCCCTTGTTGTTAGCGGTCCACTGCAAGCCTGATTGACGAGCAATCATTATAAGCTCTCGAAATGGTTCGCTATCCTTTTCAATGTCTGTCAGGATCCGGAATGTCCCGTCGTGCTTCAGCTTCTTTGCCAAGACTTCCATCATGGAGCGAAATGAGCTCTTGCTCTCTACAGTGGTAGGCACAGAATGTTCAGGTAGAACCATCAAGAAATTGTCTATCGATCTGTCAGCTATTGCAGGGAGCAACTTTTCAGTGTCTCCCCAGAAGGCAGAGGCGTTCTGCGGATCGAGCTCGGTAAACTTGGACTTGGCCTTGAACACTTCATTCTGGTCCCGGCCTATCCCTATGAAATACTCTGACCAGTTGTTTGTAGCCATGGCGTGCAGCATCTCCCCTCTCCTCATGCCAATTTCAAGGTTGACGCGGAAGTACATCTTTCTCGCAGTGGCAATGGTTCTGTTGAGTTGTGTAGAGGGATTACCTTCATGGAAGAATTGGTATATCAGACTCCATCGCTGCCTGAAAATGTACGGGAAATGCTTCATACCAAGTATTTCCTTAAAGATCTTGTTTTCAGCAAAATCCGCAAAGAATGCATCAGTTCTCGGTACAGCTTCAAGCTTGGGCAGGTTTAGCTCATCGTAAAGGTTGGTGACTCTGTCCCACGCCCTGACCGGATCAGAACCCATGTACGTTACGGCAAGGTCGGCAAGCCACAAGATTTCTGCAAGCAGCTCGACTTTGGTAACATTCTCACCCTTCTCATTCAACTCCTCTTTTAGCCGCGCAAACATTTCCTGAGCAAGCTTTTGCTTAGAGAACGGAAAGTCTGTTCTCCAGATCAACATTGTCGCCATAATGCTTTCAGTAGGACTCCATTCTGTCTTGACATACTCTGGGTGGGTGGTTGCAAACTCTTCTGCCGGCATCAAGGGTGATCGGAAGGCCCTGAAGTAGTTCGCAAATTCCTCTCTCCCCATAGTGTAGTAAGCGTCGAGTATCCTAGTCCTTGAAATCTCCTGTATTGTTCGGGCAACGCTCGGCCCTTTCGGTCCCTCGCTTGATGCCAGAGGCTGTGCAGGATCGTAGTCGTGCAGGAGCCCGGCCACAAGCACAAGCTCGAAATCCTTGGGACCAAACCTAAAGTCCTCGAACTCCTTTGGAACCATGTGGAGCGCCATGTACGATACTTCAAGCGAATGATGGAAGCTGTGGTATTCACTTGCGCCTTCGCCAAGCCCAAGACGCGTATACGCGTTCTTCAGGAACCTTATGAGGATCTGCAGCATGTCTATCCTGTTCTGAGGGACTCCTTTTTCGGAAGCAAGTTCCAGAAGCGATGCGATGAGCTCGTCGTCTTTGACGTTTGCGAGACTGGCGTTTGTCTCGTCCACGCTGCGCTTCTTGGCACCGGGGAAGTTCTTAATTACCTGACGGTACACTATCCTGAGAGGCAGGCTCTTGTTCAGGTAGATGCCAAGGCCCCCCCATGGGTATCTAATCCTCTGCTTTTCCCACTCGGCCACTTCGTCTGATGCGGCCACTATCTTTCTGTTGAGGTCTGCGACAAGCTCGCTCAACTGGTTACCTGCGATATCCGCAAACCGCTGACGCTCAGTGTTCATGACTAGCCACTGCGGGATCTTGACAGAATAGACATAGCGCCACGATCCTGTTTCTTCGTTGACTATTTTTTCCCGGGTAGTTATAGCCACGTTCTGCATGCCTGTGTGAAACGACAGGTCTTTGTCCTTTACCACCTTTAGCCGGACTTCCCTGCTACCTGCCTGCAGACTGAGAAATATGTGCCAGTATTTGCCCTTATCCATCCATGCAGGAACCTGCATCTCCTTGTCCCAAAAGTCGATTGGGCCCGACGGAACGAACCCGGACTCATAGTCCTTTGTGACAGGATTGTACGACTTGTACTCATATTCACCTATCATTGGGTCGAGCCTGCGAGCTGCGTCCCTTGCGTCGATTACAGCTTGGACTGACTTTGTGAATTCACGGTAGGCCATCACACCCCAGATAGTTCCAAGGGCGCTAAAGAGCGTGAAAATTGCAGAAAGTAAGTCAATAGGATTTCCTACAAGATAGTCAGGTATGAGGGGTATTCCAAACCAGCCGGTGGAGAGCAGGCCGGCAAATGCCATTGTGATAAAGAGGTAGCGTGCAAGGTTGTGATAACGTATGCTGAAAAACAAGTCGCCACTGCAGCGTGTGTAGAAATCGCGTTTTTTTTCTCGTCCGCCCACGCTAGGTTCAAATCTCAACCTGCTTGCCTGCCGATTGAATACGGTTCCGTGCACGATTATATATTGTCTTCACGGTTTACCTCGCTCATTTTGCCTATCGCTGTAGAGAGCGCAGACCACGACTCTGATTCGCGTACGCCCCACTGCTCGTAGCACACTACCTTGTCAAGTCCTATCCTCGGAAGCCATCCCGCGCGTTCCAAGTCCGGCTTGTCTGCAAATTCGCTCACATATCCTAAGCACAGGTATGCGACCGGCCTGATGTGCCCTGGTATGTCAAGTATCTTTTCCAGATCCTTGTTTGCAAGGATGCTCACCCAGCCGACTCCTACACCTTCTGCCCTCGCTGCAAGCCACAGGTTCTGTATTGCACAGGCAACGCTGTAGACGCCGGTCTCTTCTATTGACGTCCTGCCAAGGACAAATGGCCCAAAGCGCGTCGGATCATATGTGACGCAAATATTGACAGCAGACTCCATTATCCCTTCCAATTTTAGCGAGGCATACTGTTTCTGGCGAGCCTTGTCATCGTCAAGCATAGAAATAGAGCGCTCTCTCTCCCGCAAAAAAGACTCTTTGACCTGCTGGCGGATCGCCTTGTCTTTTATCAATATGAAGTTCCAGGGCTGGGAGAACCCGACAGAGGGCGCGTGATGTGCTGCATTTAAAATCCGAAGAAGAACATCATCTGGAATTTCTCTGCTGACAAAGTGAGATCGGACATCCCTCCGCGAAAATATCGCCTTGTACAGACCATCCTTTTCGCTATCTGTCAGACCCCAGTCAAGCTTCAATGCAGGCTATCTTGCGCAAGTCCCATTATTAGATTTACGCCATCTGCCTTGGTCACCATGTTCCTGTTGGCTTTTTCCACGTTCTCCTTGTAGAGATCAATTCCAACGAACTTGCGACCAAGTGATGTAGCCACAATCCCCGTCGTGCCCCTGCCGGCAAATGGATCAAGAACATAATCTCCTCTTTTGGTTGCGAACCGGATTATTATGTCAACGAGCTCTTCTGGAAATATCGCAAAGTGCTCGTTTCCATAGTGTGCTCTGGTTGCAACCTCCCAGACGTTTGATGGGTTCTTACCACGAGGGTTGCACACAGCGAATATCGGATAGTGTCTATGGTCTCCTATCCTGCGGCGCGTAGCATGACGTTTGAACTTTCGGTAGCATGTGGGACAGAATTTTTCTGGATCATAGCCGTATGCTCTGGCAATCTCAGAAGTTGTAGGGAGTCGTGACAGGGGGGTGGATGGAGAGGCGCTGTGTATAATCTCGGCAATGCGTGCGATCTGGACCTTGTCGGGGTTCTCAGGAGCATACTGGATCATGTTTTGAGGAGGCACCTTGTTCCTGCCCTCTGCAGCTTCGTTGCCCTGCACTCTTACCGCATCGAGATTGGTGTATGAACGCCGGTTCTTTGAAAAGAACAGGATGTATTCATAGGCCTGTGAAAAGTTGTCACGTGAGCTGCTGCTCACATTGTTCTTCTTGTACCACACAATGTCTTCCCTAAAGACATAGCCCGACTGCACCAGCCTCTCTGCCAGCCTGTGAGGAATTCGAAGCTTTTCGCGCCTACGCCTAGTATCGCCAATCACTATCCAAAGGCTGCCGTCGTCTGCCAACACATCACGACATGCCACAAATACTTTGGTCAGCGAATCAAGATATTCTTCAACACTCCGCTCTCTCCCTATCTCCAGATCGTTGTTGCCGTAGTGCCGGTGGCCATAATATGGGGGAGAAGTAATAATCGCACGGAATTTGCCATTGGACAGCAACTGCTGCTGTTGTTGTCTTATGATTTGGTAGGCGTCGCCTTGAATAACCCGAAAGGACTCGCTATCCAAATGTTAGGACAAAATTCTCTAGGTGGCTCTTAACCTTATCTCTGTAGCAAGTGCGGACTTGGAGGGGGTTGACGCCGACCATCCTTACGCACCCGTCTGTTTCGTTGACGACAGAGTTGTATATGCCCTGAGCACCCTGTTATTGTCCTCTAGCGTGACCAAAATCTTGTAGGGCAAGCACAGGATTTCGTTGCAATACCGAAAAATGCGATCTCGTTACTCCAGCCTAGAGGATGCATATACGCCAGGTCCATGACATATAATAACTGACTTGTAGAAAAAAGCTCGAGTGACATTCCACTCAAGCGGCCGAATCTACAACATATATTTGGGCAGGAAAAATTCCCACTACGCGGGCAGGTGGTCTAGCTCGGTTATGATACCTCGTTGACATCGAGGTGGTCGGGTGTTCAAATCACCCCCTGCCCACTTGATCACTTTATTCGAACCAAAAGCGTCAATATCTTGCCTGTTAGGGCGTCATGATCGTAGGGCGGAACCACACCCACTATAAGCGTGTCATGGTCGCTCAGCGGGAAGAAAAACCCATCGATATACTTGTAGTGGATCACGATAAAGCCTAGCTCACCAAACTTATCCTCGTTGGCCTTTGTGGCTCGGACTATCATTTCAATTTGTGAAATCATGTGGTGGAACTCGTCTTCATCTGGCACAGGGCCGCCAGATTTCAGGTGAGATGCGGCCAGTTTGCCCTTTGACAGCACCATGGCAACTTCGACATTGTCATGCAGAGCTGATACCGCCTCGCATAGTTCCCGATAGTTCATGCGTCACAATGATAGATGCAGCCGAGCATAAAATTCTAGTGTTCAGTTCCCATAGTGAATAGTGCCCTTTGTGAAGTTTCCCAAGTATTCCTTGGCTCCATCAACTACAGGGTTGTCTACAACATGCTGTGCGCACCTTGCAATTCCCGAAAAGAATGTCTGCCAGCCAAGCCCCAATAGGGCCAAAACCAGAATGCCAAGGAGCACAGCTGTCACTATTGAACTCAACGCAGAATTATGTCTGCCGCATGTTCTCTTAAAAAATTTCTGGAACTACCCTCTATCATTGCAAAAAGTCGTCTGGAAATTTTTGGTGGCATGTGCTGCAGAAAACTGCGTCTTCGGAAGTCACAGCGTCACAACCAGGACAGACTTTCAAAATATTTGTTTCAATCTTAATGCCCTTGCCGCATTCCGGACAAAACTTGGAGACCTGCTGCATAATATAGTTGCAGTAGCGACAAGAGGTTGCATCAATGGTAGAGGGCGGTGGTAAAGGAAGAGCAGAAACCGCTGGCTTGCTTTCTTCCTCTTCAATGCGATGAGAGGAGGCGGCAGCTGTTGTCGCTATTTCTTTTTCGGTCACCTGCTTTTCAGGCACCAATATCAAGTGGTTCTGACCCGGTAGCTCTCCCCTTATCCCCCTCTGTATTAGCTGGCTCAGCCTTTGGGCAGCCCTCTTTTCGAGCGCAGGAAGCTTGATCTTGTAGTTTGAAAAATACGTCTTGAAGTAAAGCTCCGTACTGAAGATGCCGCGGTTGAGCTTGATTGTAGATATGTCCTTGTAGCTGATGTCCAGAATTTCTACCCTCAGTCCTAGCCAGCGAGGGCCCTTGAAAAGGACGCGCATGTTGGTGATGTAGATGCTATTTGGAGAAAGCGAACCTCCAGGGGCAACTCTTGATTGTGAAGCTATGAAGATGACCTGCTCCCCGTGGAGAAGCATGCCCCGGATATCTGGATCGATTTCCTCGAGTGTCAATGCTGCAGAAATTGATGATTTTGTTATTAGCCTTGTGTAAAGAGCTTCTGGATGGCTCCCATGCACATATGCACGAATTATAATAATTTAGAAATAAATATAAGATAAATCGTGGACTATTGCGAATTGACATACAATCTTGAAGTTTGTTATAGATAACCTTAATAATTTGTAAAGTGATAATACAACATGACGAATATTCTTGGGGACGACTCTCTCGGCCTGAAACTGAGGGGGTATGCCTTGGTTCCAAATGATATGCTCGAAACCAAAATTGCAGTGTATACTCCCGAAATCGTCCAATCAATCCTGTCTGAGCACCCAGAGATAGTAGATCGCTGGCTGCAGAAACTACACAGGGAATACATCAGCATGAAAAAATCATGTGACTTTGAAAATGATCCTGTTGCATGTTTTTCCCTTTCGATCTATGAGGCATTTGAAAGACATTTCAAGAGCTGGCAGGACGGCGGGATGATATCGATTGTCCTTCCTCTAGATAGAATAATCAGGGTGAGCAAGAAGCCGCTTGTATCCATTGTTACAGGATCAAGGACGAGCTTTCTTGTGTGCAGCAAGTGCATGGCATCATTTACTGATATTGACGAGTTTGAAAAACATTGCAGGCAAGAAAAGAATGAAGCAAAGATCACAATACCAAAACAACAACCAAGGTATGACGAGGTTCCTCCCAACCCCATATGGTGGTTTGCCACATGAGCGAAGAAGGCAAGCCATATGTTTGCGACAGCTGTACGCTGACCTTTGACTCAATCAACGAGCTTGTCAGGCATTACAAGAAAAAACATCCGAGTCTGATAGAACGAGTCACTATCCCTATATGACAGGGCGATCAATATAGATCATATAGTATATGGTAGCATATCATATATTCACCTAGTTTCGACTCTCTGATGTATGAAGGCTGGTTTTCTTTCGTGGGTGCGTGCCAACGACAAGGAAATAATTGACAAGTTGGAACTGCAGAGCGCCAACCTGCTCAAGGGGACCAGCGCGCTTGTAGAACTGATATCAAACTTTGACAACATTAACGAGCGCAAGGCAAAGATAAAGGATTTGGAGCATGAAGGTGACAGGATCACTCACGATCTTTACACGGTCCTAGGCAAGACGTTTGTAACTCCTCTTGACCGTGAGGATATCTCAAAATTAACAGGAGCGGTAGACGAGATTCTAGATTACACTGACGGCACTGCAGAGCGATTCGTTTTATTCAAGATAAAAGAGCCCACCTCTTATATGCTCGAGCTGGCCAAGCTCCTCCTCTCCGCATCACAGGAAGTGCACTTGCTGATGGGCCGGCTGAGGGGGTTCAAGAATGCGGTAGACCTTGAAGAACACTGCCGCAACATCAGCAAGTATGAGCACCAAGCCGATACCATCTACAGGACCGCGATTGCGTAACTTTTTGAAACAAACAACCCTATCGAGATAATCAAGTTAAAAGAAATCTAAGAGACTCTTGAGGGCGCACTTGACAGGTGCGCTGATGTCGCTGACGTTTTCGAGGACATTGCACTAAAGTACGGTTGATCGATGTGGCTGAAGAAATAATATTTGTGGTTTATGGAGCAATAGCAGCTGCGCTGTTTTTCGACTTTGTAAATGGATTCCACGATGCAGCAAATTCGATAGCCACCGTCGTTGGCACAAGGGTTCTCAAACCACTCCACGCAGTGAGCCTTGCAGCAGCTGCGAATTTTATAGGTCCTTTTGTGTTTGGGACGGCTGTGGCGGCGACTGTCGGCAAGGGCATAATCCAGCCTGAATTTTCAACTGTCTATGTGATCCTTGCAGGCCTTATCGGAGCAATATCATGGGACCTCATTACTTGGTGGTTTGGACTTCCATCGTCAAGCAGCCACGCGCTCATTGGCGGCCTCATCGGCTCGGCCATCATAGTTGGCGGATTTGAAGCGGTTGTTCTTGGCGGCATTGAACGCGTCCTGGTCTTTATGGTAGTATCGCCTGCTGTTGGTTTTGCTATAGCAGGAGCCTTTGCGCTTGCGATAATGTTCTTCCTCGGCAGATCGGCGCCGGGGAAGGTTAACAAGGTATTTGGTAGGCTCCAGATCGTTTCGTCAGCATTTTTCTCTCTCACTCATGGAGCCAACGACGGACAGAAAACCATGGGCGTTATCACCGCGCTGCTCATTGCAGGAGGCATGCTTCAGTCAGAATCGTTTGTAGTACCGCTCTGGGTCATAATTGGTGCCGCCGTTGCAATAGCACTTGGCACGTTCTTTGGAGGCTGGAGGATCGTCAAGACCATGGCGTTCAAGCTGACTAACCTGAGGCCGTATCAGGGATTCTGCGCTGAGACGGGCGGAGGCGCAATCCTGACGACTATGGCGTGGATGGGAATCCCCGTAAGCACCACTCATGCAATATCAGGCGCGATCATGGGCGCTGGCTCGACAAAGAGGCTGTCGGCTGTGCGGTGGGGCCTTGGCAAGAGAATTGTTTACGCCTGGATAATCACAATACCTGCCAGTGCAGCTATGGCGGCAGCCAGCATGCTGATAATAAGAGCCATTATTACTGGCTGAATGACTTGACGCAGCTGTCGCAGCATCTTTTCAGTACTGTCACGTCGCTGATGATGCCATTAATGAACACGTCAAAAGAGGCCTTGCCTACTTGACATACATCACAAGATAGCACTTCAAGGCGCTTGATTTGGTCGGAAATCGGAGAGATGCGAACAACCTGAGAAGACCCAGAAGCAAATGTAGAGGTTGTCACTAAACGCAGTCAACGCGACGAGTTAAAAAACAATTTCTATATATTCTATATATGGCTATATGGAAACTGTAGAGTTCAGAATTTCTTAAGCCATTCGACTATTGAAGATATGATTTGCAACCGGTCTTGCTCTGAATATTCTGACGTCTGGCTGAAAAAAATTGCATCATAGAACCAGTGATTGCAGTCAAAAACCTTGATCTCTTTATTCTTTGTACGAAGCAGCTTGAAAAACTCCTCTGAAACCCAATGGTACACGTTCCTGTCGTTGCTTCCATGTAATATGAGAACCGGGACATTTATGTCTGACAGTTCTTTTAACTTGCTATTACGCATCACAACGATATCTACAAGATATCTAAACGAATAATCGAAATTTAGCTCTCTATCCATTAGCATTCGAGATAACTCGCTGCCACCGATCTTTACATAACCGGGGAGAATCTTTCCAAAATTTACCCTCTTATTGGGAGCAAACAGCCTTCCCAGCAGCAGATACAAAAACACGATAGCGCTCGGCTCGGCGACTGATCTCTTCTTGTTTCCGATTCTAACGTAAGGGGCAAGTAGAACCAAGCCGTCTACAGAATTGAATTTGTGCACGTACCAGAGGGCGAACGTTGAGCCAAAACTATGTGCCAACATGAACACTCGAGAGTAGTTCCTTTTCAGTTCCGTGACAATTTCATGTATTGACATTAACGAGTCATCAAAGTCAAGATTCCCTCTTTTGCCATCGGACTTGCCATAACCGGGGAGATCAATAGCATGGACATCGTAGCCCATCTGTGACAGCTTGTTGCCAACATAACTAAAGATTCTTGCATCGCAGCAAATGCCATGTATGCACAATACGGCTCGGCCCAAGGGTTTGTCGGAACGGATTTCAAGGACGTTTATTTTGCCGCTTGTGGTGTCATAGGATGGCAGCTAGATCATCTCCAAGCTCATAGCAATAATTTGCATGTTCAACTATTTCTGCGCCCAATTACACTGAAAAACCGCGCATAGGTGACAAAGCTCTTGCGATCCAGAGAGAGATTCTTCAGACCGTTATACATTTTCTTGAACTCCTGTTCACTCAAAATCCCATAAGACAAGATCTGGGGCTTTAGGCTTTCAGCAATGCGCCAACCAAGCGTATTGTATGGTTCGTGTCCCATCAGAAGGCATGGAGAATTGCACTCTATGCTCGTGTCAAAGGATTCTTCTACCAGTAGGCGGTATATTTTCCGGCCAGCAAACGGGTCCCCTCCAGCCTTCTTGACCAGCGTCACGTAAGTTTCTTGGAGGGTACGTACACTCTGGTTTTCAGGATGGCACAACCAAGAATCTGGCGCGTGGTCTAGTTCTTCTATCACTACAATGCCTCCCTTTTTTACAAGCTGTTTCATTGACTGAACGGCCTTCTTTGAATCTCTTAGATGAACGAACATGAATCTGGAGTAAATTATGTCAAAATTATTTTTACCATTTTTAACAAGACTACTGTTGCAAATGTCGTCACAGACAAAGTCTGCGTTAACAGGACTTTTGCTTCTGCAATAGGAGAGATACTTTTCATCAAGATCCATGCCCGTTACATGGCCACTCTTTCCGACCATCTGGGCTATCATTTGCGTTACAGTACCAGCTCCACATCCAACGTCAAGGCACCTCATTCCTTCTCTTATTCCTGCTCTATCAAGAGTCCTCCTAGTAAAGGGTTCAAAGAATGCAGACTGGATTTCCAATCTAGCTATTTCGTTGTCGAGGTTGCCCAGAATATAGTCATTAGCCATCTCTTGTATCGCCTAGCTAAGTTGCAGCTGAGTATTTTCTTCTGTTTCCCACACCTGCACGAGTCGGATTTCAATGTGCGTTCACTTAACCTTTTCTAGTCGTCGACCAATTATCGCCTCAAACTTCGTCATGTGTCTATAGATTAGTCCCCTTTATTGGGAATTTTACTAAAACTTAAATACTCCGCATGGATACGTGTGTCTTATATGCCAGAACCCGCAACCATGGAGCAGGTTTTCTCCATCCTTGCAGACAGACATTCAGTTAACATATTGAAAATGGCATACGCTGGTTTTAAGGCCTCCGGCACGAGCTATGTAGGCAGCTTGAGCAAGAAACAGTTCTATGTTAGGCTAAAGCGCCTTAGGGATGCGGGCCTTGTCGAGAAGCGCAACTCTACATACAGGACAACAACTTTTGGTTCTCTCTTGTATAATGGGCACATCAAGACTCTTGAAGAAATTCTTACCAACTATTGGAACCTAAAGGCAGTTGACCTCTTAAAATCACGAGAGGACTTCCCGCTACAGCAGAAAGAAAAGGTAATTGATGAGATAATTAAGAGCACTAGCTTGAGGAACATTGTTAATGGCACTCATCTTTCAGGATTCTCTGTGATCAAGGATTACAACCGCCTTGTTGTTGAAGTAACAAGGCTCATGGAAAGTGCACAGTACGAAGTGTACATGGTAAGCAGATACCACGATCCACATTTTTCAAAAGTCATGTTCAAGAAGATCGCAGACGGTATCAAGATGCACCTTCTGGATAGCTTGCCAGATCAGATAAGTGTCGAGAACAGGCTTAATGCAGTACTTAGAACGCCACCTAACAGAGAGACTTTTGAAGTGGTAGACAAGATAGTAAAATCTGGAAGATTTGACCTGAGGAGGAAGCCTGTCACAGCAAGCTTTATGGTAGTCGATGGCACAACTGTATGCTACGAAACTACGAACTACGCAAACCCAGAACAATTTACACTGGCAATATCTCACTATGACGATCCATACTTAGCCAAGAGATTCATCGATTACTACAATACGCTGGCGAGCGATGCCACCATCCCTCAGATTCTCTCAAGCATAAAAGATAGCAAGTAAGAACATCACTATCACTCGTCACAGATGCGAGGGAAAGAATTTCCACGTAGAATGACAAGAGTCAATTTTCACTAAAAGTTACCACCACCAGATACCGTAGCAAGAAAAGGGAGAGATCTTCTTCTCTCCTCACAATATGATGACTTTAACCACAAATGGGAAACAGATACAATCGACAAAAAGTCAGCAGGCTTCATTTGCCCGCTCGCAATGGATTCTCTTCCAATCGCGCAAGCGATGGGGAATACTCTATTCCTTGGCGACTGTCACCGGGCTTTTCTTTATACCCGGTATGTTGGGCATAATATCGACTGAAGCCAGCGTCCTATCAACTGTCCAAAAGATGTTGCCGTTGCCGGTGATCTCTTTTCTGATAACAGTAGGCATGTTTGTATTGAATGATCTTGTTGACTCTGACCTGGATAGGGCCAATGGGAAAAAGAGACCAATACCTTCTGGTTTAGTATCAAAGAGACAGGCTTGGACTTTTATCATTTCAACTAACGCGGCGGCCCTGGTCCTTTCCATCATCACATTCAACCCCACTGCCAGTCTAATCGTTGCGGCGATGCTGATAATAGGCATATTGTATTCTGCGCCCAAGATTGCTCTCATGAAGAGGTTCCTTATCAAGACAATCACAATTGCCATCTACTATTGCCTATGTGCACTTCTAGGTGCAACGAGCTATGGCACGGATCTGGTGATCAATAATCCAGTCATTCTCGCTCACGGTCTTTCAATGCTTGCCGTCATGATATTCATCTCTTCAACACTGAATGATCTTGGAGATGTGGGAGGAGACAGGGCAGCAGGCCGGCGCACCGTTCCTATTGTAATAGGAGAAGGCAATACAATCAAGCTATGCATGATTCTTGCGATATCCATGCTGCCGCTAGCGTGGCTATTCTATGTACTGGGGAATGCTGTTGTAGACGATCAGGGCAACCTGATCATGGCAATCACAACCAGCCTGTTTTCCATCCTGATCACATCAAAGATGGCGGCCATGGTCAAGAGTCAACAGGATATGGAATCAATGCGCAGGCATCACAAGAAATTGTTTCCGCTGAACTTGGTTCTACAGTCGAATGTTGCGATGGGAGGACTCATGGTGCTTTGAATCTGCTGTTTGAAAAAGTCCCCCCAATTGGATACTTTCATTCATGTACACCGCCTGGCCGATAATAAATCTATAATAAGCACGCAATCACGATTCGAGGTAGAACATGGCTAAGTCGCAGACGCCGGCTAGTGTCCTAAGGACTATTGCCGATGATAAATCATTGGATCTTTTCAAGACTATTGCCCTAGGAACAATCGATAGCGAAAGTCTAAAGAGCAGGACAAGGCTTACCCGCAAGCAATACTATTCTAGGCTATCAAGGATGACAAAGGCAGGTCTTGTAAGAAAAAAGAGCGGCAAATACCTCTTGACTGCCTTTGGCAAGGTTGTATATGACGCTCAATCTACTATAGAAAGTGCCCTGACCAGCTATTGGAAGCTAAGGGCAATCGACTCGCTTGAAATGTCCAACGAGCTTCCAAAGGAAGAACAGCAGAAGCTGATCGACGCTCTGTTAGACAACCAAGAAATAAAGGGAATCCTCGTAAAGAGAACCTAAGCCTTTTCTCATTTTCTCATTTTCTCATTTTCTGTTACAACAAAAAGCAGCCTAGGAAATTGCTTTCTTGAAAGATTTGTGGATGGACGAACCATATTGCAGCGCTTTCTTTGGCTTCATTGCTGACTCTTCAGGAACGCCTATTGAAAGCGCGGTCTTACGCAGGATGTGCTTTCTCATCATATCGTCAGGTCCCTTGATCTTTTGATCTATTGGTATAGTCTTGGCAAACTCGATAAACTTGCTGGACAGGAATGGCTGTCTGACGGCCACGTTGAACTGGCCTGCCACAATTGCAATTTCGCTCATCAGGGTAAATTCATTTGCAATCTTTTCGCCCATCATCTTCATAATTGCCGCGTCATCACCCCCGTTGATGTACGCCCGGCGGTATGCGTCATACCCGCAGAATAGCTCGTCGCAGCCATTCGCGCTCAGAATCAGATCCGAGCCGTTTTGCCTTGCAAGCCTGCTGATGTAGTGAAATGCTATGCAGTTTTCAATATGCGAGGTATTTTCGCATTTTATTATCTGTCTGACATGAGTCAGGTTTTTCTTGAAATCCGGATAATCGATTTCCAGCACCTTGTGATTCATGCCCATTTTCGAAGCGATTCTCCCTGCAAATCCAATGTCATGTGAGCCGGGGAAGCCCACTGTCAGCAGCACGACCTCTTTGTCAAGGTCAAGGCATATCTTGGCAAGCAGCGAGCTGTCTACTCCGCCTGAAAAAGCAACTGTTACTCTGGTTTCTGGGACGTTATCAGACACGGCATCATAAAGGGCATCCCTCAGATCAGGCAACAGTATGCACCACATCTGGCTTTCCTGCAAGCCCAGATAAATGCAAATCTCATTTGCCAGATATACCGTTTATATATGCTGCAACACACAAGCTCTGACAGACTAAATAAAAATGGCCAATGAGAGGGTCGTTCTTGACAGCGACCTCCGTTACATTGACAAAGGAAAGCTGCTCCGGAGCAGATCGGAACTGTCTGTTGCAAAGATGCTATCGTTTCTCGGACGCGACTACCAGTATGATGTTACTGTGAAATTCCCTGATGGCAAATCGCTCAAGATAGACTTCAAGGTAGGCGAAAAGTACATTGAAGTAATAGATTCAGACGCCGATGCTGCCAAGTTTAGGCAGGTGCGTGAGCAGCTCCCGGATCTTGACATCATTGCAGTCGGCCATTCAAAGTATGCAAGCAAGATAGAAGAAATGGACGCTCTGTTCTTTTACGACAACGCAGATAACATGCAGACAGGCTCGATCTTTATTGAAGATCCTTCTCTAGCATTTGACTATGCGCACATACTGCCACTGGTCGAAAAGTGCTCAGTCCTGCACGGTCACACGTCAACGGTCATGGTTGAGATAATTGGCAGCATGAAGAATAATCTGGTTCTCGACTTTGGAGACGCGAAGAGAATGATCAAGGAAACACTCAACGCGATTGACCACAAGTTCTTCATCAATAAGAAATACCTGCAAAAGGAAGATGATCAGCACTACCATGTTGCGTTCGAGGGTCCAAAAGGATACTTTAGCTTACAGCTTCCGAAAATGACCACATACATGCTGTCAGGAGAAGCGACTGTGGAAAATCTTTCGTCAGAGATAATCAGGCTTCTTGCACCCAAGATGCCTCAGAACGTGCAGGCCCTTGGCGTGTACATCTACGAAGGGGTCAACAAGGGCGCGCATATCATTGCAGGAGTAAAAAAAGAAGATTAGATGGCCGATAAGGTTCTCGTGATGCTATCGGGTGGGCTTGACTCTGCCACCTGCCTGTACTGGGCAAAGAAGAGGTTCTCCGATGTTTTCGCAATCACGTTCAACTATTATGGCAGACTCGTACAGGAAAAGCGCTCTACAGCCAAGTTGGCAAGAAGCGCAGGAACAACAGAACTGATCACCATAGACCTGCCTTTTGTAAAGGAAGCGTCTGACTTTTACAATGGCCAGTTGAAAAAACATGATCCACAGGCTCTCTGGTCGTCGTATGTGCCTGCAAGGAACCTGATGTTCTATTCGATAGCCGCCCACTATGCAGAATACCTTGATGCAAAGTGGATAGTCGGAGGCCACAACTCACATGATATCAAGTTCTTCAGGGACGCATCAAGCCGCTTTATTGAGAAACTAAACGCACTATTCAAAGAGGGCTGTCTACTCTGCAATGGCAGGACGTACAAGATAGTGCTCCCTCTTGCAAAGAAGAACAGAACAGAGATTGTCATGCTTGCTCGCAAGCTCAAGGTCCCAATAGCACACACATGGAGTTGCCACAGGGAAGGCGAGACGCACTGCGGCACGTGTTATGCCTGCAGGCAGAGGCTTGATGCGTTTAGATCCCTTGGGCTTGTTGATCCTGTGTTCACGCGATCCTGATTTCAACTGGCATATCGCTTACCAGGCGTATGTTGCTGAGATAGATCCTGTCAAAATGGGCCACGTCTGTCTGGATTTCTATTTTCCCGGATCCAATGCGCACAATCACGCCAAATCCGACCACCAATCCAGTTGAACCCAGCCCTACAAACATCCTTGCCATATTCTCTGGTTCTAACTGTACTATTGGAGGATTGTCTAGCTCTGATGGTGAAAACAGCCTATCCAAGTAGATGAATTTGATCAGAGACAGATCTGCAGAAATCACACCATTACCTACATGTCTTAAGAACTGGTCAAGCCTGCGGCTTCTGCGCTCAAACCTAGTTTTTACCACCTGCCTGCTTCCCCTAGCCGAGACTACCTTCCAGGGACCTCCCTGGAACGCATTGAGCAGAATCGAATTTTCAAGACATATGATAACGTCTGGCTTTATTGCATCTGCCAGCACTAGCTTGTACTGGACTCCGCCATCCCTTGTATAGCCGTCCGTGTTGACGATGCAGATGTCGCCAAGCAGCATGGTTCGCTCAAGAATTGATCTCAGCTTTCTTGCGACAACGTGTTCAAACCCTACTGGTGAAGTGCTGCCAATGAATTCATACAAGGTTGCACAGGCATCTCTGAGATCGGTTAGAGGCTCTGAGAGCACCACAGCCCCGATTCCTGCAGGCGGCGCAAGGTCGCCCTGGCCAATATCTCCGTCTATGATGCAGGGCGTTAGCTCATGCCCGATCGCCACGTTTGCGAGGTATGTGGTAAGAGTTGACTTGCCCGTGTCAGAGTCGCCAGCAAGCATTACCACCGCGATGGATTTCCTATTATTGTTGTTGCTGCTTCGCAGCATAGTTATGTGCCGGGCTACATCATGCCACATCGACACACCTGCCTCTTCAGGTGGGGCCCGCCACATCCTCCCTCCCCGGCCTAGCTTGACTCGCAGCCTACAGCCTTTGAGTGGCTCGAAGGGCAGTACTTTGCCAGGTCTCACCTTGACCGTTCTGCCCGATACGTTGCTTCCAAGGACGTGGCATTCCCCGTCAACAACCACGGTGGCGGGACCCTTTACCATGCGGACTAGCACGTACTGTTATGCGCCTTGCATCGGATTTTAATCCTTTTAAGCTGGCCAAGAACAGCTACTAACTCCACCATACCATCCTGCTTTTCCCGCATGCTACATTAGAACCGCACTCAAGCGCACATCCAAATCTCAAAGGCCCCGATGGTCAACGCTGCGAGATATTGCCACATATACGCGCAGGCATCAACTGAACAAAAGGAGGCGTGCTTGTGGCAACAATCTGGCTTGAGCATGGCAAAGTTGCACCCCATGAGGGCACTCAGGAAACAAAAAAGTCTGTCAGTTTCTTTTCGGCAGTCGCCTTTCTGCGCCTATAGCGTTTCGAGCGCGCCATGGCTTTCTTTTGCGTTTCGGTCAGATCGTCACGCATTTCTAGTAGCTGGAGCAGGTTGTCAGGGGCATTGGCGTTGTAGTGGTTGTTGAAATATGCATATACTACCGGAACTTTTTCCTCCAGGTTTACAAGCTTTGCAAGCCAGGGGCGCAACTCTTCCTCAGAGTATGCGTAGTCGTACCAAACTGGTTCGCCGCGCCCGTGCCACCGCACATACGAGTGTGTACAGGCCGTAACAACCGGCCTTGTGAGAAACTCAATTGGAGAATCGGTCACGGTGTTCGCAACATTGTATTCTCTCAAGAGAGTCCACGTCTCCTTCCGATCCCAAGATTCATGGCGGAACTCGACTGCAAAGTGGATGTCCCTTGGAAGTAGCCCAAAAAATGACTCGAGATCGTCTTTGTGTCTGAATGTGAAATCAGGCGGAAGCTGGAGGAGGAGGCAGCCGAGCTTACCTGCTCGTGCAATTGGCTGCACAAGGTCAATGAAATCAAGAAACTCTTTCTCTGCTTTCACAAGCAGCCTGTCATGTGTTACGGTCTTGGGAACCTTTAGCGAGAACTTGAAGTCAGGGTCTGTCGACTTGACCCACCCGGCAACCATCGACTTTGAAGGCGCCCGGTAAAATGAAGAGTCGACTTCCACGGAATTAAAGACGCGCGCATAGAACGGGAGCTTGGCGATCCTGTTGTTTGGATAGAACGCCCCTACCCACTCTTGGTAGCTCCAGCCACACGTTCCTGACAGGATTGTCAACAGGATGCCTAGGAGGCAACTAGGATAATAACTAGATCACATGCTCTAACAACACGTCTCAAGAATGTAATTTTGCAAAGGAATCTGGCATCAGCTCACTTTGTGTTTGCATTTGCAATCTGCCAGCTCAAGTAGCACGCGCAGCTTTTGGTCTCTCTTCGACATCCCCTTGCTCAAGCACACCCCATGCTTCTTCTGCACGATAATAATACCGTTACAGCCCGACGAAACGGCAAAGCCTGTAGCTCCAGCAAAACACAGAACCTGCTGGCATCAGCTTGATCGAAGGCCTGTTCCTGTGCCCTCTGGACTTTACTGATTATCTCAAGCCTGTTCAGCGCATCGCGATCTAGTTTATGCGCAATCCCGTACTTGCTTGCAAAATTACCTGGCGCGTCACATCTGCCCCGGAGGTCTACGTAAGAGATTATCGATGTACACCCGTTCTTCAAGAGGGAGCAAAGTGGACAAATTACAGACCGGATGGAACTGTATTCAGAATCCGCAGCGCCGGTGTGGGCCCAGGGTAGTTTCTCAGATCCTCGTCAAGAAGGATATTGTTCCAAGTTAGCCGGTGTTTCCTAGAACTAGAGACTAAAATCTACCAGTAGTTGTCTCTTCGCTTCTTCTGAAAGCGGAAATCACCTTCGTTGAAGGATGTTGTGTGGTTTGTTCCTAAGCCATTTAGAATCGCACCGGGATTGCCGCCAGGAAACATCACTATAATGATCGGGGCTAGTCAGCATATTCCGCCGCTGACTGCCTTCATTTGGATCCCAGTACCCCTTCTGTCTTCAACACTTGAATCTGGAATCTCGATCGCATTCACTTGCTGCTACCTTTCCATCATCCTGTATGTGTATCACATATCAAGCGCGCTATGACTTTGTTATAGAATTGATGTCGGCTAGTACGGAGAACAATCGTTTCTATCACCTCGCACAAAAGATCCGGTAGACTCGCTACCTTTCTATAAATATGTCGAATATATATTGATGCTTCTAGTTGCTGGCATTTCCTTCACGCTTTTCCAATATTATTATGGCTTTTACAAATAAATGGTTGATACTACTAAAAATCGAGGACTAGCAGTAACGTTGTGATAGTACTAGCTGATACCGTTGGCGATTAGACACAGCTGGATTTTATCAAGTTCTATAGAATACAATGTCCCCAATATTCACATGTTGTCATGCTCTGGATATTCAGAGGAAGGGCAATCGCGGATGGCGATGTTCACCGACACAAAGGCAACGCGAGACTTGCTATTAAGCCATGAGACAGGGCAGCCGTACAAGCCGGAAGTCACAAACGACAAGCAGTGTGAGCCAATACAAAGACAATTTCTTACGCAATACAGATATCCGATTTGCAAGCGGTTGTTGCTGTTTCACCAGAACTTGGCGCATCTGAACAGAGAGCGGTGCAGCAAGTTCAGGTACCTGGCTCCTCTTACCAGCCTAGGCAAGTATGGAAAGCTGAGCAGAAAGATCGCCTTTACTCTCCGGCTATCCCGGGAGGAGGGGAAGAGCAAGAATGTACCGTGACAGCGTGGACGCACTACAGCAACTGATGTCACCGTCGGTGAAACAGATTTCTGCAAAGTCGTGGCGTATGCGGAATGGCATAGAGCATTGTGTTGTTCAGGTCACACTTGCTGGCGGCGAAGAATACAGGATAGAAGCGTACGGCGAAGAAGCGGAGGATCTCTTCAAGATGGCAAAAAAGTACTTGCCATTCTGCCTGCACTAAGCCATCATCATAATTATTTTCTCCTAGGTTTTTGCAGGTACAGTTTCGCAGTCTCGGGCAAGGCCAATGCATAATGAATGTGAACACAGTCCTTTTCGTCGCAGAGGTTGCAGTAAAGGCTGCGATCTCGCAAATAGATTTCAGCGGTCTTGCCCTTCTTGGCGTCTCTAATGAAGAGTATGTTTCCTTCGTAACCTATCTTTGAGAGTGACGGTGCATAAGACTGGAGGAACTTGTCCCTTTCAATGGCCTCCATAAGCACAGTATTGATATAGTCCTTGGTGTTCCACCGCTTTTTTTCTGCGTTGGCTTTCATCACGTCATATGTTTCCTTGAATATTTCAACGGTTATGACTTCTTTGCCTCCCCGCTTGACCATATTACATTCTTTTGTATTGAAGTTTATATGGTTTATGGCGTGTGCAAACATGTTGTCACATGGCCCCCTCCCCCTGTAGTGCTAGCTATGTTATAACTGCCCAAGCTGAGCTCGATGTGAATGCCACCTTGTAGAAATCTGTGCGAGCGATTGGGATATCCCTGCTTTCCTTATCCAGGCCCATATGCAATGGGTCTCAAATACTGCACAAGATGTGCCAGATATTTTGACGTCGAGGGGATACGCTGTCCTTGCTGCAATAAACGGGTCAGGTACAAGAAGAGTGGTAGAAAAGGAGACGGGCAATGCTAGAAGTTATCGATAATTTTGCAGCACTGTTGCTTGCATCAGAAGAGAAATTGATAACGTGTGACTTGTGCGGGCAAGAAGCTGTTATTTTTCAAGAGGTGGGTAACTTTTGTCTGCAATGTTGGCAGGAAAGAACAGAACCGCAGATATAGGCGAAGAGTCTTTCGTCTGGAATCATTTGATTATATGTCGGGAATCTTGTGCTCTAGATTCAAACCATATGACAGGTCCCGAGCACTTGACAAGGATCTTTCCCTACACAGGCTTTACTGTCGAATTGTTAGGAATGACATGTACAAATACTATGGCAATTTCAGAACCAAAGGCCGCTTTTGCTGCCACTAGCAGCTATCGCAATCAATCTAGTCATCATAGTTTCATTAGCTATTAATCTTGTCTTTTCAAGTATTCTTCCAACACCCCAGCAGACAACCAAGTATGTTGAAGATCCTGAGCTGCGTAGCGATTACCCAGTGTCAGTTAGGGAAAGTTCCAGTAAAGTGAGTTGAAGGTCATCTGGCCACGATGCACAATCGTCAGACAGATTGCCATTGAGGCAACATTTTCACCTCACTGTCATCGAACTGCTGATGGATATGGCTATCCGGACTACGCACATCCAAAAGCTCCAACAATATGACCATGCCGGTACGGCTGCAACAGGATTTGCAGGGACGGTCAAGTAACGCACCCTGTTTCCAGCAGGAGAGGAGGAACCCAAAGCGATAAACATTGCCCCAATAGAAGAGACGGCAAGAACATGACCGTCTCCAATGATCAGTCGTCACAACTCGACAGTAAGGAGACCGGGTGTCAGTTAGCAGGGCATCGGACAGAGAACATTTAGTTTTAATGATTGAACAATATTTTAGAAGAATTTCCATTAATCCATTTAATGCAGGGATTATCCTCTTTTGCGTGCAAACAGATTCAATCTTCAATAGCTTTACTTTGCTTGTTTCGGTTCTTCTTTTAACATCACTACTCCTGGCGGTGCCCATGGTCCCAAGTGTACCGGCATCAAGCAATTCTGGTCCTGGAGGCGGTGGAGGCAATGATCATGACGATGATGACGATCGCGATGACAACAGAGACGATCAGGACGACAGGTCTGTTGGCCAGAGTACAACGCAGGACCCATCGACCATTACTACTGCCATCATAATTCCTGTGGACGCTGAATCACACAGTGCCGCAAATCCATATAGCCCAAACCCTGCGACTGTCAGCAGCGGCGCGACAATCACTTGGACCAACGTTGATGACGATCGCCATTCAGCCACAGCTGACAACGGTTCATTTAGCACAGGAATACTAGAGCCCGGTGAGTCTGGTGAAGGTGTCATTGATGCAGAACCCGGAGCAATCATATCTTATCACTGCGATGTACATCCAGAAATGAGAGGCATCCTCTATGTCAGCGATGTCATAGTTCCGTCACGGTCCATTGGTTTCGCCGGCTCTCTGCTGCAAATCTCTGATCAGCCGCTGGCAGTAGGCCATTACACTTCCATATCAGAAGATGTTGAAAATAACATGACCCAGCTTTCTATTGCAGGTAATACAACGATAACTCTTCCAAATTCAACTGAAACGATAACAACAAATGACACAGGCAATATCACCATCACTTTCACAGAATCAGGAATGGGAATTCTGGAGGCGCAGATTTACATGACGACTGGAGACGGCTTGGAGAATGCCACTATTACTGTGGTTGAGTTCATTAGCGGCGAGAATGCTCCGGGCAGAGGAGTTGCATCATTCAGCACGGCTTCTACTGGCCGGCTTGCTCCGCTTGACGGCATAGTAGCTATCGTGTTGGATGAAGACCAGCCCGACGGAAGTGGAAGAGTGTCATTCTTTGAATGGAATGTAGGATCTATGATTGGTAGCAATGGAGTTGAAACACCGGTAAACAGTTCAGGGATTGACATCAGCGGTAATCAGGCAACAGCTGCGATTCCACCAGTAGGCGCTAACAAAGATGGCGTGGGCAGCAATGCAATAGAAGTCTCGATAACATCAGGTTCATCAAGCAAGACCACTGATGCGTACGATCCAAACCCGGTTGAGGCTGGCGTGGGCGACACAGTGAGGTGGACTAACGACGATACTACGCCGCACACGATAACCTCGGGCGCTAACGCTCAACCGGATGGCAAGTTCGATTCATCGCCAAACCTTAACCCACTGTTGGCTCCGGGAGAAACATTCGAGCATACGTTTGAAGAAGCTGGTGAATACCCCTACTACTGCACACTACATCCAAACATGGTTGGAACAGTCAGCATAAGCTGACAACAACTTCTTCCTCTCATTTTACTATTTCGCAGGCAGGAGCCAATAGTCCGTTCTGCAAAAAAAATACTACATTGCGATGACAATCTGTTCAATACATGGCTTGCGCCATGACGATCATGCTAAAACCTGTAGCAGCATAAACAAAAAGGAAATCTTCAGAAGATCATTACATCCCACTTAATCAAGCCCTACCATTTGTCAAATTGAATAAAAGATGTCCTTATTCTCTGTGGTACGACAAAAGGATGACCACCATAACTTTCCCCTCCCCTTTTTGTGAAAAAGGTTATGATCGTGATTTTATTGCATATCCCATTGTGCGGCATATTCGCTTGTACGTTGATGTCAATATACACAGATTCAACGCAGAGGATGGCTAGAGGACAACAAGGTTTGTAGCTGCACTCCTGCAAACATATACCATATGATACAATTATCCGCAGTTCACAATCACCGCTTTCGGTGTAGCCTTCATAAGGATCATAGTCTGGCATTGTTTAGCTTGAATCTGGATTGCATACAAATGTGCTAGCTTCCTGTCCATCTTTTTGTGAGATCTCTACTTGTAACTTCAAAGTAGTCATTACCAGAGTCTCCAAACAGCCTGCTCACCTCCAAATGGAGAGTCATGGTGGATTTTGTCGTTCCTTAGCATCAAACATCCGCTCAGTCAGTGCGTCTTGTAAAAGACGTGGACGGAAGGCAATCAAATAAGCTACTTTTATTTAATACAATCGAAATCTTGTCCACTGTGCTGGACAAGATCAAGAAAAGAGTGAAAAAGACGCTTGAGGGGCGCGACCCCGCACACGACTTCCAGCACATAATGAGAGTATACAGAAACGCCGAGCTGATCGGCAAAAAGGAAGGCGCGGACTTGGATATCCTGCTTACGGCTGTGCTGCTGCATGACCTCGTAGTGTATCCCAAGGGAAGCGCCAAGACAGCCAAGTCAGCAGACGACAGCGCAGACTTGGCTGAAAAATGGCTGCGAGGTTACGGCTACCCGCAGGACAAGATTGACAAGATATCCTACTGCATAAGGACCCATAGTTATTCTAAGAGACTCGTACCTTTGACCCTTGAGGGCAAGATACTGCAGGATGCTGACAGGCTAGATGCCCTAGGCGCCATAGGGATTGCAAGAACGTTCAGTGTTGGAGGATTGGAGAAAAGATCATTCTATAATCCTGCCGATCCTTTCTGGAGATCAAAGAGGGAGCTGAACGACAGAGAGTGGACTCTTGACCATTTCCATACGAAACTTCTCAGACTGAGCAAATCCATGCACACAAAAACGGCTCGGAAAATTGCCAGAGAGCGATCCAGATTCATGGAATCTTTCATCAAACAGCTGCAAAAAGAGATCTAGCCATAGTCAACATAATACTTGTAGCGCTTTTCCACTTCCTTATTTTCACCTGCAGTCACACGTGCTATCTCGCGTTCAAGGGCCTTCATTGTGTGCTCACGGAACTGATCCGCTTCTGGCGTTTTGGGGAAGGTTCCAAGTGTGTGCTCCAGATGCTTCATGAACTCTGCCACCTTTGCCCGGAACTCCTCTTTTGTTGGGCGTTTGATGCCCATTATCTTGAACCACGAAGTCGCGCATGCGGTGGAGTATATTTTGGCAAGGTCTTCTACAAGCCTGTCGATTTCAAAATAATCAGGCATAAGGTAATTTCGAATCCGAAGTATATAATCTGCGCAATATCCGTTCACCGTGTTCATGCGGAAATATTTTAAGTCATGAATAAAACCTATTGCTGCAGGATAGCCGGATGTTTGTGAGAATTTCAGTCATGATATTTGTCCTTCTCGTAGCGTCTGTCCTTCCGCAGGCTAGCGCGCAGATTCCGGCATTTTTCCCCTCGGTGAAGGATCCCGATCTTGTTGTCGAGGAATACATCCCTCACCTGCAGCACCCAACGAGCATCGCGTTTGTCGATGATGAGACGCTCCTAATTCTGCACAAAAACGACGGGACAGTACGCGTGGCAAGGAACGGGGTTCTCGACAGTCGCCCTGCCCTTGACGTGAGCGTCGCAAACGCAGGAGAGCAGGGCATGTTAGGAATAGCAGTCAAGGGCAGCACGGTCTACCTCTACTTCACCGAGTCTTCAAGCGATGGCGGGGAGGCAATTAGCAAACGCGTCTACAAGTACACCTGGAACGGTCAGGAACTTGTCGATCCGGTGCTTGTCAAGGATCTGCCGGCAACCCGGCCCTACCACAACGGCGGCGCCATGGCAGTGGCACCGGACGGCACGGTCTACTTGGTCGTCGGCGACACTGGCAGGTACGGATTGCTGCAGAACAATGCAGAAGGAGAGCTCTTCCCAGACACCAGCGTCATAATGCCGGTCGAGCCGGAAGGACCGTATTATGCTATTGGTATCAGGAACAGCTTTGGGATGGCTTTTGACCCGGTGACGGGCAGGATGTGGATAACCGAGAACGGAAACGACGACTATGACGAAGTGAACCTGGTGGAGCCGGGGTTCAATAGCGGGTGGAACCAGGCAATGGGCCCGGCGACCGATGAGCAGATTGCAAGAATGGTCGTCGACTTTGGCAATTATTCGTACGCCGATCCCAAGTTCAGCTGGCAGAGGACTGTCGCGCCAGCGGGCCTGACGTTTGTCGATTCCGACTCTCTGTCAAGGTACGGCAACAGCCTGTTTGTGGGCGACTGCAATTTCGGCAACATCTACAGGTTTGAACTGAACGAGAAAAGGGACGGATTTGCAATTAAAGATCCTCGACTCTCAGACAGAGTCGCAAACACAGATGACTCCACATCAGAGATAGTGTTTGGCGAGAGGTTTGGCTGCGTGACTGACCTGGATGTAGGCCCAGACGGGCTGCTGTACGTAACAACCCACTCTCCGTTTACCACCAGCGCGATATACCGTCTGGTTCCAAAGTCAGATGCTGGCGACAACATGCAGATCTTGTACGCTGTTGTAGCCGCCGGCGCAGGGATCGCAGGAGCGCTTGCCTACAAGAGATCTCGCAAAAAGAGGGCCCAGCGGAATCAATAGCCCGTCTCGATACACATTATCCATAACAATTTTGCACAAGATTAATAGTCGCTAGAGCATGTTCGAAGGCTAACCATGAAAGGCTGCGTGTTATGGCTTACTGGGCTCCCATCCGCAGGGAAATCAACCATTTCAAAGATAATCCACGATAGGCTAAAGGCCAAGGGCATCAGGGTCGAGCTCTTGGACGGGGATGAGGTTCGGAGAAACCTGAGCCCAGATCTGGGCTTTTCAAAGGCTGACAGGGAGACGCATGCCAGAAGAGTGACCTATGTGAGCAAGCTCTTGGCAAGGAACGGGGTGGTCGTGATTGTCGCGCTGATTTCTCCCTACAGGTCTTTCAGAGAAGCCGCGAGAAACTCCATAGGCGACTTTGTCGAGGTGTTTGTGAACGCGCCGATCGAGGAATGCATGAGGCGTGACGTCAAGGGGCTCTACAAGAAGGCGCTTGCAGGCGAGATAAATGACATGACAGGCGTCCAGGATACGTACGAGGAGCCTGTAAACCCAGAGGTCACGATACATTCCGACAGGGTTACCCCACAAGAGGCCGCAGATTCCATAATAGTCAAACTGCACGAACTTGGATATCTAGATCGGAAGTTTATTTCCGCAGAAGCTTGAATGCATGGTTTCCGCTGCCGGTTTTGAAGTAGTGCATTATCCAGAGCATCGCAAGTGGCTCTAGCAGGCGCGCTCCATCTATCCCTCCGATGTCAACGTTTTCCCACCCAAAAGAGTCCAGAATTTCCTCCACAGTCTTTTTTGCGCCCTCGTCGTTGCCGCAAATGAACATCGTCGGCGGACCTCCGGGAAAATCCGGCTTGAACATGTGCGCATTGCCTACGATGTTAAAAGCCTTGACAACCCGGGCATCAGGAAGCATGCGTTGCATGGTCTCGCCGCCAGAATCGTTGTTGCCCACGGCAAGTCGCGGCGGCATGCCTTTTGAAAAGTCAAGCGGATTTGTGACATCGACTACTACTTTGCCACTGAAATTTCTCTTGCCAGCCATCTCGATAGCTGAAGGCGTTCCATCCCAGAGAGTCGCAAGCACCACTATTTCTCCAAATGACGCTGCGTCTGAAAAACTGCCTGTAGATACTTTACCTTCATGTCTTGTGGCCCACTGTGCGATCTTGTCAGGGTTGCGCGAGCCCACCTTGACTGTATGACCCGTTGCAACAAACCCTTCTGCGAGGCGGAGTCCGACCTCGCCAGATCCCAAGATGCCAACCTTCATGGAGTGGAAAAAGGCAGCTGTGCTTAAAAAGTTACCAGTAGTTTGCCTTTATCTTTTCAATGACGCGTTCGTGTTCGGCGCCCTTTCTTCTTGCAAACTTTTCCATTGCAGACAGAGGCACACCTCCAAGTGTTGAAGCAAGCTGGGTGAAGAACCAGTTCTTTATTGGGTTGTCGCGCCCAACCTTGCTCATGAACTTTTGGATCCCGTACTTGAAGTTGTGCTGCCAGGTCTTGTACATTACGCCAAGCTTTGCAGGATCCATGGTGTTGCCGATATCGTAAAAGTCTGATTTTTCAAGAAGGCCTATTGGCACGAACGTGAGAGGAGTAGTGGTGAACTTGCTGTCAGGCTGTTCTGTCTCAATTTCATGGATTAGCCGGATCGTTTCCCAGCTGTCTTCAGGAGTCTCGTCGTTGTCAAGTCCCATAATAAGCGTGAACGCAGGAACCCAATAATGCTCGTTGAGAACCTTGATCCCTTCCTTGACAACCCAGTGCCATTCGTCTGGGCGATATGGCGCAAGTTTTCTGTCGGCATACTTGCCGATAAGCCTAGTGCTGCCTGTCTCAAACCCACACTGGATGCCGATGTGATTGTTGGGGCCGGATTTGATTATCTTGGAGACATTTGGTATGAGGCGTTCGTCTGCTATTGCGCCCGCAAGAGTTCCGTGCGTTGGGTTCGTGTGCTCGATTCCAGTGGCCATGATGCCCTTGAAGAGCTCTTCGATTGCTTCTCTGTTTGGCTGCATGTTCTTTGTAGTCCTCGGGTTGAGACCGTAGACGAAAATGTCGTCGCTGTGAACCCATGCGTTCTTTAGCCCTCCGTACTTCATGTTAACCTCGATTTCCTTCTGTACTTTCTCGACAGGATAGTAGCGCAGTGGCCTCAGAGTCACGTCACAGAACTTGCATCCCCTGCCGCAGCCGCGCATGACCTCTATCATGCCGTGCATGCTAGGGTTGATAATGTTTGGAATCTCATCGATTGATGGCTCGTTCCAATAGTGGATGAACCTGCCATGGAGCGTCCTGTTGTTCCTTACAAACTCTTTAATCTCTACCTTGAACTGGCTCTTCTTGAACGGGTTGGCCATGTCAAACTCGCCGGCAATGAGGGCGTCAAAGAACGCGCCTGCTGCACCGTCTATCTCGGGGCCAATGCCTCCAAGCTCGCCTTCCAGGATGCCATACAGGTCGTATTCCTCGATCTTGGCAGGGTCATAGTTGTACTGCCAAGTGCCTGAAGCGCCGACGACCACCTTGGCCTTGCTTCCACTCCTTTTCTTGGCGGCGTTTATCCTGTGGTGAAGGTCGCGGTTGTAAAACTCGTCATAAGACATGTTCTTGCGACCGTAGGTAAACGTCATGGTAACGGGACCCATGCCAAGCGGGTCCATCTCATAAGTCCCGACCACCTGAGTCTCGGGGCCAATGAACTTCTCGATGTGATCAGGATGCGCCACCACCACGTCTTCTCTGCGGTAGCCGTCTCTCAGCAGAGCAGCCTCGACTTTTCTCAGCCCATAAGGCGCATAGTTGGCAAGTCCGTTCGTGTGGTCAATCGGGTTGCAGATAAAGTCAAAGAGAATTCTAGGAGTGACTTGGTTGCGCAGCAAAAAGTACCAGAAGGAATTGTGATCTCTATTAAAGTCGAGAGCCGGTGCACATCCAAAGAAAGATGCAAGCGAAATCCCCCTGTACGGAGACATCAGAGTACGATCTGCGGTAAGAACAACCTTAGGAGACCTTCCCAACGCTCTAAATCCCTATTTACAAGAAAATGATTACAGGTGCAATTAAAGGTTTCCAATGTATTCTGTTAGCGAATGCTGGCGTCTCGCTTCTCTATAAAGTCCTGCAAGGTGGTAGCAGTCTCATTGCCTAGCTTTTTCTTCAAGACATCGTGTATATCTCTCACCAGCCCAAAGCCATAGAAGGTCAGGGCTGTATATAATGAGACAAGCGTGGCGCCCTTCTCATACGCCTTCCAGGCGTCCTCTCCTGAAAATATGCCGCCGCATGCTACTATAGATAGGCCCGGGAATGCCCGGTGCACATCCTCTACTAACCTTAACATATACGGAAAAAGAGGCCTGCCGCTTTCGCCGGCGACCCCTCGCGTAAAATTCTTCGCAATCTTGGTTGATTTGGTATCGATCGGGCGGGTGTTGCCTATCGTAACGAGCTGGCCGCCATTTTCGTAAAAAACCTTGATCGATTTGATCTTGGCCTCCCTTTCGTCATCTGATGGCGGCAATCGACTGTACGGCGATATCTTTGACGCCTTGATCTTGCCTGGCACATGTGTATTCATCAGATCAATCATTTTCTTTGTAAATTCAGGTGTTTGCAACACCTTGTTAAAGTCTGTGTTTGGCGATGTCCTGTTCTCCTCAAAGCCAAAATCTACGTATGGTGCAGTCCTGACTAGGATCTCCTTGCAGGAGTCCAGCACCGCATCTTCTGTATACATGTCGGTAATACCAGAAAAGTTGAGCAGGATCTTGGCGTGCCCTCTTGGCCCTTCGCTGAACTTTTTCAGGTTTTTGATCGTGTAATCAATGCCCTTGTGTGGGTACCCTTGTGCATTGATTATAGCCTCCCTTTCGTCATCTACGACGATTCTTACGGTTCCGTCAGTCTTTGGACGCTGGGGATTGCCGATTCGCGGGTTTCTCAATACGCTTCCGGGGTTAAGGAAGCCAAAGACATAAGACAAAGGCTCAAGCACCTCGCAATTCTTGTCAAATCCGGCGGCAATTCCAACAGGGCTCATCAACTTCTGATCACAGATTGCAACTGCCAGCTGCTCTCCAGGATCAAAGTATGAAGCGTTTTGCCTGAACTTGTCTGTCATCTTGCGCAGGCGTTCCTTTGCCTTCTCGTGCACCACTTCTGCCTGCGCAAGCTCGTCTGTTGCCTTGTGGCGAGAGTATAGGTACCTGCGGTAAAGCCTGAAGAGGGACGGGTCCAAGCTTGCCTTGAATGTATCTACAAGCTGCACTGATGCTGTCGCTATTCCACTTTCCTATATAGGCTTAATGTCGGCTATCCTTGACAAACTGCCACAGGTTCGCCAAAAGGTTGTCAAAGCGGTAGCTATCTGAAATTTCATACCTGAGTTCGTTGCCGTATTCGTTTGTGAGTTCTAGCACTGGCACTCCAGATTCTAAGTTTATTGCGATGTTCTTCTTGTCCAAGTTAATGGATAGACCTTCGTTCCTTTTCCGCTTTACTATCTTGGGTTCCGCCAAGGCAAGATTATTGTTTGAGCCGCGAGATATATTTCAAATCTAGGCAGTCGCTATACGGGTCTTGGTCAAAGGCACTCTCTGGTAGTCGTCCTCGATGCGAACAATGTCACTTTCTTCGAACTTGCCATAGGCGATTTCAAGTATCACACAATCGCTGTCAAGTGCACCTAATCTGTGCTTTGCCTTGCGCGGGATCATTAGGGTTTCACCTTCGGTTAGAATCATGGACTTGCCGTCCAGCTCAACTGCAGCAATTCCCTTAATGACCCTCCAGAATTCAGATCGTTTATTATGATATTGCAGGCTGAGCCTAGAATTAGCGTTAACATGGATCAGTTTGACTGTGCAGGGCTTGTTTTCATGAAACTTTTCAAACCTTCCCCACGGCCTGCTTTCAGAATGAATCTTCATGCAACAAAAGGGGCAGAAAATGATTTAAAAATTTCCATTCAAAATAAATACAGTTTCGTCAAAAATATCAGACGTGTCCAAGTCGGGCGACTGCATTAACAACGAGCATGGTGCATGCAAGGGAGTGATTATAGAAAATATCAATTCATCCACAATAACAAAGATTTGCACCTGTCAGTGCCATGACAGCATGTATCAGCTCATCAGGAACTCTATTGCCGTGATAAATCAGAGCCAGAGGAGCAACCCTTACCAGTTCACTCACGATGACGACATCTAGGCTATTTTTGCATACTTTCTTCGGTAGGCAAATTTCATGCAAAGAAGGGCCACATTGAACGCAGTCGCAGTTGCGTTTGCGCCTATTATCACCCAGTCGGCCTTGAATATGCCATAAACCATCCACAAGACAGTACCAGTGGCAAAAAAGCTCATTAAGTAACTAGACACATCCTGCATGCTCTTTGTTCTATAGGCCTTGATTATCTGTGGCAAAAAGCTTGAAGTTGTAAGGATAGCTGCAGCAACTCCGATTATTGGGATCATCGTATCGGATGATATGGCGGAGAACGCCTGCCCTAACAGAGGAGAAAACATTGCCTTTCTTGGCTTCCAGGCAATTGCCATTAAAACTCTGCTATGCTCGCTTAGACCCTTTCAATTTGATTACCATCATTTGACAGTCAATGCCTTAGGATTAACTTTGTTCACATGATCACTATGATTCACCCTCTACCCCTACCTCTACCTCTTTTTCAGTGCAGGTCTTACATACAGGCAGGCCACGTTGCTTCGACAATGAACCAGTGTGTTCATTTTCTGGCACACCCGTAGCCACGCCCCTGCTCTTTTTGCCATTTTTCTTGACCTCGTTGGCTGTATGTTTTCTTGATGCGGATACGCACGGGACATCCTCTGGTATGGACCTATGTCGGTTGTTGACAGTCGAATATAGATCCTTGAAGTGACAAAGACTTTGTTTGGTTTGACAGAGTTATTATATATAATCAGACCAGCATTGCAGCTGCCATGGCGCATTTGAAAGACCTTGTTGATGGCATGGTAGTGGGGTCGGGTTCTGATTATATCGTCATCCAAAAAGGCAAGAAGAGGCTCTTGGTAGAGTTTCAGAACTTCAAGATACAGGAGCTGAAAAGCGCAACAACACCATATGGCTCTCAGATAGACTAGATTTGTCAATTGAGTCAAGAATTTTATCGTAAAAAGTTAAATTGAGTTAGAGAAATAGTCCCACCGTCCTTGACGCAAAAGGCTACTGTTGAGGTTGCAGCAGCTGCGCAGCAAAAGCCAGCGAAGGGGAAAGTCAGATATGACAAGAAAGCAGAGTCGGAATTCTTTGTTGACAACTCTGCTCTAGCAGGCTTTACTACGGAGCGCATTCTATACATGGCTGTCAGGGAGCTCATCGAAAATTCGCTTGATTCTTGCGAGACGGGTCACATCCTTCCCAAGATATCGCTGTCGCTAAAAATGCTCGACCAGGCAAACGATCTCTGGATCATAACCTGCGAAGACAACGGAATCGGTGTTCCGTCTGACAAGGTTCCTGTCGCAGTATGCTCGTTTCTGACATCAGGCAAGTATGTCGAAAAGCAGCAGCGCGGTCTCTTTGGCGTAGGCCTGAAGATGATAGCCGCCTTTTCAACAAAGGATACAATTCATCCGATCAAGGTCTGGTCGAAATCACAGGACGAAGGGACAGAATATTACTTTGAGCTCAGGACCGACATCAGCACAAACAAGCCCATCCAGCTTGCTAAAAAGGTGGTCAAAGGAGAGGAATGCAAGATCACCGGTGACTCGGGTTTCAGGGTTGAGGCTATACTTCATGCAAAACTATCTCCCATTACAAGGAATAACATCAAGAGCAAAATCAACGAGTATATCAGCCAGACGAGCGTCGTAAACCCTTACGCTATTATTGAATATGAGACCGATGAGGGCAGAGTCACATTTGAGAGAAGGACGGAGGTAATGCCGCAGCCCGCAAGAGAAGTCCTTCCCCATCCTGCAGACATGGATCTCCAGACTCTCAAGAAGGCGATATTGAATTTCATGAACCAAAAGACGACGCTTCAGGGTGTCCTGGCGGCGTCATTCCAAAAGATGTCAAGCGAAAAGGCAAAAGACATCATTGCCAAGGCAGGCGTTGAAAACAAGCCAGCTGACAAATATACTGAGAACGAGCTTATCGAGATTGTAAAGGTGTGCAAACACACACCCTTCCAGCAGGCAAATACCGATCACTTGAGCCCTATAGGTGAGGAGATCCTGACCACTGGAATGACTTCTGAATATACAATAGTTACTACAAGAGATGCCAGTCCATCCTCATCATCAACTGCCGGGGGTGCTGGAGGCGCTCCAGACGTCCAGAAACCCCAGATTACTGTCAAGGTATTGAAGCCGGCATTGACAGCCTATTCCTCGCGCACATGTGTGATTAACAATCGGCCGACCATAGTAGAGTGCGGCATTGCATATGGCGGTGACATCCCTTCGTTCAAGCTCTACAGGTTTGCAAACAAAATACCTCTGTTGTACGATGAAGGTTCTGATGTCGCCAGAGAAGTCGTGTCCGAAGTCGAGATTAACAAGATGGGAATCACGAAAAAGGAAGCAAAGGAGCAGTTTGCCAATTCCGGATCGAAATCGGACAGGGCAGTGGAACTCTTGCCACTGCACATATTCTTCCACATCTGCTCCACCAAGATACCCTACAAGACAGCGGGCAAAGAGAGCATAGCATCTGAAGGTGAGCTTAAAAGATACATGAAGTCTTGCTTATCAGAGCTATACAGGAAGGTGAGTGCGCAGATCAGAAAAGAGCTGCGAATGAAAGAAGCTGTCAACAGACTCAACCTCTACAAATATTATATTCCTCTTGTTGTAAGCGCAATTTCTGAATCAATCAAGGTTGATCCAGCCAAACTTGAGCAGGCGTTCACAGAGCTCGCAGAAAAGCACGTAAAGATCGAGCAGATGGCAATTGCCCCAGCTGAGAAGAAAGAGGACAATATCACCAGTGAGCGCCTTAAAGAAGAGATAGATGGAGAAGAAGAGGTTCAGGAAATAAGCATCGATGGCGAGGTTATCCGGCCTGACAAAGAGCAGATCGCAATCAACGCTGCAAGGAAAAAGGGCAAGACCTCTAAGCCAAAGAATAGCAAGAAGAAGAATGAAGAGTCGATCTCAGACACCCTGAAGGAAAAGAGTAAGCAGCAAACTCTGGACGCGATGATTGAAGACAAAGCAAAAGGAAGGAGGAGAAAGTAGGTAAATGCCAGCAACCGACAAGCGCCATCAGGAAGTAATCAGAAGGATCAAGCAGATAATGAAGGAAGTCAGCGTCGATCTGATGGTGCAAAAGACAATGCCCGTTCTGAATGTCCCAAAGGTCGGTTCTGATAATACAATATGGTCTGACGAAAAGAGAATGCTCACCATTGGCGGCAAGACTGTCGCCATAAGCCCGGACAGCACGAAAAAGATTCCCACATTCACCCAGTATCTCGTTATGGCCAACGCAATACGCAAGCTGCTAGACGAGGAAATGGAGAGTACTATCAGAGGCATGTATTATGCAACACTCAGCACGGTAGGCGATGAAAAGAACAAGCAAAAGTTCTGGGCAGGACAGGAAAATTCTGATGATGCCATCAAGGCAATCGAGCTCTTGACAGGAGTCCCGAGGGAAGAGTTTTCTGTCACTTCAAAGCCAAAAGGGATGATTTCGGGTCCTATCACTCTCCGAGTTGGAGGAGATGTCATAGACTGTAACCTTGGGAGCAGGGCGACTTCTCAGTTGATACCGACCAACATCCGCGACGTCGAGATAATGGAGGTAAAGGCTGACTTTGTAATGGTTGTGGAAAAGGACACCGTTCTCAACAATATCCGCAAGTCCGGCTTTATCCAAAAATACAACGCAATTCTGATGACAGGATCGGGAGAACCAGACAGGGCGACAAGGATGATGGTCAAGACTCTCAATGAAGAGTGGAAAAAGCCGGTAGTGATATTTACTGACGCGGACCCATGGGGCCTTGGTATTGCGCTCCGCTACAAGATTGGCAGTGAGTCTTTGAGCTACGATAGTGACAGGTTGGTTACACCTGACGCTAAAGTCCTTGGCATGACATTCTCTGATATCTATGACTACAACATCCCAGAGGTAGCAAGGCTCGCTGCGTCAGAAGAAGATCTGAACAGGGCAAGTGACATGAAGAAAAAACCATGGTTCCAAGACAAACAGTGGCAGAAGGAGCTCGATCTGTTCTTGAAGAAGAAGGAAAAGTGCGAGCTGGATGCATTCTTCAAGCACGGATTCAAGTACCTGGCGGATGTTTACTTGCCGCAAAAACTGCGCGCAGCTGGTGTAATATAGTACATTATCTCCATCAAATTACTCTAGTTTTGTAATGCGATGAGAAGCTGCAAGTAATTCCTGCAAACGTTTATAATTGATCTGAGGATGGCTGGCTGCGAGACGTGTAATGGAACAGGTTCATTCGCTCTGTCTCATAGATGAAAAGGAAGGTAGCGGATACCCTGAACTGTATGACAAGATCAGTCATTATGCTTCGCAAAATTGCGCTGTAATCTATGCAGTAGAGGATGACACGATGGAGACGGTGAGGCACATGCGCCGGCATGGTACCGAAGTGGAAACGCTTGTAGAGTCCGGAGCCCTAACTATAGTCGGCAGAAATGCGATGTATTCAGTTGAAAAAATCAATCTCGATAGTCATGCGCTTTTGGATACGTGGCACAATCTAATGCTAAAGATAAAGAGGCGCTATGATTTCAACGGCATACTTGCAATAGGCACTGCGGAAGTGTTCTTTGAGCATGCTGTTGATCCGTGCAAGCTCATCAGCTACGAAGAGATGGTGGGAGAGAAATTTGAGATCCCGCTTGAAGCGATCTGTTGCTATAGCGAAAACACCATTTCCAAGCTGTCTCTTGCAGAGATAGTTGCGATCCTGGACGCACATTATTCAACGATCCACCGCGGATGCCATTATAGGAAATGGCATCCACAGATGATCGTCGCGCTGGCGCGCAGAGGGCTAGAGAAGCACCTTGGTCCAGAGTTATCAAGTCTAATCTTCAAGACGATGAAACTTTGCTACAAGATCGGGGATGACGAGATCATTGCCAATCCTGCGATCTTGGAATCAATGCTGCAAAGAATAATTGGAAAAAACATGGCAGAAGCTACGATTGCGCGCATAAAAGAAGAAATCAGAAAATCTATTTTATTCTAATTATTGTTCTCTTAATCTTCTGGCAGAGGCTCGTCCCTGTCAACCCTGTACTTGAACACGTCCTGATAATCCATACCTAGTATTACATTCCGGCCTACAGCAACTATCTTTGACTTGGGTACATCGAATCTGTAATCATAGTGGCCCCAGACTACAATCTTGTCATCAGTCTCTTTCATTACGTGGCCGACATGCTCTTCATCCTGTGTCCTAACTCCCTTGTTAAAGAGCGACTTGGGATATTCTCGTTCGTATGTTGCGAGGTCTATGTTTTCTCGCCTTGTCCACGGGTCTCTGACGTCTTTTCCCGCCGGCAGTGGTTCTTCTCTGCTTACCTTATACCTCTTCACAATTTCATACAGTGGAAGGTCGATAAGGACATTACCAGATGTAAACTTGATCATTGATTTTGGAATATCATATCTGTCATCGCCACCACCAAATACGACGATCTTGTCATCTGTTTCCCTTACCACGTGGCCTATGTGCGGTGAATCGAGTGCCTTGACACCTTTGTTAAAGTATTTGCCGGATGCCATAATAATCTATAACACCATCCTTCATTTTATTAACATATCTATACGAACCAACATGATTACGCTAACGTTTCCTACACATCAACAGATATCTCATTATGTCGAGATTGAACCTCTTTGTCATGTAACACTGGGCGATGGCCGATAATTATGTCCAGTTGGCAAAATGTAGATAGTGCCTTGAAAACTAGCAGACCATACTTACCTCGCTTCCGGTACATTCTCATATAACGCCAAAATCAGGCGAGCAGCCCGGCAGGCATATCTATGATTCTGGTCAATCCCTTATTCTTCGCCAAGAGAAGGACATCAAGAAGCGCTCGCTTCGCGGATCCTAGGTGCTGGAAGTGGTCGCTAAATTGCACAGTGAAAATGTTAGAGACCAGTCTTTCTTGCAAAAATTCTTTAACACCCCCCAAAGCTGAATATACGGTTGTTATCAATCAACCTTGCGGCCGGCGCGATCACGATTGGCGTTCGCACAAGCAAGAGATCAAAAAGGTTCCGGCTTGTCTCCGATATTAACGGCGTAGAAGCAATTGTTCCAGAAGGCTACCGCGCAGAAGAGCTGGAAAGATTTGTTTCTTCAAAGCGTGACTGGATAATCAAGACGTCCCGCTATTATGCAAGGCTGAAAGAGCGCTGCGGTGTGCCTGAACCGGGAACGATCTATTTCTTGGGCAGCAAATACAGGTTTCGCATGATAAAAGACAGGAATGCGTCGGCCGTCGTTTCTGAAACTATGAGGCTGATAACATTCCATGTCACCGACTTGCGAAAGCAGAAGCAACACTTGCAGGAATGGTACAGGGAACAGACGGGAAAGATAATATCTGAGCGGCTCCCCGCGCTTGCTACCAAACTTGGACTGAGATACAACAAAGTATCGATAAAGAGTCAAAAGTCAAGGTGGGCGAGCTGCTCAAAAAAAGGAAACTTGAACTTTAATCTGCTATTGGCCGCCGCACCGCTAGAAGTCATTGATTACGTCATAATCCATGAATTGACACATTTGATACAGCTGGATCATTCGCCGAAATTCTGGCAGCTAGTAAGAGATGCCGACCCGGAATACAAAAAGCATAGAGAATGGCTCATTAGCTATGCTCCAGTGATAAGAATATAGGATAATGAGGCTAGGAGCCCTCTGTTGTTCTTGGCCTACTGGTTTCTTCCAGATCTACTTTTGTTTGCACTGTGACGCTGTCCGGCTCGATTCGCGGAGGGTCGGGCTTGGTTGCCCTCTTTAATCTTGGTGCGTCCTTTGCAAGGGCTCGGATCTCCTCTATGCCCGGTTCCGACTCCCGCTCAAACTTTGACCTGACCAAGCCGCTTGGCGCATCTATCCACAGCTGGCTACCGTCATAATCGCGGATGTATGCCTTTGGCACGTAGTAGATGTGAGCATCAGATACCCCCTCCCTTACTACTACAAACTCGTCTCCTATCCTCTCGACATACCCTACTTCTATATTATCAGTGGTTCGCACATGCTTGTGGATCAGCTGATCCCAGGGTATCTTGTAGGTCGTGTCTGAATAGTCCACAGGAATTTCTGCAGAGGGCTCCTTTGTTGCCATCCATGGGACACCATGCGCAAATTGCGGATAGTTTGCTTCCACGCCGAGCATCTGCTGCCGGTATGTATCAGTCTGAAATTCCGAAGGAGACGGCGGGCTATCACGCTCAAAGTGATCCTTGACTTCGTTCTTTGTAAGTGAGGTATAGAGATTGTCGCCGTCGTAACCCCGGATGTAGTATTTGGGGATAAAGTAGTGTTTCTTGCTCAACATGCCTTCCTTGACTTCAATGTAATCGCGGGAAATGCTTTCCACGTCACCTAGATCTTTCTTGTCGCTGGATCTGACCTTTTTTCCAATGATCTTGTCCCATGGCATTTGCACCATGCCCACAGGTATGTTTGATGCAAACTCTGGATATTGTTGCATGACTTCCGTCCTCCGTGTCTTGTACTCGGGTGTTTCGAGCTCTGCAAGATCTGGTTCTTTTTCTTTCTCAAATCTTGATCTTACTTCGTCCTTTGTCAACGAAACCCACAGATTGTCGCCGTCGTAGCCGGTCAGGTAGTATTTTGGTATGAAATAATAATTCTTCGAGACCATGCCTTCTTTTGTCTGTATGTAGTCGTGGGTTATGCTCTGTACCCTGCCAAGGTCCTTGTCGTCACTTGACTTGACCTTTCTGCCAATAGCCTTATCCCATGGAATAATGTCATTCATATAATATATATTCAAGATTTTGGCGCATGCAATTTATCAGTTGCAGACTAATCTTACAGAGTATTTGTGAGAAAGACAAGAGCCTTCACAGTAGGTCAGAATTCTGACCTCATTTTGCAGAGTGCCAAATCCTCTTCGTTTCTGAATCTAGGTGTGTGGATGTACTAACGCAGATTCTTGTGTACTGCCAACAAATGCTCCGGAAAAGCGGAGAGAGCAATCAAAAGACGAGTGTATTCCCCCATCCCGTAGTTTTCACCTTCTACAGGTGTGCACCTCTGGTGCTTTGTTGAAGTGTGGAAATGGACAGCAGCAGTAAGCTATGGGAGAGCAATCACATACCATCTGCAAAATTGATCTACTGTCTAGAGCTGAGAATAGTCAAGTAATTCAGGAGCGCTTCAGCCGTGCGACTACGATGCCTGCGACTATTCCGGATGCCAGAACTGCGGCTATTGTCGGGAATTCTGGCACAATTGTGGCTGAAAACGAAACCGAGTCTACCATATCTTCTGCAGCGGTGGTGGTGTCATCACCCACATCCCAGCCAGGGCGTATGTCAGTTATGTTGACAGTGACAGGACCAGTATAGTTGGTGCCTACAAGTTCGATCCTCTGCGTTCCCCTGCCTCCAAGTCCAGGTTGATCCATCTGCTCCCACAATAAGTTGCCCGCTTGATCATAAATGGCGATATCATAACTTTCTACGGGCACCGTGGTCTCTATCAGGGTTGAACCCGTATAGTTGGTGCCCTCAGGGGTATCTGTAAAGCCGCTTGCGCCGGAAGTGCTCTGACCTGTTTCATTCGTTTCTGTCTGCGGGAAGTTTGTTGCATTTGGTCTTGGAGAACTGCCGTTAAGAAACACTATTTCTATCTGCCATGCACCTTGCTCGTTCAGAGTCACCTGAGGCCACCTGAGCTGCACCAAATAGATCCCCTTTTCTGACATTTGCTCAAGCACAGGCAGATCTGTGCCAGATGCATTGAGCTCCGGATCATCCTCGGTCGCATTCCCCAATGTTGCACGGGGCTCTATCTCTTGTCCCCCAAACGCAGGTGCAAACAAGACAGGTAACAATAATGTCATTGACGTGGCCAGTGCGAGATAACTATACCTTATTGACACGACTAGTATCGACAAAAATACAATATAAAGAACGACTATGATTGTTCAATAAGTGCGATAGGTTCTGTGACTTCTCCCACCCCATACAGTAGATCAAAAAATTTGCTGGAGATGCATGATGATTCTTCTGCAGCTTTCTACTACACTATCCACGTTCATGCACCACAAAAGTGGTTGGGTGGGGGAGGTTCGTCTGAGTACTGAAGATGTAGGATAGGCGTAAGCAAGCTCATCATTTTGACTGCCTCGTGAAACATGACATTCCCAAAGCATTTGTGCCGTCTGGACACCAGAGAGTTATTTGTGGAGTAATTACATGCATTCAAGAAAAGAGGCCCGGGTATCCTGCAGAATGACGAAATTTTGATCTACTGTAAAGCTTGTGGGCTTGCGCTCGGCAATGCCTGTCATATTTTGACGACAAGAAGTGGTAGCATAGTCTTGAAAATCGCCTCGGTGTTGAAGCATCGTTCTCAAGACCAATCCCGATGCAGTCGTTGATCACCTGCATGAACGTTTCCATCAATGGAAGCAATAGTCCTATCCTGCATGACTGCTTGACGCTCTTTGCAGCCAGTAACAACAAGTCATCTGTCCATAAAAGTACCTATTGTACCCCATCAACCGAAGTGTTGAAGGAACCGTGCGATACAAGGTTTATAGAACTGACGGCCCGGCATTCCATACAAGAGAGGGAAACACATGGATATTGAAGAGCGCCTTGCACTAGTGACGCGCGAGCCCACCGAGGAGGTCATTACCGCAGACGAACTACGGGCACTGCTTGAGACAAAGGCCCACCCAAAACACTACATCGGCCTCGAAATTTCAGGAGTCTTGCACTTGGGCAGCTTGGTTCTGACAGGATTCAAGATAAACGACTTTATCAAGGCCGGCATCAATACCACAGTCTTTCTTGCCGACTGGCACACTTACATCAACGACAAGCTGGGCGGAGATTGGAACAGGATAAAAAAGGTCTCGCAATACTATGCAGAAGCGTTCAAGCTCTTTTGCCCTGGCGTAAACATTGTCCTTGGTAGCGATCTTTACAAGCAGACGGAGAACTACTGGGAGGACTTTGTGCGCTTCTCAAAACACATGACGCTTGCAAGGACGATGCGGTCGCTTACCATAATGGGTAGGAGCGAGACAGAGAAGAACCTCGACCTCTCGCAGCTGCTGTATCCTCCGATGCAGTCGGTCGACATCAAGGCACTTGACCTTGACATAGTGCACGCGGGCATGGACCAGCGCAAGATACACATGCTGGTCAGAGAGATATTTCCCAAGCTTGGCTGGAAGGTCCCAGTAGTTGTCCATCATCACCTGCTGCCGGGCCTCTCAGAGCCGGTAAAGATGGGCCTTGACGAGAATGCCGCAGAAGATGCCAGAATATCTAGTAAGATGAGCAAGAGCAAACCGGGAAGCGGGATACTGATCCACGACGATGAAAAAACGATCAGAGACAAGATTTCAAAGGCGTTCTGCCCGGTTGGAGTAGCTGAAAACAACCCCATACTGGAGCTAGTACGCTATGTTATCTTCCACGAATTTAGCGAGTTTGTGATAGAGCGGCCTGCAAAGTATGGCGGCAACATAACATATGCCAGCTACAAGGATATAGAGCGTGATTTTGTTGAGAAAAAGATACACCCGATGGATCTAAAGAACGCTACTGCCACCTACATCAACAAGATAATCGAGCCTGTACAAAAGCACTTTAAAGGAAAAGAACCTGAGCTCTAGATCAGTTTCCGGGTCGCCTCGATTATCTGGGCTACTTCACCTGCAGATGTTTCCTTGTCCATCGTGATGTAGTAAAAGTGCTCTTCGCTTGACATGGTCAGTATCTTGACCTTCTCATTTTCCGTAAAAGTGTATTCGGTCTTGCCAATTGACTCTTCAAAGTTCTTGCGGAGCTGGTTCCTAGTCGCCTCGATAAAGAATTCATTTCGGGCCTCGTCCTGCTTTAGCATAGGCACGACTCCCTTGCGGAGGCCACCGGCTAGTGTGCGGCCAAACTTGTTCATGATGCCAGCGTAGCGTATTCGTGGAGATATTGCAAGGATGCTGTTGCATTTCTCCTTGTATTGCTGAGTCTTTGGATCTGCTTGAGGCTTGGACATCGAGTTATATTAGAAAATAGGTGATATATGAACTACCTTATGCGAGGTTTGCTATCGACATCTTGCCAATCTGCCGCTTCAAGTAGATCGACAACATTATCGAGGCTACTGACAACAACGCAGCAGTCAGGAATATGATGCTAAATGCCTGCGTGGATGGAAAAGACATTAGACTGCCAGCTATCTCTACACTCGACTGGTACATCTGCATATATACGCCTGCAAGCGCTGGTCCTATTGAGCTTCCCACGATCCTGAGCAGCGTATTCATCCCAAGCGATATGCCCGTAAATTCTGCAGGTGTGGCAAGCAGTGTCACGTTCAGGGCACCGACATTAGTGAGCGATAACCCGGTCGACAGTATTGCAAGGCCGGCTGAAACGGCCATCCAACTACCATGGAATGCAAGAAGAAAGAAGAACCCCGCAGCCGTTATAGAAGTACCAATCATTATTGGCTTGATAGATCCCATCTTGTGCACTATGAACCCCGAAGTGGGACCGAAAACCAAGAGCACTATTGCAAACGGAAGCTGCACATACCCGGCCGTCGCTGCGTCGCCTCCAAATCCGAGCGGTTCAGGATTCCGCACCAGCACCGGCACCGTCTGGAATACCATGAACATTGAGAACCCCACTGTCATGATTATCAGGTTAGCAGGCAGGATCGCTCTGTGCGACATTAGCTTAAAGTCTACTAGTGGAAGTTTTTCTCGCCGCTCTATTACGACAAAAAGCCAGAGCGCGGTAGCCCCGACTGCTACAAAGATTGCTATCTGACCTGTCGCTGCCGACTGACCGGCGCCAGTTTCAAGCAGCGTCAGTGCTAACAAAAACGACGTGACAAAGGCTGCGAGCGTCGTTGCACCCTTGATGTCAATGCCCCGGGGAATAGCGGAGGCGGTGTTAGAGGGCGTGTGATTGGGTGTAACCTCTTCCCATGGTTCAAGCTTGCGCTCGTAGTTGAAGCGCCAGATCAGCACAAAGAGAAAGATCGCAATTGGAATCGTCGAGAAAAATGTTGCCTGCCATCCATAGTTGCTGATTATTATTCCGCCGGCCGTAAGGCCAATGACTGCGCCTGAAGCAAACATGGACGATATCACGCCTTGTCCTATTGAGATCTTTTCTCTTGGAAACTGGTCGCGAATTATTCCAAAGGCGATAACAAACATTGCCATCCCCATCCCCTGTATTGCCCTTGCGGCAAAAAGCATGTAGATGTTTGATGAAAACCCTGCAATGGCGATGCCTGCGATGTAGATCGCCATTATGATTAGCAGAATCTTCTTCTTACCATAGATGTCCGACAGTTTGCCGGCGATGGGAGTCATGACTGCTCCAGGGATTAGGTAGGCAGTCAGGATCCATGATGACATACCATACGAGACATTGAATTCTCGGATGAGGTCAGGTATTGCAGGTATAAGCATCGTTTCTGCATACATGACCATCGTTGCAATGCTGCTAAGGACTGCAAGCACTTTCCATGCAGAAGCAGGAATCTTTGCAGTGTTTGCAGCCTTGTCTTTTTTAAATGCCCCCAAATTTTGCGGTTCAACAGGTCTATTGCACTTTACCTATTAAAAGCTGAGTGGAGGAAAGAAGAAAGGTTTCTCCATAACCATTCAGAATTGTCTGCTCTTCTGTCTCGAGCGTGTACGGAACGCAGAAAATGCAACCACCGTGACTGCACAAGATTTGCCTGTTTCGTCTTCATTTGTAAATGTCACCGAAATATTGTCTTCACTATTCATGAGCGCTCCGGCCATCTCGCCACTCCTTACACCATGCACATGTCATAGATAATGATGAAAAGACATGTCAGCGACATCAGGACCTGCTTCCGGCAGGGTGTAGTCAAAGTCAAAGCTATCATTGTCTAGTTGCAGTTGCGGCAATATTTGTGCGGATGCTGGTGAGCTTGCAAGTGGCAATGCCGCAAGCGTAGCCGCCGGTAATGCGACAGAATACTTAACGCCTGTATGATGTGAAATTTCGTGCACTCAACTAATAAGAGTATGACATAGAGCAAGTTTGAAAATTATTCCGGGAAAATGTAATGATGTTAAAGAGCGATACAAGATTTCGATAGAAAAACGGAACAAGAAAAAAAGCTAGCGCATTGTCTTTAGTATGATCACAGTATTGGTGTCTGATACGCCCTCTATCTTGCGTATGTCATCTATACACTTGTTGATCTCGGCTATCGCCGGTGCTGCAATAATTGCAGCAATGTCGTATTGGCCAGTGATTTCATAGACCACTTCAACGCCCCCAAGCTTCATCAGTCTGCCAGAGACTGCCGATGTGTCCGCGGTTGATGTTACAGAGATCAACGTTATAGCACTGGTCTTGTCGCTTGCTCCTAGCTCGATAGTAAAGCGCTTAATGATCCCGGTGTCCACAAGGTTCTTGACCCTGCGCCTGACAGCCGATTCCGAAAGCCCTATCTCGTTGGCGATCTCCACAAACGCCTTGCGCGAATCCGCCTGTAATATGCGGATTATTTTTTCGTCTGTTTCATCTATATTAGCTGACATTCCGCCTCTTTTCCTCGTTAGTCAATACGTTGTCCATTATATCAATTGCGCGGGAAACCGTCGTTTCATCCATTACAAGTGGCGGAAGAAGTCTTATGATGTTTCTTCCCGAATATAACATCAATAGTCCATTGCGAATTCCGTCAAAGAGCACATCCTTTACCTCGAAGCGAAGCTCCACGCCCAGCATCATGCCAAGTCCCCTCACTTCTCGAATTATCTTGTGCTTCTCCTTTAGCCCGTTCAGGCTCTCCTTCCAGTACTTGCCTACCTTGGCCGCGTTTTCGACCAGTTTGTCTTCGGTCAAAGCTTCAAGCGTAGCAGTGCCTGCTGCGCAAGCTATCGGGCTTCCACCGAATGTTGACGAGTGCTCGCCCAGCTTTGTCGCCTCAATTATCGCGGGCTTTGCAAGTATCAGCCCCATCGGGATCCCGCCCGCGATTCCTTTTGCAAGGCACATTATGTCCGGCGTGGTGTTCCAGTTCTGCCCAGCCCACATCTTGCCCGTCCTGCCAAGGCCCGCCTGTATTTCGTCAAATATCAGCACGAGGTTGCGTCTGTCGCAGATCTCCCTTATCTTTGGCAGGAGGTCGTCTGGTGGCACTATGATGCCTGTTTCTCCCTGTATCGGCTCCAAGATCACAGTCCCAATTGTATCGTCGATGGCTTCTTCCAGCTTGCCAGGATCGCTATAGGGGACGAACTTGACCCCATCCAAAAGAGGCATGAAGGACTTTCGGTATTTTTCATTGTACGTGACTGAAAGCGCGCCAAACGTCTTGCCATGGTACGCGCCGTTCATTGCTATCACGCCGTGCTTGCCAGTGTATTTGCGGGCGAACTTGAGCGCACCTTCGACAGATTCGGCGCCACTGTTTGTAAAGAACATCTTGCTGAGACCCGGCGGAGCGATGGTTGACATTTTTTCCATGAACTTGAGCCGAGTGTCGTTGTAGACTGACATGTGTGCAGTTATCAGCGTGTCGGCCTGCTTCTTGATTGCAGCAACAACTCGGTCGTTGCAGTGACCGACGAGTGCAACCCCGTAACCGCCCATACAGTCGATGTATTCCTTGCCACTTGTGTCCCAAACCCTTGCGCCTTTGCCGCGAGCAAGGTTCACAGGGAACCTCTGATAAAGCGCTGCCAGGTACTGATCTTCGGTGCTCATTTTGGAGTTATCACCGTGCAGTTGTTGTGAGCAATTGCGGACGAAATTGGGTTCTCAACTTGGCCAGATGCGATTATCGCTTCCCTGACGCCCATCTCAAGGGCCTCGGTGCAGGCAAGCACCTTCTTCTCCATTCCAAATCCTATCTTTGGCAGGGCGGCCTTTGCCTGCTCTAGCGTCATTGAAGTAACCAGCTTTTCATTGAGCATGAGCCCGTTGACATTTGTGATGAATATCACCTTGTCTGCCTTTAGCCCACCTGCGACATAGGCTGCCGCCCTGTCTCCGTCAACGTTGAGAAAGTCATATTCTTCGCTCAGTGCAATAGGCGATACCACTGGCACATAGCCATTGTCAACCAGATTGTTCAGAAGTGTCGGGTCAACCGCGTTTATCTTACCGGTGTAGCCGCCATCAATCATCATCTTTCTCCCCTTTTCGTTTATGATCAACAGTTTCTTCTTGCGTTCCGCCTTTAGTATGCCCCCGTCAATCCCTGCGATCCCCACTGCCCTGATACCCTGCCGGAGCAGCATGCCGGTGATAGCCTTGTTTATCTTGCCCGACATGACCATCGTGTAAATCTCCGCGGTTTCCTTGTCGGTGTATCTGCTGCGCACTCCACCCGGGGAAACAATGAATTTCTGCTCCTTGCCCAGCTTTGTAGCGGTAGCTGTTACCTCTTTGCCGCCACCATGCACAAAGACAAGCTTATCTTGTCCAGCTATTGCCTTGATATCTGTCAGAGTCGAGGGGTGCAGCCCGTCGACTACGCTTCCACCTATCTTGATGACTATCATACCGGTGTCAGTGGTGTGTATTTCAGACCATCGGTCTCATCGTAGCCGGCCATCACGTTCATGACCTGTATCGCGGATCCGGCTGCTCCCTTCATCAGGTTGTCTGACGCAGAAAGTGCCACTATCCTCTGGTTGTATTCGTCTATATCAAAGCCCACATCGCAAAAGTTCGATCCCACCACAAACTTGGGGTCTGGGAACTTGTAGAGCCCTTTCTTGTCTCGTATGAGCCTGACAAAGGGCTCATTCTTGTACGAGTTGCGATACATCTTCCAGAGCTCGAGCTCTTCTACCTGCTTCTTCAGGAATGTGTGGTTGGTCGTCAGTATGCCCCTGACAATGTTGACTGCATGAGGACTCATGCTCACCTTGATCTGCTTTTTCGCTATTGCCGAAAGCTCTTGCTCGATTTCGCCTGTGTGTCTGTGCTTTGCAGGCTTGTACGGCCTTACTACACCATAGCGCATCGCATGGTGGGTGCCAGCATTAGCTTTCTGGCCCGCGCCTGACGAGCCTATCTTGCTGTCCACTACTACGTGATCGGTGTCTATCAGGTTGTTTTCAATAAGCGGCTTTAGTGCAAGTAGCGAGGTGACTGCCATGCAGCCGGGGCATGACACCAGCTGGGCCTTTTTGATTTCTTCGCGATGAAGCTCTGGCACGCCATAGACAGACTTGCTCAGCATATCAGGGAATGGGTGCTCCCATCCATACCATCTGACATAGTCCTTGGGGTTTTTGAGACGGAAATCTGCCGACAGGTCTATTACTTTCATACCTCTATCATACAGATCTTTTACAATCTTGTTCGCCTTGCCGTGTGGCACCGATGTGAACACCAGATCGCAATTGTTTGCCATCTTTTCCGTATCCATTGGCGAGAAAGTGATGTCAATGAATCCCTTCAGGCTCGGGTGGACGCGGTGCACATATTCGCCGGCTTTTTGGCGCGACGTAACCATGCTTACTTCCACTTTTGGGTGTGTTACCAGCAGGCGGAGCAGTTCGCCGCCCACATATCCAGAAGCTCCAACGACTCCGACTTTCATTAGCAATTCTTCTCCTCTACTGCAGCAGAATTGTGCATGTTATAGAAAATTTGCGTCAAAAATCCTCATTTATATTTTTTGGTCAGATATGACCTAATGTAGGTCAATCATGACCAATTTTGGTCATTATCACTTCTTTGCAACCTCGACTGCATAATCTATCATTGCGCTAGGGATATCGGTCTTTGATACGCTGGAGGCACCGTGGAACTCCACGGTGTTGTTGACTTCGTGTACTATCAGCCCACGCTTTTTATCCTCCATCATGTCAACGCCTACAATCCCCCCACCGACTGCCTCTGCGGCTTTAATCGCCAGATCCTCAAGCTCCTTTGTAATCGGTGCAAGTTCTGCCTTACCACCGCGGGCCACGTTTGTGCGCCACTCTTTTTCTGCAGAATAACGATAAATCGCAGTGACGACCCTGTTACCGACTACGATGCACCTTATGTCGCGCGGCGGCCTGTCAACCATTTCCTGAACGTAATAGATACGTGCAAAGGGACTGTCATCTTCTTCTCTCATCTCTACTATCATGCTAGCAGTCTCTGCGTCGCGCAGCGGGAAGACTCCTCTCCCCCATGATCCAACGATCGGCTTGAGCACTAGCGGAAAACCAGTCTTGCGTATCGTTTCTAGTGCACTCTCCGCGCTGAAGGCAAACTGCGTTCTGGGCGTCGGAATGTTGTTCTCTGCTAACACAAGCGAAGTTATCAGCTTGTTGCCACAGGTCTCGGCCACCTTGAACTTGTTTATCACACTGAATCCCAGGTGTTCAAGGCAGGCTGTCAAATACAGCCCGCGGTAGTGGCTCACGCTCCTCTGCAATATCACGTCGCCAAAAGAAAAGTCCTTCTTCTTGCTATCGGTGCCAACAACGACCGTCTTCGCGTCCACTATCTGCGCCTTTATGCCCTTGCTCTGTGCTTTTTCATACAGAACCTTCTCTTCAAAGCGCACCTTGTCATAAATGATAGAGAGTTCTACCATTATTGTCCCCAGTCTTCGCCTACTGTTTCTGCCGGCTTCAGCTCCACCTTGTCACCACTCTTTGAGGCAATCTCGTAGTCGCCTCCGCAGTCAGGGCACGTAATGATCTCCCCGACGACCGAGTCTTCTGGAACGCTGATGTCGGCTCCACATTCTTGGCATTCAACTTTTGATTTCATATTTTTTTCCTCCTTCTTGTTTTTTGTCTGAAATCGCATCTGCAGCCACCGAGTTTGCGATGATGGACTGCAGGCCCCATAGCTCAACAAATCCCTTTGCCAGGCTCTGGTCAAAGGTAGACCCAGCGGCATAAGTTGCCAGATCGTTCTTGTACAGGGAATATTTCGATTCCCTTCCAACCACACGAAGAGATCCCTTTTGCATCTTCAGCCTTACTTTTCCGGAAACTCGCACCTGAGTCGCATCTATAAACTTATCCAAGTCATTGCGCAATGGATCCTGCCACAATCCCGCATATGCTAGCCAGCTCCACTGATCATCAACCATGCGCTTGAATGCAAGCTCGTGTTTTGTCAGTACCATCTTTTCCAGATCTCTGTGTGCTTCAATGATAGTGACGGCCGCAGGCGCTTCGTACACCTCCCTTGACTTGATGCCCACCACTCTGTCTTCAATGTGATCTACAATCCCAACTCCATGTGCCCCGGCCTTTTCATTCACATATTGAATAAGATCGATGAGAGACATGTGCTTTCCGTCAGCGGCTATTGGTACGCCCTTCTCGAATTCAATCTCGATATATCCGGCCTCGTCATTCTGGAAGTTGATATACTGGAATGCTTCCTCGGGTGGCTCAAAATATGCATCTTCGATGTTGCCGCCTTCAACCGCCCGACCCCAAAGGTTAAGGTCTATGCTGTACTTCTTGGCCTCTGCGTTTATTGGGATGTCTTGCTCCTTTGCAAACTTTATTTCCACGTCTCGAGTCAGATTCATGTCCCTGATGGGTGCGATGATCTTTAGCCTAGGATTTAGTGCGCGCATCGTTACATCGAACCTTATCTGGTCGTTCCCCTTGCCAGTGCATCCGTGTGCTATAGAGACCGCGCCTTCCTTGTTTGCAACTTCGACTGCCTTTGCAGCAATCAGGGGCCGTGCCAGTGCAGTTGCAAGCGGGTACTTGCCCTGATATAGGCCGTTTGCCTTGATGCTGGGAACGACGTAGTCAAGAGCAAACTCTTCCCGGGCATCAACATAGACGTGCTTTATCGCGCCTATTGCCTTGGCCTTCCTTTCGATCTCTTTAAAGTCGTCTTCCTGCCCGCAATCAACGGTAACAGTTATGACATCCAGTTTGTGCAGAACCTGTAGATATCTTATGCATACAGAAGTGTCCAGGCCCCCGGAGTAGGCCAAGACGACTTTACCATTACTCATGAATATATCGGTGCCGACCAAGCACTACATTTATATTTTTTGGTCAAGAATGACCTAAATCAGGGTGATAGTGACCAATGCTGGTCAATAACGAAAAATCGATAACAAACGCAGTGAAGGAGGTCATCAACAACGACCTGTCGTTCCAGGATTCGCTTCAGCGCGATTATTGCAACATCAGTGCGCTTGCCCGCATAATCAAACCTCAGGTAGATCAGTTGCTCGGTGGCAGGAACACGAGTATAGAGAGCATCGTCACTGCATTGAAGAGGTCAAGGCGCGACTATAACGTGCCAGAAAAGCCAATAGCATCTATACTGGCAGGTAGCACCATTAGCGTAAGGACAGATGTAGCCAAGGTCTCGGCAGAAAAGAGCAAGAAGACGATTGAAAAGGTTGCCAAGGCTATGACGCAGAACGTTGGCAACTTCATCAGCGTATCAGAAAGCATCATGTCTATCACACTAGTGTTTGACGATGCGCTTCTTGACGAAGTCAAAGGGATGTTTGCACACGACGACATACTGGAAATTGAAGATGACCTGGCTGCAATAATCGTCCACAGCCCCGAGGAGATAATCAAGACGCCAGGGTGCGCGATCGCCTTTTACAACCAGCTGGCGCGCCGGCACATCAACATAGAAGACACTGTCAGCTGCTATACCGACACAATAGTACTTGTAAGGATGGATCAGGTGGGCAAGGCCTTTAACGCGCTGACCGACCTCATATCAGGCTCAAGAAAGATGCCCAAGAAAAAGCACAGATAAGATTACTGCAGATCCCCCATGACCACTATCGATGTGCGCTTTGGGAAGCGCGACTACCACCACAGCTAGGCATGCGAGATTCCGCTGCGACCACCTTGCTCCTGTGCCTGCAATCACACCGGAGGTTTGTACTTGATGTGCTATACCAGCCTGCAATATGGAAAAGTTGTTTACTAGCTGGAGAGTCTATACAGAGTCCAAAGGACGTGACCGAAATGGCTATGAGTCTACACACATACTTGTAGCAAAGGATCCGATCCGGGTAAACGCAAGCTCGAATAGTATAGTACCGAGAGAAGCAAAGAATAGAACTGTCGATAGAAAGATCGGAATGAATCAAGCAGGCAGACAGAGTACAAAACCGTGCATAGCGGATATGCATTTACAAAGATTTTGCGATAGTTTGTAGGTAGCGAGAAATCCTCTTCCAGTACGCTCCAAAAAAGGTCCTGTTAACTTAGCCTCCATCCCGAGCCAGAAATAATGTGAACCGCATCCTGTCTGTCCCCATGTCCAAATATAGCAAGAGCAACTTGAGCCAGTTCCACACATGCTGCCTGTCGCAATTCTTCTTTCTGCACGGGAAATAGTCGTCGAAGCATTCTGTCCTGTCCTTGACCTGCTGCTGGATGAACCGCTCCATCAGGTTCTTCTTCAGTTCTGTACCATATACGTAATGGCGCAGCCTGAGCCACCCGCTGCAAGCCTCGTTGTGTACCATCGAGCGCCGTCTGTAAATATTGGCTTCCTCCCGTACCTTCTCCGCAGCTGCTTGAAGAAGTGGTATAGCACACGAAAACGGTCCTCTCACGGGACAGGTGCATGGCCAGACATATGCGTCTATTGCCGGCTCATATGCAATCCACAGCCAATAGTCAACGCCGTCTATCTGAAGCAAGGTTTCGTCTACAAATATCGCCCTGACGAGGCGCGTCTGTCAGTACGATATCTATCTGCACAATCCGCGTATTTCTGTACCCATTTCCAAACAGCTACATGGCTCCTTCTCTTGATGGGCGCCAAGGATTTGGCTGCCAGCCTGAAACTCCTAGAATTGAAATACACAAGTACAGTGCATATGTGACTACAGCTGGGTCTGTCCTCTTTCTATTCATGCCAATGAAAAAAGCTAGGACAGTCCTAGCTTTACGCATTACCCTAAGTTAACAGAGCCC
>FWPU01000408.1_pt1 | contig 138424 bp, 109 predicted proteins | sample 2228361 | NCBI WGS metagenome assembly FWPU01 (sample SAMEA103939777, study PRJEB20133) | metagenome | reverse complement strand
TCTCGGGGAGTTCTGACAAGACGGTCCGGGTGTGGGAAGCATCCAGCGGCAAACTGCTGCGGACCCTCCAAGGGCACACGGATAGTGTCTTTAGCGTGGCGTGGAGTCCGGACGGGCAATACCTGGCCTCGGGGAGTTCTGACAAGACGGTCCGGGTGTGGGAATACCTCGGCGGCGACGACAAGTGAGCCCTGCAGCGTCCGTGCGGCGTCAATCCGCCCTCAGTCCGGCAGCAGGTCCCGCACCACCTCCTGCTCGCATAGCAGCTCCTGCAGGCTAATTTGGAGGCGGGCCTGGCCGAAGGGGTCTAGTTGCAGTCCCGGCACGACTGCCCAGTTGCGGTCGCCCGCCGAGGTGACGGGATAGCCGAAGACCAGCCCCTCCGGCACGCCGTACTCGCCGCGGGAGACGACAGCGGCGCTAGTCCAGTCGCCGCGGGGGGTACCGCGTAGTAAGGATTTGATGTGGTCGATCGCCCCGTTGGCGGCGGAGAAGGAAGAGGACACCTTGGTGGTATCGATGATGAATTTGCCCCGCTCCTGACATTGCGGCACAAAGACGTTTTCCAGCCAGTTGCGGTCGGTGATGACCTCCGTGGCGGGCCGGCCGTTGATCTTGGCGTTGGTGAAGTCGGGGTATTGGGTGTTGGAGTGGTTGCCCCAGATGGTCATGCAGGTGACGGCGGTAACGGGGACGCCCGCTTTGGCCGCCAGGGCGTAGACGGCACGATTGTGATCCAGGCGGGTCATAGCGTGCCAGCGGTCGGCGGGGATGTCCCGCCCGTTGCGCCAGGCAATCAAGCAGTTGGTGTTGCAGGGGTTGCCGACGACGAGGATGCGGACGTCGCTGGCGGCGTGCCGGGCGATGGCCCGCCCCTGTTCGACGAAGATGGGGCCGTTTTTGCGGATTAAGTCCGAGCGTTGTTCGCCAGGGCCGCGCGGGGCCGCGCCAACCAGGATGGCCCAGTTGCAGCCGTCGAAGGCTTTGGCCGCGTCGTCGGTGATGATCACATCCTGCAGGGTGGGGAACGCACAGTCCTGCAGCTCGTAGAGGATCCCCTCCAGGTTTTTCATGGCCACCGGCAGCTCGAGCAGTTGCAGGATGACGGGCGTATCCGGGCCAAAGACTTCGCCGGAAGCGATGCGGACAATTAAGCTATTGGCGACGCGACCGGCGGCGCCGGTGATCGCCACACGTACGGCGGCTGGCATCGTTGGGTCTCCCTCTCCGGTCAGCATGGCGTCTACCGCTTCAGCATAGGAACTGCCGCCGCATCGACGAGCGGTCGCCGGCTGGTTGGACGCCGCGACGGCCGATCCATACGGTAACCGGGAACATGACGTACGCGTGAAACGCCCCGTGGCGGCAAGCTGGAGCGGCGGCCGCGGCGACGGCTCATCGAGAGGAGACAACCGTTATGGCAGTCAAAGTCGGCATTAACGGATTTGGCCGGATCGGTCGGATGGTCTTCCGGGCACTAGTCGAACAGGGCCTGTTAGGCAAGGAGCTGGACGTGGTGGCGGTCAACGACTTGGTCCCGGCCGATAATTTGGCCTATTTGTTGAAATACGACTCGACGCAAGGACGTTTCCGGCGAGAGGTCGGCAGCCGCAAATCCAAACCCGACCTGCCCGAGGACGACCTCCTGACCGTCGATGGACACGAGATCCGTTGCCTGTCGGTCAAGGAGGGGCCGCAGGCGTTGCCGTGGAGGGAATTGGGCGTGGAGTACGTGCTGGAGTGCACGGGGCTGTTCACGGAGGCGTCCAAGGCCCGGGGGCACATCGCCGCGGGGGCCCGCAAGGTGATCATCTCCGCCCCCGCCAAGGAGGAAGACATCACTATTGTCATGGGCGTTAACCACGACAAATACGATCCGGCGAAGCACCATATCGTCTCCAACGCCAGTTGCACGACCAACTGCCTGGCCCCGCTGGTGCATGTGCTGCTCAAGGAAGGGTTTGGCGTCGAAGAGGGGCTGATGACCACGGTACACAGCTACACGGCGACGCAAAAGATCGTCGATGGCCCGAGCCGCAAGGACTGGAAAGGGGGCCGGGCGGCGGCGATCAACATCATCCCCAGCACCACCGGCGCCGCCAAGGCGGTCGGACTGGTCTGCCCGGAGGTCAAGGGCAAATTGACCGGCATGGCCTTCCGCATCCCCACGGCGACCGTCTCGGTCGTGGACCTGACTGTCCGGACCGCCAAAGAGACCAGCTACAAGGAGATCTGCGCGGCAATGAAGCGGGCCAGCGAAACGTATCTCAAAGGCATTCTTGCTTATACGGAAGACGAGGTCGTCTCGACCGACTTCATCCACGATCCGGCCAGCAGTATCTTCGACGCCGGCAGCGGCATCGAGCTGAATAGCCGCTTCTTCAAGCTGATCGCCTGGTACGACAACGAATGGGGCTACAGCATGCGGTGCGTCGATCTACTGCGGTACATGATCTCGAAAGGTTAATCCTAAGTGTAACTACGACAGGGATTTACGTAGGAACAACGACACAGCGGGGTGCCTGGGCGAGCTGCCGTCGGGCCACGGCCTATACGGGGACCATACGGATGGCCAAAAAGACCATCGACGATTTGGGAGACATCCGCGGCAAGAAAGTCTTGGTCCGTGTTGATTTCAACGTGCCGATCGACAAGAAGAGCGGTGCGGTAAAGAATGATCGCCGGATCCGTGCGGCGTTGCCTACGGTGCGGACACTGCTGGAGCGGGGGGCCGCCGTGATCGCCATGAGCCACCTGGGGCGGCCGGAGAAGGCATCGCCGGAAGAACGCCAGCTGCTGACGATGGACCGGGTGGCGGAACGGTTCGGCGAGCTTTTGGAATTGCCGGTGCGCAAGGCGGCGGCGGAGGTGGTTGGTCCGGCGGTGGCCGCCGCAGTGGGGGCGTTGCAGCCGGGGGAGGTCATCTTGCTAGAAAATCTGCGGTTCGACCCGCGGGAGCAGAAAAACGATCCGGAATTCGCCGCGGCGATCGCCGCATTGGGTGATGCCTACGTCAACGACGCATTTGGCACCTGCCACAACGACCACGACGCCTCAATGGTAGCGGTACCGGCGACGATGAAGGCGGCGGGCAAGCCCCGTGCCGTAGGGCTGCTGGTGCAAAAAGAGCTGGAGGTCATCGACAGCCTGATGACCAATCCCCGCCGCCCGCTGTTGGGGATCATGGGCGGGGCCAAGGTGTCGGACAAGTTGGGCTTCATCCGCGTTTTGCTCGAAAAGGTGGATCGTCTGCTGATTGGCGGCAAGATGACATATGCCTTTTTGAAGGCCAGCGGGATGAAGGTCGGCTCGACGCGGGTAGCCGACGAGGAGATCGCCGCCGCTACGCCGCTGTTGCCGCATATCGGCCAGAAAATGGTGCTCCCCGTCGATTATGTCGCCGCACGGTCGGACCAGCTCGATCAGACCATCGTCTGCGACGGCGACATTCCCGCTGGCTATGAAGGCGTGGATATTGGGCCACGAACCATTGAAAAGTATCGTGCGGAGATCGGTCTGGCAGGGACCATCGTCTGGAACGGGCCGCTGGGATGGTTCGAGCAGCCGGCGTTTGCCATCGGGACACGGAGCATCGCCGAGGCGATGGCTGCCAGCAGTGCGGTCACCGTCGTGGGCGGCGGCGAGACGGCCGAAGCCGTCGAACAGTTCGGTCTGGCCGACGCGATGACCCACGTATCGACCGGCGGCGGTGCCTTTTTGGCGTATATCGAGGGCAAACCGTTCCAAAGCCTTGCCCAGATTGACGATAAGTAAGCGACAATAATAAGTGTTGGATGCCCGCGGCATCCCGCCGGGGCGGCGACACAATCACACATGCAACAGACGGTTACCGGCGAGGTCAGCGAACGGATGACGACCGAGCGGTCGAAACGCGGCGTCCCCGAAGGGCTGTGGATGCAATGCCCCCAATGCCGGGCTACCGTGTTTCGCCGCGAGGTGGTCCGCCGCCTGCATGTCTGTCCGGAATGCGATTATCATTTCCCCATGCCCGCGCGGGAACGGATCGCCCAACTGCTCGATGAGGGAACCTTTGAAGAATGGGATCGTGACATCCGGCCGTGCGATCCGCTGGCATTTTTCGACCGCATCAGTTACGGACAACGCCTGCAGGACGAGCAGCAAAAAACCGGCATGTGGGATGCGGCGATCACCGGGCAGGGCTTCATCCGCGGCCGTCCGGTAGTACTAGGTATAACCGATTTCGCCTTCATGGCCGGTAGCATGGGGAGCGTGGTCGGGGAGAAGCTCACCCGTGCGGCCGAACGGGCGACGGCCATGCGGTTACCATTAATATTCGTCAGCGGCTCCGGCGGCGGTGCCCGCATGCAAGAAGGCATCCTCTCGCTGATGCAAATGGCCAAGGTTTCGGCCGCCTTGGCCCGCCACCACGCCGCGGGCGGCTTCTACATGTGCATCCTCACCCACCCGACCATGGGCGGCGTCGCCGCAAGCTGGGCGTTGCAAGGGGATGTGACCCTTGCCGAACCCAAGGCCATGATCGGCTTTGCGGGCCGCCGCACTATCGCCAATACCGTCCGCTTGGAGTTGCCGGAGGGATTCCAGACTAGCGAATTCCTCCTCCAGCACGGCTTCATCGACCGCATCGTCCACCGCAAGGATCTCCGCACGGAAGTGGCCCGGATCATCGACTACTGCACGCCATCATAGTTGCTCCGGCTAGCAAACGTGCCGGTCATCTGATCGCCGCCGCTGATTTGACGTTCTGGCGATAATCATAGTTGCTCCGGCTAGCAAACGTGCCGGTCATAGCCGGCTATCACTTTCAGGTCTGCAAGCTGTCACAGATGCCGGAATCACAATTTTGTCCTAATCTCAATTTTTTGTTTGCAATGTAATTTCATTTCGTTCTAATGATGCTGGCCGCCCATCGAGCGGCGGTTACCAGATTGTCCGTGAGGAGGACCATGTCATGCGTCGGCCGATGTGGGGGATCGTAGGTTTGATGGCGGTCGTTACGGCGACCCTCCTGAACAATTCGCCGGCCCAGGAGACAAAAAAGCAATCGCCGGCCGTCGTCAAAAAGGAGGATGAACCCGGCAAGCTGCGGGGCCAGCTTCCGAAGGGCTGGGGCAAAATTGGCCTCAGTGACGAGCAGAAGCAAACCATTTACCGCATCCAGAACAAGTACAACGCCGAAATCGAACGGCTGCAGGCCAAGATCAATGAACTAAAAATGGCTCGCGACAAGGAAATGCGGAATGTCCTTACGCCGGAACAGCGGAAGCGGCTTGAGGAATACCTGTTGAAGGAAATCAAATGACGTGGGCGACGCGACGGGCACAGCCGCCGCAAGGACTGTGCCCATGCGGGCTGCTCCCGTTCAAATAAATATTTGAGAGACTGCCAATTATCCTCGATGTTATCGCCGCCGCCATCAATTGCGGCGGTCAAGCGGTTTTTTGTCGTTTAGCGTGTACGGCTTGGTCTGAAGTTGATGAGAAGCCTAAAAACTTCAAATCGGTACAGTCGACACGGCGTTGTTCTGATGACAACTCCGCCAGGCGCGGCTATAGTGGAGGGTAGCTAGCCGCGGAATCTGGTAAAATTTCATGGCATGTAGTCCCCCGGAATCGAACAACCGGGACGGGCAATCCCATATGGCGGAGTGGTGCGACCGTGGGTCTGTTTGATTTCCTTTTTGGCAGCAAAAACGCACCTGCCAGAACGTCGGGAGCCGCGAAAAAACGCCTCAAGCCGGTGAACCTCGAAAAACGGTTCGACCTGGGCGTCCGTACGGGTCAGGGGAGCATGTCCAAAGTTTACCGAGCTTACGATCGCGAATTGGGCCGAACTGTCTGCCTGAAAGTGCTCGACAAGGTTAAAACCGCCAATTTCGAGGCCCGCTTCAAGGGGCTGAACAAGCCGAGCGAGGGCGAAATCTGTGTATCTTTACGTCACGAAAACATTGTCCGAACCTATGAATATGGCATATCCACGCAGGGCGAACCGTTTTTAGTGATGGAATGGATTGACGGGCTAGGACTGAACTATTTGGTCGAGACGCGTTCTCCAAAACTCAATGGCAATCGGATCAACTACTTGTGTCAACTCTGCGATGCGGTACAGTATTTGCACGACCAGCGGTGGCTGCACCGGGATTTGTGCCCGCGGAATGTGTTAGTGAGCAACGAGGGGGTCGTCAAACTGATTGATTTTGGCCTGACCATACCCTGGAAGCCGGAATTTTGCTCCGGCGGCAACCGCACCGGCACGCCGGACATTCTCGCTCCTGAAATCATCCGCCGCCGTCCCATCGACAATCGGGTGGACCTGTTTGCCCTGGGGGTCACCGCCTACGAAGTGTTTCTGAACCAACTGCCTTGGGAGCGGAGCTTGTCCAGTGAAGAGACATTTCGACGACGGATGAATTTGCCGCCGCGACATCCCAAGGAGCTCAAATCGGACATTGAAGACGATTTGGCCGCGGTGCTCTACAAGGCTGTGGCCCGCGAGCCGCAAGATCGCTTCTCCAGTGCTACAGCATTCAAGGAGGCGTTACTCAACTTGCAACGCCAAGATTATTGAGCATGCCGCAGGGCGTGGCCAGGGATCAACTTCCATCCCGCTCCGAAGCAACGCCAGCTGTCGCTTCTACCCAACAAGCACCCTGCCAACCCATGCCACGTGACGCCGCAATCATTCGGCACCCTATCAACGCAACGCCGCGTGTCGCCGCAACTGAAACCGCAGTCATTGCCCTTTCCCACCAGAGCTGGGAATTGGTTGCGATGTGACAAAGGGTTCGCCTCATCCACTCCAGCGGGCCGTAGCGACGATCGCCGCCGTCTCGATCCGCAGCACCCGCGGTCCCAGCGACACTACCTGCCAGCCAAAGCGGCGGGCACATTCAAGTTCTTGGGGGGTAAAGCCCCCTTCCGGCCCGACAGTCACGACGCCACCGGCCGCGCCAATCGGCGGAAGCAGTGCTGCACCGCCGGGATCCAGCACGACGCGTACCTCCGGCAAGTCCGGCCGCCGCACGAAATGATCCCACCGTTGCGGCGGCTCCACCCGCATCAGACGGTTGCGGCCACACTGCTTACTGGCTTCGATCACCGCCCGCTGCAGCTTCTCCGCCGTCCCTTCCCGTGGCATCACCACCGAGCGGGCAGTGATCAGGGGTACGAAACATGCTGCACCGAGTTCAGTCAACTTTTCAATCAAAAAGTCCGTCCGATCAGCCTTTGGCAATGCGGCGGCCACAGTGATCGGAAATGGCAGCTCGCGGTCGACCGCCCGCTTTTCCCGCACACTGACTACTACACACCGCCGGCCGATGGAAATGACCTCTGCCAGATACTCGTTGCCATCGCCGTTGAACAGGATGACGGTTTTGCCCTGCTGGATCCGCATGACATGGGCCAGGTGATGCGCCTCCGGGCCGGTAAGTACACAGTCTCCGATTTCGAGCGTGTCAGGATAAAAAAACCGATCCGCCATTCCCCACCGCGGCGCTCAGAAACAGATCAAATCCGACGCTAATCAGATTATACGCCGGATTCAACGGCGTCCCCAAGCCGAGAATTATGGGGAACGTTGCCGGTGATGGGGACGCATGCCAGGCTTTTTTAGGGTCGAAGACTGGCAATGACCAAGCTTACTTGTAAGGTTGCCAGTGCTGGGGGTCGCGTACCAAACGTTTTTATGGGTTCGTGCCGCCGCGGCCGGTCAAGCGGTGCCATTGGTTGTCACGCCATTCGAACACCACCTCGTCTTTGTCCTTCCAAGCAATACAGTAAGATCCGTAGGTCAATCCGATGAACCAGCCAAGACTTTGGAGGATCTCATACGGCGGCGTGGACGTAGGTGGAGCAGGAGGGGTCTCCGGGGTTGTCGTTGCGTTGTTCATTGTGTCTATCCTCCGGCTGTGGAGCAGGCTCATCTGCTAGATCTCGTCCGGAGCCTTGCAACTTCATCAGTTGCATCGACTCCGTTGGCGGCGGAGTTGACCCGCCGTGGTGGTGCGGTACATAAATTTGGAAAACTTTTCGAATCAATTTTGGCCAAGCCTCAATTTTGCGAGTTTTGTGGCGATGTCTGGTGATGTTCCGGGCGGGGGTGCGTCACCTGGGTCCAGAGCCGCCATCCGAGGGTTTCAAAGAATCCAGCATAAGGGGACAGTGGGGGCAAGGTATCGTTGGGGAACCATTGTGGTCCATAGACCTGTTTGTTGTGGGGGTCGGTGGTCTGGAGGCGGAGCAGGTCGTCGATGGTAGGGATCGGCTCACCAGCCAGTTCGGGTCGTTTGCGGATGCTACCTTTGCTGAACGGTCCGGCGCCCAGGACCCAGAGGTCTTTGATACGGCTAACGGCCTCGACATTACCCGATTGCCAGGCAGCACGGCCGGTGTGGCGGTTGTAGGCAAACACGGCGACTTTCGCGACGCCGCGTTGGTCGTTCTTTTTCATAAGCGCGATCTCAGGAATGAACAAGTTCGGCGGCATGCCGGGCATGATCCCAGGAAGCTGGACAGCGGGTGTTCCCACCAATACGCTGTGCCGATCGGTGCCGATGCCGCCGCTACGGACTTCTACCACATAGTCGGCGGTCTGCTTGCTGTCGCACAGGACAGCACCGGCAGCCGCAGCCTGCTGACGGATCAGACTCAGCATGTATTCCCGATCGACCACGTCCTTGTCCAAGCCGCTGCCATCGATGTAGATGCGGCGGTGTGCCAGTGGGGAAAAATCGATCTGTGCGACCGCCATGTCCACGGCATGGGACAACAGCAGCATTTCGGTCGCTGTACGGGGCGTGTCCGTCATACGGGTGGTGCCGCAGCCGACGCTACTGATACTCAAGCACAATCCGACAATCATCGCGTAGCCTGGCCGCGTGGTCATGATGGCTCGTGTACAAACCGCTCTAGATGATCCAATAGCGGGGTATATAGCACGGCCTATTCAGCGGACAAGAGGAAACGACGCTGGTCGACTAGATGGCTTCGGGGCCGCGTTCGCCGGTGCGGATGCGGATGCAGTCCTCGAGGGGAAGGATAAAGATCTTGCCATCGCCGATGCGGCCGTGGGGGCCGGTGCGGGCTGCCGCAATAATCGCATGGACCGTCGGCTCCACAAAATCCTCATTGACCGCAATCTGTAACTGAATTTTGCGGAGCATGTTGACCGTCAGCTCGTGGCCACGATAAACCTCGCTGTGCCCCTTTTGTCGACCGTAGCCGAGCACATCCAGCACCGTCATCCGAAAAACATCGACCCGGGCCAAAGCTTCTTTGACCGCATCGAGCTTGTCCGGCGGTATGATCGCGATGATCAGCTTCACGGGATACCGAGCGGATTACCGTGCTTATGCACCAGGAGCCCTTGCGGCGTCGCCGTCAGGCCGCTTGGCCACGGGACATTCTACTCGCCGACGCCGCAGATGCCCAAGCGCATGCGTATGCCGCTTAGTAGTGGTACCCACAAGCTCTGGTTAACGCTCCGTTATTTAAACAAATATTAGTATATTACTTATGTGCGACGATGCGGAAATTGATCTCCAACGGTTCCAGCTCGGGGTGGGCAGCAAGTTGCTGGATCACGGGCTCGGCTGCTTGCCGGTGCTCCACGTGAAGCGTTACGAGTAGTCGCCGGCTCCCCGTCCAAAGAGTGTGCGTGTGATGGACACGACCGGCGGCGGCTTTGCGGATCAACAGCTCTACAAAGTCGATCGGTTCGTCCGGAGCCTAGGCCTGGGCCGGGGTTTTGCGGCTGTCGGCCGGCGGTGTCCGGTGCGATTGGGACGGGAGCGGCGGCTGCAACGGCAGCGGCTCCCGCGGTGCCAAAGGAGCAACCGGCTGCCACAGCGGCGGTTCCGTAACTGGCATGGGCGTCGCGTGCGGGGGCGTGGCCGCGGCGGTTCCACGGGGGGAGACCGGAGCAGGGGATGGAGGAACAATCGGATATGCGTTAGGCGATACGGCGGTGGCTGAGGGGATGGCCGGAGTAATGGCTAGCGGCCGGAGCGGTGGATCGGCTGTCTGGATTGCAGACGATGACCAGGCGGTGGAGGCTGGCTGCAGGGTGGCAGGTTCGGCCACCGCAGGAGCGGGTGGAGGGGGAAGTGAAGGTTGTGGAGTAGACGGCAGCGGCGGCGGGGCGACTCGCCACGACGGCGTGCCAGCTATGGCCGGTAAACGAGAAGCTGGAGAACCATGCGGCGACGGGCGGGATAGCAGAGACGGTGCCGCCGGAGCGGCAGACGCCGCAATCGGCAAGGGAAAGGCACCGGCGGTAGCCCCGGTGATGGCGTACCACTCTTCAGAGGCTCTTGGGTACTGGCCATGGAAGGCAGCCAAATAGGGTGGGGGACTGGCCGCACCGTAGCCGTACCAGCGATAGGCCGGCGGTCCCGCGTAAACGGTTTGACCATTAGGACTGACGCCGGGATAGGTTGTGTACAACCTCGTCTTCGGTTGAATGATGACCGTGTTCCCCGCGTTCTCCGGCGGCGTGAGCAACTGGGCCGAAACGACCGAGCCAGTGGGTACAGGATAAGCTTGGCCGGTGTTTGCCATCGCCGCACTGTTGGCATGCGTCGTTGGGGGAGGGGAGCCTGCGGCGGTGTGCGTAGCGGCATTGTTGGTGGTCACACCGGCGGCGGTGCCACGTAACCAAGCCGGAAGGGGGGAGGCATGGGTCGGACGCACTACCGGCGTCATGCCCAAAGGAGGGAGCGGTTCGGACTGAGCACGTGCGATCGGTGCCATTCTGTCGTGGGCATCTTGGCCCGGTTGCGGCGGTAACAGGCGGGCCGTGCGGGGCGCCGGCTCATTGGGCGGTGCTGCTCGAGCCGCAACATAGTGCACGGGTGGGAGCAGTTGGCTCAGGGTCAGTGCCAGGGCCATCCTTCGCTTGGCTCGCATGCTGCCCTCCGTGGCGATGCGTTTGCAGGGCTGATTGTTCAAGTTTACCCTTGCGACCGTACCTGTGTGGCGATGCATTCGGGTCAGCGTCGGCCGACGCCGCGGGTGGCTCCGAACCCGGATAAAGCCGGCCGGTTCCCTCCTGTCACACCGAGTGGCGATGGGAAATACCCCAAGGTATTGTTGAAGAATACCGGGTGACCGGCGGGGGGCAGGACACGGTCGGGATCTGCTTGCCGGTCCGCCAACGGGTCCGGGGCGAACGCCAGTTGCGGGAAGAACAACGGCCGGTTGCCGCCGGGAGCGACGAAGGGTGCTCCGCCGCCCCGGCCCATGCCCATGCCTAGTGTGCCAGGACGTACGCCGTAGTAGTAGTTCACGCCGGGATTGATGCCGCTCAGCAGGTTCAAGTACGGGCTTAACGGCTGACTTTGCGGGTTATAGATGTTCGGCATGAGATTGTAGGGATTGATGGTGCCAGAGGGAGGCATATTAGGAATTCCCGGCAGGGATGCGGCGTAAGGTTGCAAGGGATTTTGGGCCATCGCCGCAGCGGCGGTCAGCCCTGTCAACACGGCGGCAGACCCGACACACGAGCGGACAACTGTTGTCGCGATCCACGATCCTGTCCGATATTTCCGCCGTATCATGACCCCCTCCTAAGGGATGCTACATTCTCAGCGGCCGCCGAAGCCAAAGCCCCGTCCTTGGATCTGATTGACTGTCGCCGCACCGAGCAGGGTGACGCCGAAGGCCCGCTCGATCGGCGCCAGGAACCGGGCCATCATGCGGTCAATCGTTACCAGTTTCTGGGCCTTGACATAGATCCGATCCCCCGGCAAAAGCTGGTAATTGGTCGCCGTGATGCCGTGCTGGGTGATTCCGACCCAGTCCACAGGCAAAATCTGCCACGGCTGGCCCGGATGCGGCGTCCGCCGGGCCACCCAGATGTTCCGCTTGCTGGCAATGTCCGACAGGCCGCCGACGTTGGCGATCGCGTCCAGGACGGTTTCGCTCCCAGTGATGGGGAAGGAAATTACCTGTTCGCCCCACCCGGCACCGTCGTATATAATGTAATAACGTTTACTATTGTAGGCGAGGACGTCGACGATGACAATGATCGACTCCGGGGCCGTGCCGAACTCCTTGAGTACCGGATTTTGAACGATATGTTGACGGATCGCCTCGGCTGCCTGATCCAGGGTCAGTCCGGCTACCAACACGGACCCCCAGAAACCGAGGCCGACGGTGCCGTCCAGGCGGACCTGGAACGGTCCGGATATCGGTTGCACCGGTAGGCGGTCGGTCACGGTTTTGAAGATCGGTTTGCCGTCCGGGCCGATGCGGGGCTTGCCGGTCTCGTCGATATCGGGGACGCGGCTGCGTTGGACCACCTCAATCAGGAGCTGATCGGGGGCCTCGATCACATACGGCGGGAGGGTGATCTTCTCTAGCTCGCGGGGTACGGCCCCCGGCGGCGGGATGGCCACGGCGGCGTCCGCCCCGTATGGACCTGCGGTCGTCAGCGGCGTGTGATGACATCCTAGCCCGCTGCCCAATGCCACCCCCAGGCCAATCAACCAACGCCGCATCCTGTGCCCCTCCCATATCGGCACGTGATCAGTGGTCTTATCGGCACCGCCGGAACTGCAGGTGCAAACAAATCTGCCTTAAACACTGAAAATTCTGAATTTGCCGGGCTTGCCCGGTTTGCCGAACATGCGGCGGAGCCGTCCGGGCCGATGCGGTGCCGTCGCCCAGACGCCGCGGCCAAAAGGACGCCCTGGCCTTGCGCGGCAATGTCTGGCCGCGACTCGTTTGGCCGCATTATGTACAATTCGGTTGACGGCAGAATGTGGGCGACCGACGAAATTTTGTGAACCTGGCTGCAACGGGCGGATCCAGAATGTCCACGATCGATGTCGCCGCGTGGGCGGAGCGGGTCGTCAATAACATTGAGAAAGTAGTCATCGGCAAAAGGCCGGTGATTACTTTGGCGTTAGCGGCATACTTGAGCGAGGGACATATCCTGCTGGAAGACGTGCCGGGCGTGGCCAAGACGATGCTGGCGCGGGCGTTGGCCCGCAGCGTCGGCTGCTCCTTCAAACGCCTGCAGTGCACGCCGGACCTGCTGCCAGGCGACATTACCGGCGTATCGGTATACAACCAAAAAACGGGGGATTTCGAATTCCGGCCCGGACCGATCTTCGCCCAGACCCTGCTGGCGGACGAAATCAACCGGGCTACGCCCCGCACGCAGGCGGCCCTCCTGGAGGCGATGGCCGAGCGGCGGGTTACCGTTGACGGCCAGACCTATGTCCTTAAGCCGCCGTTTTTGGTGATTGCCACCCAAAACCCGATCGACCAGGAAGGGACGTTCGTGCTGCCGGAAGCCCAGCTTGACCGCTTCCTGGTGCGGCTGTCGCTGGGTTACCCCACGATGGAGGAAGAAGGCGACATGCTGAGCCGCTGGCAGCACGGCCACCCGATCGACGAGCTGAAGGCCGTATCCTCCGCGGACGAAGTGCTGGCTGCCCAGGCGGCGGTCCGTCATATCCACGTCGATGAGAAGATCAAACGCTATATATTGGAGATCGTGCACGCGAGCCGGCAGCACGAGGATGTGCTGTTAGGAGCCAGCCCGCGGGCCTCGCTGGCCCTGTTTCGGACCTCGCAAGCCCTTGCGGCGATCGAGGGGCGGGACTATGTGCTGCCGGACGATGTCAAGCGGCTGGCCCTGCCAGTGCTGGGCCACCGCATCATCCTCAAGCCGGAAAGCCGGCTACGCAAGCGGACCGCTGCGGCGGTGGTCCACGAGCTGGTCACGGATGCCCGCGTGCCGGTCACCGAACGACAACGGGCCTTGGCGGAAGACTATTTCATCCGATGATCTGGCTGCTCGCTGTAATCGCGTTAATTGTGGCGGCCCTGGCTTTGCAAGCCGGCCTGGTCGCTTACGCCGGTTACGTCGTGCTGGGCAGCTACCTGTTATCCCGCTGGCTGGCCCGGAGGTGGATCGACGATGTCGAGGCCAAAAGGTGCGGCGCGGCCGGACCCTACCAGATCGGCGACACTGTCGAGATCGCCCTTACCCTGCGGCACGTCGGCCGCTGGCCCATCGTCTGGCTGCTGGTCGAAGATTTCCTGTCGCCGGAGTGGCTCCGCGGCCCATTTCCGCGGCTGAAACTAGACGGTCGCCGGCTACGCGTGCTCCATTTGTGGCCCGGACAAGTCAAGACTTTACGCTATCGCATCACTTTTCTGGGCCGGGGCTACTTCCCGATCGGCCCGACCCTCCTCGAGTCCGGCGACATCTTCGGATTGCATCGCCGCATCCGCATTGTCGGCAGACCGGACTACATACTGGTTTACCCAAAAGTCATACCGCTGAGCCGATACGACTTCGCCTCGCGGCGGCCGGTCGGCGAAATCCGCCTGCATGACCGGTTGATGGAGGACCCCACCCGTCTGGCCGGGGTCCGCGAATACCAGTTGGGCGACCCGTTCAACCGCATCCATTGGAAGGCGACGGCCCGCATGGCCCGCCTGCATAGCCGGGTTTACGAGTCCACCACCCTGGCGGGAGCGACCGTTTTGCTCGATTTCCACGCCGACGGCTACCCCTCCCGCGGCGAGCCGTATCGCTCCGAGCTGGCCATCACCGTCGCGGCGAGCCTGGCGTACGCCGTGGCTGTGTCCAGACAGCCGATCGGTTTCGGCAGCAACGGTTATGACGCCGCGGCGCGGATCCGCTTAGAATCACTGCCACACAGCGACGACGATGGCGACCCTCTTGCCGACCGGGCGGCCCTCCACCAGCAGTTGGACGTCCTGCCGCGGGAGACCCGCCTACGGCCGGTGTATATTCCCGCCCAGCGGCAATTCGACCAGTGGGTTCAGGTCCGCGAGGCCTTGGCTCGCCTGGAATTGAACCGCGGTCTGGACTTTGCCGCATTTGTCGTCGAGCTGGCCCCCCGATTGCCGCGGGATGCCACGGTGATCGCGGTGTTGCCATGGGTGCCTGTGGAAACGGCCGTAGCGCTGGGGATGCTGCGGCGACTTGGGTTCGCCGTAAGCGTCGTGTTGGTCGCCATACCGGACGAGCAGTTGCCGGAGGCCGACGGCCGCTTGCGGGCTGAGGGCATCCGTGACGTTCGCCACATTCAAACGGAGGAGGAAGTCGCTTCGCTGGGTCGAGTGACGGCTCCCACAGAAGGCCCCGCCTTCTTTGCCCTCGATGTGCCACTCGCATGAACCGTGCAAACTTGTTGGCCTGGGCACAGTTGCTGCGGATTCCAAACGTTTTCACCGCGTTTGCGGACATCGCGCTGGGTGCGGCGGTCGGTATATCCTCGTATTACCAGGGCGAACAACATGTAACTTGGTCGCTCCTGACCGGATGGCTACTTTTGGGACTATCTTCCGGCTGCCTCTATCTGTCCGGAATGGTCTGGAATGACATATTTGATCGGGAGGAGGACGCCCTGCGGCGGCCATTCCGGCCAATTCCCTCCGGGTGGGTGCGGCTGCGGGCGGCGGTGGCGGCGGGTGTGACACTGATGCTGTTGGGTTTGGCGGCGGCGATGGCAGCCGGGTGGGCGGTGTTCGGGGAGGCGATGGCTGCACCGGCTGGTTGGGCGACGGCGATCGCGGCGGCGGTGCTGGCCTACGACGTCCTGCTCAAACCGACGCCGCTGGGACCGCTGGCGATGGGGACGTGTCGCTTATTCAATGTGTTATTGGGCCTGTCGGTCATCCCGGCGGAGCTGTTGCCGCAAGAGTGGCGGTGGCAACTGGCTGCGATCGTGGGGTTGTATATCACCGGCGTGACCGGGTTTGCCCGGCGGGAGGAATCGCAGAGTCGGCCGCTCCAACTGATGGCTGCCGCGGGGGTGATTTTGCTCGCTTTGGTCGCCGCGGCAGTGTTCCCCGCCCAACTGCCCCCCGCGACCGGTACGGCATGGTATCCGTATCTGCTTGTGGCGTATGGATTTTACGTCGGTGAGCCATTGGGGGGGGCCATCCGGCGGCCCACGCCGGATAACGTCCAGGCGGCGGTGCGGCGGTGCATCCTCGGCCTGGTGCTGCTGGATGCGATCCTGGCCACCGCGTTTGTCGGCTTGTGGGGGCTTCTGATCATTTTGTTGTTGCTTCCGGCCCGCTGGCTGGGACAATGGATATATTCGACGTAATCGGTGTCCGCCGCGGCACAGCGGCCGCACGTCCCTGCGGACCGACACGCCGTTGGAGTGGCGGTCAACCGCTACTGCGGCTACCTCGATTTTAGGAGTCAGCCATGATGTCGGATCGACTGTTGACGTCCGATCGGCGTCAGTTTCTGCGATGGGGAGGACTGATGGTGGGAGGACTGCTCGGTGACGCGGCGGCGGGGGTCGCCGCCCCGTTGGATGACCCGGTGTCAGCCGCCAAGGAGTTCATCCGCGGCCACGAATCGCGGCTGCGTCCGCTAGAAGTGGCCGCAAATCGGGCTTGGTGGGACGCTAACATCTCCGGCAAGGACGAGGATTTTCGCCGCAAGGAGGAATTGCAGAACAAGATCGACGCCGCCCTGTCGGACGCGAAGTCTTTTGCCGTCTTGAAGCAGTTGAAGGATGCCGTGCAGGCGGGGCGGATCGCTGACCGGCTGCTGGCCCGGCAGATCGAGCTGATGTACCTGCAATATCTGGAAAAACAGGTGCCGCCGGACCTTTTGCGGCGGATCACCGCCAAGGCCAACGCCGTCGAGCAGGCCTTCAACGTCTTCCGGGCTAAGGTCGATGGAAAAGAGCTGACGGACAGCCGGGTGCGGGCCGTACTCAAGGAGTCAAAAGATTCGCACTACCGTCAGAAGGTTTGGGAGGCGAGCAAAGAGGTAGGGGCAGTAGTCGCGGCCAACCTGGCCGAGCTAGTGCAGCTCCGCAACGAGGCGGCCGCCAAGCTGGGCTTCCCCAACTACCACGCCATGATGCTGGCCCTCAACGAACAGGACGGCGAGCAAATTGTGAAGTTGTTCGACGAGTTGGATGAGCTAACGCGCCAACCGTTTATCAAAGCCAAAAAGGACATCGATGCCCGCCTGGCCCAACGGTACGGCATCCCGGTCCAAGAACTGATGCCGTGGCACTATTTCGACCCGTTTTTTCAGGAGGTCCCCGCTGTATTCGAGGCGGACCTGGATGCCCCGTATCGTCAGGCGGACATCCTGCAACTGTGCCGCGACTTTTACGCCGGGATCGGCCTGCCCGTCGACCGCGTCCTGGCCAACAGTGACCTTTACGAAAAGCCGGGGAAAAGCCCGCACGCTTTCTGCATCGATATCGACCGGGAAGGGGACGTCCGCGTTCTGGCCAACATCGTCCCCAACGAGCTATGGATGGGCACTATGTTGCACGAGCTGGGCCACGCTGTGTATTCAAGCTTGTATATTCCGCACACAATACCCTACGTGCTGCGGGACGCCGCCCACACCCTGACCACCGAAGGAGTGGCGATGCAGTTCGAGCGGTTTTCGAAGTCGCGGGAGTGGCTGGAGAAAATGGGCATCCGCCTGGCCGACGGTGCGGCGTTCGCCGCGGCCGCAAGCAAGGCCCAACGTTATGGCCTGCTGATATTTAGCCGCTGGTGCCAAGTGATGCTGCGGTTTGAAAAGGGGATGTACGAAAACCCGCGGCAGAACCTCAACCAACTGTGGTGGGACCTGGTCGAGCATTACCAGCACCTGCGGCGGCCGCAGGGACGCAACGCCCCGGACTACGCCAGCAAGATCCACATCTGCTCCGCACCGGTCTATTACCACAACTACATGATGGGCCAACTGTTTGCGTCGCAAGTCCACCACACGATCGCTAAGGAAATCTATCGCACTTCCCCAGTGAAGGCCGTTTATGTCGGCGACAAACGGGTCGGCGAGTTCATGAAAGAGCGGGTCATCGCCCCGGGCCGTACCCTTTCCTGGAACGCCCTGACCAAGCACGCCACTGGTCAGGAGCTGAACGCCGCAGCGTTTGCCCAGGATTTTCAGGATTGATCCCATATCTTTTTGAGCATCTCTCCGGGCGACGGCTCGGGATGCACGCTTTGGCAGGCACTCGGCGACTGCATGGCCACCGCGTTACCATTGTTTGCGTTCCATGATGCCGTACCCCTTGCCGCGGCGGCAGTAGATTGCCTAGAATTAATTGACGGATTAGTCAGTAAATTAATTCGTTGGACCACGGATCTAGCCGCAACGGTGGTCCAGCGGCGGGAGTTGTGGTGGTTTTTGCGACGTAAGTCATTGCCAGTGTGTCATTTACGATGAAAGCTGCTGATCGGCCTGCAGAGAACGTCCCGCCCGAGTCGCGGCACGGTCCGGGCCGGCCCCGCGACCCGCACCTGGAAGCCCGTCGCCGGGCGCAAATCCTGGACGTCGCCGCACGGATCTTCGCCGCCCACGGCTTTGCCAACACCACCGTGCAGACGATCGCCAACCACATCGGTGTCGGCAACGGTACCATCTACCGATACTTCCCGACTAAAGAACAATTGTTCCTCGCCGCCATCGAACGCGGCCTGGAGGAGCTGAGCGCCCGCATGGACGAGGTCTTGCAACAGTCCGGCGACCCTCTGGACATCCTCCGCCAGGCGATTTTCACCTACTTCCAGTTCTTCCATCAGCGGCCGGAAATGGCCGAGCTGTTCATCCAGGAACGGGCCGCTTTCCAGCACCACCATCGCCCACTCTACTTCGCTACCCATCGTGATGATGCCAAATTCCAGAAACATCAGCAATTTTATGAGCGACTGCGGGCCACCGGGCGGATACGGCCCATTCCGTTTGAGCAACTTTTCGCCCTGGTCGGCGACCTGCTGTATGGCGCTATCTTGACCAATCTGTTGACCAACCGCTCCATCGATCCCAAGACCCAGGCGGAGCAGGTAGCCGATTTTATCCTGCATGGCATATTAATGGCCCACACGCACCCGCCGGGGCAGGCAGTTGAGCCGGCACCGACACTTGCTGGTCCGGCCGTAACCGACAAGTAATGGCAGCCACTGACGAGTCAACCCAAAGTAACCTCAAGCTCATGCCTAATCTACCGCCGATCCGACCGCCCCATATGCGAATACCAACAAAAGCTCACCCACGGCTTATGGGTCAGCTACCCGTCCTGTTACTGGTGATGGTGGGCGTCGCCGGATGCGAGGCCCGGCCCTCCGCCTTGACATCAATAACCGCCGAGCAGGCGATATCCGTCAAAACCGCTCCCATACGGCGAATCACGATCGATCGCACCGTACCGGTGACGGGAACCCTGTTCCCGTACGACGACATGCCCCTGTCTCCCAAAGTCGAAGGTCGGGTCATGCACATCCTCCGTGATGTCGGCGACCGGGTATTTCCGGGCGAGGTCCTGATGGAGTTGGACCCGACCGATTACGTATTGTCAGTCGCTCAAGCCCGGGCGGCCTATGAAGCAGAGTTGGTGCGTCTAAAAGTGTCCCACCTCCCGCGGTCGATCGAGGAATTCGAGGCCATCTTGCCCCAGATCGATGCGGTCGCTCAGGCGCGGGCCAACTGGGAGTTGGCGGAGAAGGAACTGGCCCGTGCAGAGCTGGAGTTCAACCGGGGGGTAGGTTCGCCGCAGGGGCTGGATGCGGCCCGCACGCGGGTCAAGGTCGCCCGCGCGGCGTTGGCGGCGACGGAGACCGAGATGCGGGCGGCGTGGGTCAACGCCCGGCGGCTTCTGGCAGTCCTACAGGACGCAGAGGAAAAGTTGCGAGAGGTGCAGTTACGGGTACCATTTCCGCAGGGGTGGGAAGCGTGGGCGGCCATTGGAGGCGTCGCCGCATGCCCGATCCGGCTACGGGTCTCTGAGCGGCGGGTCGCGATCGGCGAGATGATCCGCATGATCACCGCACCGGTGGCCTATCGGGTGGTCAGCGATCATGTGCTCAAACTGCGGGCATCCGTGCCAGAAAAATATCGGCCCGCAGTCGCGCTAGATAATCGTGCAACAATCTCGGTGGAAGCATGGCCCAGCCAAACCTTTGCAGGACGTGTGACCCGGATTTACCCGACGGTGGATCCGGCGACCCGGACCTTCAGAGTTGAGATCGAAGTTCCCAATTTCGACGGGAAGCTAACAGCCGGCGGCTTTGCCCAGGCCCAAATCGTGACGTCCGCACAGGACCACCTGTTAACCGTTCCTTACGCCGCAGTCGTCAGCTTTGTCGGTGTGCACAAGGTGTTTGTGGTGCGTGACGGGGTGGCCCGTGCTGTAGTGGTGGAACTCGGTGTCCGCGACAAGGACTGGGTTGAGATCCGCGGCCCGTTGCAGGAAGGGGAGCAGGTGGCCGTGACCGGCCAGACCCAACTGCTCGACGGTTCGGCTGTGAAGCCGCGTGAGTAGTCTCGATATAACACGTTGTCATACATGGACTTACAGCAAAGCGGTGCCATCAGATGAACGAAGTGGCAATGACTCGACTTCGCCGGAGCCGTGCCGGACGGGCGATTTGGGACCTATGCATCCGCCGGCCGGTGTTTACCACGATGCTGATGCTGGGGCCTGTGGTATTGGGACTGGCCTCGCTCGGTCGGCTGGGCGTGGAGCTGTTTCCAAACGTGGACGTGCCCGTCGTCGTGGTGACCACGACTCTGCGAGGAGCCAGTGTCGAGGAGATGGAAACGGCGGTCACCAAGCCCATCGAGGAAGCGGTCAACACCGTCGCTGGCATCGATGAGCTGCGTTCGACCACTCGCGAAGGGATCTCGATAGTTGTGATTGGTTTCAAGATCGAGCGGGACGGGAACATCGCCGCGCAGGACGTCCGGGACCGGATCAGCACCCTGCTGCCGCGTCTGCCGGTGGGGACGGACCCGCCAGTGGTGGAGAAATTCGACATCAACGCCGCACCGATTGTGACGATCGCCGTGGCGGGGGGGCCAGGCCGCGACCTGCGGGAGGTGACCGAAATCGCCAAAAAGCGGATCAAGGAAGACCTGGAAACCATTAACGGCGTCGGTTCGGTGGTGATCGTAGGTGGTCTGAACCGTGCGATCAACATATATTTGCGTCCGGCTGACCTGCGGGCCTTGCAGCTTTCCGCCGAGGATGTTCGGCGGGCCCTGCTGGCCCAGAATGTGGAGCTACCCGGCGGCCGCGTCAATACCTCGGCCATGGAGTTTGGTGTCCGCACCCTCGGCCGCATCGAAACCGTTAAGGATTTTGAGGAATTAATCGTTGCGACCCGTGTTTTGCCCGATGGCAGCCGGCATACCATTCGCTTGAAAGATGTCGCAGATGTCGTCGATGGCGTTGAGGAGCCGCGGACGAAATCGCGGCTGGATGGTGCCGCCGCCGTCAGCGTGATTGTCCAAAAGCAGTCCGGGGCCAACACGGTCGAAGTGGCCAACGCCATCAAACGCCGTCTGGAGGTCATCCGACCGACCCTGCCGCCGGACATCCAGTTTGAAATCATCCGTGACCAGGCCAAGTTCATCGAAGGCTCCATCAGGGAGGTTCGCTTCCATTTGTTGCTGGCGGCGATATTAGTCATTGCCGTCGTTTATCTGTTCACACGGGACGTGCGGACGACCGTCATCTCGGCGACAGCCATCCCCACTAGCATCGTCGCCGCGTTCGCGTTCATGGATCTGATGGGCTATACCCTCAACAACATGACTTTGTTGGGTTTGATTCTGGCGGTGGGGATCGTCATTGACGACGCGGTGGTAGTGCTGGAGAATATTTTTCGCCACATCGAAGAATACCGGCAAACACCTTGGGAAGCGGCCAGCTCGGCGACCCGCGAGATCGCCTTCGCCGTACTGGCGACGACGCTCTCACTGGTCGTGATCTTTGCCCCGATCGCCTTCATGAGCGGGTTAGTCGGCCGGTTTTTCAACAGTTTCGGAGCGGTCGTGGCGTTCACCGTCTTACTCAGTATGATTGTCAGCTTTACGCTGACGCCGATGCTCTGCGCCCGGTGGCTCAAACCGCGTCCGGCGGAGGGACCGACTATTTCGCCCTCCCGCGGATCATTCCCGAGCGGATCGCCGCGCGGCGGTTCATCACACAGTAGTTCGCCGCACAGTAGTTCGCCGCACGCACATGGCTGGCTGTCCCGCAATTACTTGCGGGTGCTGGGCTGGTCGTTGCGTCATCGCTGGGTGGTGGTTTTGGCCACGGTGGCCTGCCTGGCCAGTACGCCAGTATTGTTTATGGTGGCCGGATCGGACTTTTTGCCCAAGGACGATCAAAGCGAGTTCGAAGTGGCGTTGCGGCTGCCGCCGGGCACGGACCTGCAGCAGGCGGAGGCGATTTGTGCGGAGTTGGAAGGCCGCTTGCGGCAACTACGCGGCGTAACCAACGTCTTCACCACGATTGGCCCAGTGGACGGCAAATCGCCAAAAGGGGAAGGGGACGTCACCCAGGCGACGATTTACTGCCGGTTGATCGACCTCCGACAGCGGGCATTCAGTCAGTTTGAGGTCATGGAAGAGGCCCGGCGGGTCCTGGCGGACTATCCCGAGATCCGCTCCGCCGTGCGGGATGTTCGCCTGGTTAGCTCAAGTGCCTTCAAAAATGCCCAGTTTGACCTGAGCCTCACTGGCCCCGACCGGCAGCGGCTAGAGGAATACGCCGACAAAATCGTGCGGTGGATGCGCTCGCGGCCAGACCTCTTTCGGGACGTAGACACCGACCTGGCCCATCGTAATCCGGAGGTACAGGTCCGCATCGATCGGGACCGTGCGGCGGACCTAAAGGTGGATGTGCGGGCGATCGCCGCCACGTTAGGTTTGCTGGTGGGGGGCGAATCAGTCAGCAAATTCAAGGAAAACGGCGAGCAATACGATGTTTGGCTACGAGCTGCCGCCACAAGCCGCGATCGCCCAGACCTGCTGGAGCAATACACTGTACCCGCTGCCGATGGGCGGCTTGTGGAGCTACGATCGGTCGCCGAATTGGTGTTCGAACAGGGGCCAACAACCGTCGAACGGTTCAAACGGCAGCGGCAGGTCAGCATCCAGGCCAACTTTCCGCCGAAAGTCAATCTCAGTAACGTGTTGCGCGAGACGGAGGCGTTCGTCCAGACCCTGAACTTGCCGCCGGAGTATCGATACGAATTCCTCGGCGATGCTCAGCTGATGAAAGATTCTAACAGCAATTTCGGCATCGCATTTTTGCTGGCATTCATCTTCATGTACATGATCCTGGCCGCCCAATTTGAAAGTCTGGTGCATCCGATCACTATTTTGATTGCCATTCCCCTGACGGTTCCATTTGCCCTCGTGTCGTTAATCCTGCTCCGAACCAGCGTGGATATATATGCCATGATTGGAATGTTCATGCTCTTTGGGATTGTGAAGAAAAACGGCATTCTGCAAATCGACTATGCTAACGTCTTGCGGGCTCGCGGTATGGAGCTGCACGCAGCAATTCTGGAGGCAAACGCTACCCGCTTGCGGCCGATCCTGATGACCACCATCATGCTGGTTGCGGCCATGGTTCCGATCGCCCTGGGCCAAGGCCCTGGAGCAGCTTCCCGCGCTAGCATGGCCAAGGTCATCCTCGGCGGGCAGTTGCTTTCCCTGTTGTTGACCCTGCTGGTGACACCGGTTGCCTACTCATTATGGGAAGATTTGATCCGTTGGTGGAATCGGCAACCCCCCTCTCGGGCCACAGCCAGCGACGCCACTGGTGATCGGCCCACGCCGCCGAGCCAAAATTCCATACCGGTAGCGGATAAGCTCCAACCACAAACTTCTACACCAACAGAAAACATGTTGCCCAGCATTCCAAGCGTGGCTCAAGCGTTGTAAAATGGGGTAACCGCTGATGGAATTGACCGACGCTACGGAGCAGTCGAAAAACGCCCCGCCGCAGTTGTATCCGCATTGAAACGAGGTCGCTGATCATGCCCTCCGAATCGATATTGACCTTCCTGGATCGAGCAAAATCACATCAAATCCTGGCCCCCGAGCAGATCGAACAATTGTTCCAGGAGGCCGATACGCCCCAGGCGGGCATGGAGCATCTGTGCCGATATCTGTTGGAACGCAAGGTACTAACGCCGTATCAGGCACGGATGCTGCTGGAAGGACACGGCGACGAGCTAAACATTGCTGGCTACCCCGTGGCGGACAATTTAGGCCCCACCTCCTGCGGCCGGGCTTACAAAGTCTATCACCCGCAATTGCGAATCCCGTTAATCCTTCGCCGCATCACTGCGGAAGATCTGGCACCGGACGATAACCTGGAAGCCTATTGGCAGAGATTATCCCGCCTGGGACAATTGGAACATCCCCACATCCAGCCTGTGCTGGATTACCAACGGTCGGACGAAGCTATCATCGTATTGTTGGACCCGATGAGTGACTGTGCGGACCTGCAGACATTGTCGCAAGAGATCGGCGGTCCGATGCCGGCGAACATTGCCCTGCAAGTGGCAGTGGGGTTAGCCGGTGCCTTGGCACGCATCCATCACCAAGGTGGCATGCACGGCGACATTCGCCCCTGCAATGTTGTTATGGGTCCGCTCATCGAGTCCAAAGTCGCGGATGGTGGGAAACGGCGGCGTCCGACGGCCCATGCGACAGCCCGGTTGGCGGAAGTGGGCCTGGTGCCGCACCGCTTGCCGGGTGCAGCCATCCGAAACGATCCCGCCCTGGCGGCGTACCTACCCCCTGAAGTGCTTGGCGGATCCACACATACGTCAGCCAGCGACATCTACCAACTGGGCATGACGCTGTATTACCTGTTGACGAATCAATACCCCAAGCCACCTGAGCCGCAGGCTGCCCCTTCCCCCGCGGACCAGCAGCGTAAGTCCCGACTGCAACGGTTGCGGCCAGATTTGCCTGTCGCGTTCGTGGAATGCGTCGAGCAGATGCTTCGGCCCGCGCCGGAGGAGCGGCCAACTGCCGCAGCGATTGTACAAAAATTGGACAGCTTGCTCCCCCGCCAAAGTACGGCCACTTTGGACCAGCCGCAATGGGTTCGGTCTACCCCGGCCGAGGGGGCAGAATCCCTGCCGACCGCCGTGCCGGTGACGATAACCGACCATTCCGTCAACACGCACGGATGGCAGGGGGGGCCAGTGGCAATTACTCACGAGCCGTCCGGCGGCCCGACCCGGTCCCATCGCCGCACAGCGTTGTCCGACGCCGAACGCTCCCGCGGCCGGCTCCTCATGATTCTTGGCGGAATTCTGCACCTGACCGCCGTCATTTTGCTCTTAGCCTGGGCTGTTGGTGTGTTCTCCTCGCGTCCCGAACCCGAACCGACACCGGCACCGAAAAAGGAGTATGAGAAAAAGTACAAACGATATTTCCCCACCGCAGGATGAGTCACCGCATCCATGGAATTGTGCATCTCCCAGATCACTTGTCTGCCCTGCAGCTTTGCGGAGGACATCGCGCACGCCGCGGCCACAGGTTGGACTGCAGTAGAGGTCTGGCTCACCAAGCTGGAGCAACACTTAGAGACCCATACGATTGCGGCCACGCACCGCTACATAGCCGATTATGGCGTCCGCTTGGTCGCCGCCGCAGGACAGGGAGGACTGTTTACGGACGATGAGCGTGCCCGACAGGAGCATCGGACCCATTTCCGGCGACGGCTGGAACTCTGTCAGGCGTTCGGCATACCGGTTATGGTCGTCGCGGCGGACGTGCCGCCGCACTGGTCGGCCGAGCAGTTTCCCCGCTTGCTGGACCTCCTGCAATCCGCGGCGGAATGGGCCGAAGCCTTCGGGGTCCGCCTCGGCTTGGAGTTCCAGGCTGGCTCCCCGTTGTGTGCCTCACTGGCCACCGCCTGTTCCATCGTCCAGACCTGTCGCCGTGCCAGTTTGGGGATTTGCCTGGACAGTTTCCACTTTTTCAAGGGCAGTAGCAAGACCGAGGACCTGGACCTGATCCGTCCCGGCGACGTCGTCCACGTGCAACTGAGCGATATATGCACCGTCTTGCGGGAAGTCTGGACCGACGCGGATCGTATTCTGCCCGGCGACGGACTGCTGCCGCTGCGGTCGCTGGTGCAGAAGCTCCGGCAAAGCGGGTATGACAGCGTTTTCAGCGTCGAGTTGATGAATCCGTCATTGTGGCAGTCGCCGCCGCAGCAAGTGATGGAGTTGAGCCGTATGGCGTTGGCCCGGCTGGTCGAGCCATAGATATGATGCGGTTGTTGGTCAAGCGGTTGTCGGTCGGTGGTTGTTGCCAGGCCGTTTGTCTGACGGTTCAGGTGGTTGAATGTCCGCTGGTCAATTCTGGGCGACCCGCAAGACGATCATCAGGAACACGGTGTTGGGTGCTCGTCCGCTACGGCGGGCGGCATAGGACCTGAGCTCCGCCGATGCCGCAGGGGGCGTTCGCCAAAGTTGCGGCTGCCAAGTAGTGATGACGGCGATCTTTTCTACAGCGTTCTTTTTGGCGATCGACTGGACCAACTCGTCGGCCGTGCCTGCACTGAGTGGCTGAGTTAGACTCAGCTTGGCCTTGTCCGATTTGGCGAAGGGCTTGATAGGTTCAGTCCCAAGGACTTCCCGCAGCTCCCGTTCATCGGCAGTATGTAGCGGCATCAGGTGCACGAAGTCGAACACGCGCGGCGAGAATTTCATGTCATTACGGTTGATCTGCTCGAAGAGTTGTCCAGCCTCTTCCGCGGTCAGTCCGTCGATACATACCACAACCGAGGACAACGGCAGCTTGCGGAGCCGCTCGGCAGTCGTGGCGTCGGTAAGGACTGGAATACGAGCTGCCGCCGCCGCCTGCTGCAGACATTGCACGCCGCGGTTGAGGTCACGGACAAAGACATCGATGCGGACATTGCGTTCCTGCTGGACTTGGGCGACGAATGCCGCACGAATGTCGTCGCGGCTAATGTCGGGCAACGGCCGCAAATACGGCAGTTGCGCTTCCACGATCGATACGGCGACCGGCGGGATGAGGGGAGCCGTCAACGGCGGCATCGCTTCCCGAGGCGTAGGCGCAACGGCAACGGACTTGCTGGTCGGAGGTTCTGCCGGATGGGTGTCTGGTCTGTTGGTCCGTGTGAGACTATCCTGCGGACTGGAAGAGGCAGGTAACGTCTTCTGGAAGTTGTCGGCTGGTTGGTTGGCCGCAAATGCGGGCAGGGGAGTGGATGAAGTATCGGATCCGCCGGGCAGTTCCCGACTGGCCGAATGCAGCAGTTGGGTCATTTGTTGGTGCGGCCGTGGCGTCTCCAGCCATGAGCGGGAAAGCGAATAGGAAATTGCCGTAATGGCAAGCAGGACGCTCGCCGCGATCACCCAAGGGACGCTGCGTGTCCAGTGCGACGGGGATTGTTGAGGCGTGGCCGGAGCAGCCCAGATGGTACCGGCCGGAGCCGCCGGAATGGAGCGGAGACGGCATAGAATCCGTTCATGCAGTCGATCCGGTGGGGGAACCATGGGCATCTGCTGTAGCCTCTGCCGGTCGTGGATAACCCGTTGGTAGTACAGGGTCGCATCCGGCGAGCGGGCCAGCAGCTGCTTCAGTTGACTCCATTGATCCTCGGACAATTCGCCGTCCACGGCAGCGTGGATCAGCTCATAGTCCGTCTCGCTGAGTTTCATGTTACGCTCGGGCCTCTACTTGTAACATCGAGGCGGCGACCATCCACAATACAGCTGGGCGGGTGCGAAATCGCGTTGGTCGCCGACGATGGGGGTAGCGTGGCCGGTTGTTCCTCCTCCAACATTTGTAATATCTGCCTGAGCTCAGCGCGGGCCCGGTGCAGACGGCTGCGCACCGTGCCGATAGGAATCCGCAGTATCTCCGCAATCTGGTCATATCGCATATCCTCAATATCTTTCAGAATCAACACCATGCGGTGTTCGAAAGACAGGCGGCTGAGGGCGGCCTGAAGCCCCAGTTCGTTTTCGGCGGCTTCCAGTCGCCGTTCTGGCCGCGTCATTTCGGACGGATCCGCCGGTTCCCATGCCTGGTCGCCGTCCAGGGCGTCCAGTTGCACTACATCCCGCCGCTTGCGTTGCCAACTGACCGCCAGGTTAAAAGCAATCCGGTATAGCCATGTATAGAACCCGGCTTCCCCCTTGAAGCTAGCAAGGGAGACAAATGCGTTGGCGAACGCCTCCTGCACCACGTCGGCGGCGTCTTCCGCATGCCCCAACAGGCGGTACACTGCGTTATACAGCCGCCGGTAATACAGCTTGACCAATTCGTCGAACGCCTCGCGGCGGCCCCGCAGGCATTCCTGAATGTAGAATTGGTCATCCCGCTGCACGGGTATCTATCCTTCTGACGCAAGAGTGAAGATTAAAGTTCCATGAAAAAGCAGCTGCCGCCAGGGCGAAGCGGTCATTCCATTCCCTTCGGCCCGCAACAAGTTCGAGGGCGTCCGCACGGTTCCGTGCGTGCGTAACCGTCACAAACCCTCATTTCAGCATACCATACGGCATCCATCCTGCCAGACAGGTTCACTGGTCGGTCCTACCAGAGCCGGTGATTTATCAGTATCAGGCCCGTTTTCTTTTGGGGGTTGCCGTGTTTGTGTCTGCTACGTCCATTTTGGCCGCATGGGTACCTGTCATGTCCGCGATGTACCATAATTCCATGATCCGCAATAGTCCCCGATGTTCCGCGTATTTTTGAAATAACTCTGCAGGTTTGCGGCGTGGAACTATCGCCGCTCCATGCTTGTTCAAAAGTGTTCACTATTGCTATACTTACTGTGAACGGACGCGGCTAATGCTCGCCTATCTGCCACTGCCTGTCCCGCCGGAGCTGGGCAGAAGTGACAGACGGCCAAGGTCACGGAATTGAGGCATACCGGATGGACACCGCCAATTTGGTCATACGCGGAGCCCGCGAACATAACCTGCGCAACATCGACATAGATTTGCCCAAAAACCGGTTGATAGTCTTCACGGGGGTCAGCGGCTCGGGCAAATCCTCGTTGGCCTTTGATACGATCTACGCGGAGGGGCAACGCCGTTATTTGGAGAGCCTTTCTAGCTACGCCCGGCAGTTCCTCGACCAATTACCGAAGCCCAACGTCGATTACATCGGCGGCCTGGCCCCGTCCGTCAGCATACAGCAGAAGACGGCGGGGCGCAATCCCCGCAGCACCGTGGGGACGATTACTGAAATCGCCGACTATATGCGGGTGCTGTTTGCCCGGTTGGGCCAGGGGCACTGTCCGCAGTGCAACCGGCCGATCACGGCCCAGACCCGCGAGCAGATCATTGACCAGATCCTCACGCTTCCGTCTGGCACGCCGTTGGTCATCTTGGCACCGATCGCCCGCAACCAGAAGGGGGAGTTCAAGGAGCTGTTTGCCGCAATGGTGCAGCGGGGATTTGTGCGGGCGCGGGTCAACGGCCAGTGGGTCCGCCTGGACGAGGATTTGCGGTTAGACCGCCGTATGAAACACACGGTGGAGATTGTCGTGGACCGGCTGCGTCTGGCCAGCGGTGAGGCGGTGCGGGGGCAACGCAGCCGCATCGCCGAGGCGGTCGAACAGGCCTTGGAGCTGGGCGGCGGTAACCTGATCGTGCACCGGGAGCCATCTGGCCGATCCGAAACGCATCCTGAAGGGAGCCATGCCGACACCGCTCTGACGGACATACTCTTTTCTGCCTACTATGCCTGCACGGCCTGCAACATCAGCTATGAGCCACCCACGCCGCAACTGTTTAGCTTCAATAGCCCGCACGGCATGTGCCTGACCTGTGACGGGCTGGGTACGGCGTATGTATTTGACCCCGAGCTGCTTGTGCCGGATCCGTCTCTGAGCGTCTATGACGGAGCCATTCCGCTGATCGGGGCCGTGCGGAGCATGGGGCGTTGGCGGAAGCACATTTACGAAGGCGTGGCCAAGGCGTTGGGGATCAACCTGCGGTCGCCGTGGAACAAGCTGTCGCCGCAGCAACGGGAATTGTTGCTTTATGGCAGCGGCGAACAGACCATCACCTGGTACTGGCGGATGCGTCGCGGCGGCGTGTATGTCCATTCTGGCCGGTGGGAGGGGATCATCCCGCAGTTGGTGTCGCAGTTCAAAAAGACCGCCGCGGGACCGCGCCGGCACCAGTTAGAAAAATACATGCGGATCGCCCGCTGCCCGGACTGCCAGGGTCACCGGCTCAACCCGCAGGCCCGGGCCGTCCGCCTCGCCGGGAAGACGTGGATTGAGCTGGGGCAAATGCAAATCGGCGAGTTGCAGCAGTGGTTCGCCGCATACGAGGCCGGCCTGGGTCCCCGCGAGCAACTGATCGCCGGACAGTTGGTCAAGGAAATTCGCAGCCGGCTGCAATTTTTGTTGGACGTGGGGCTGCACTATCTGACGCTCGACCGAGCGGCTCCGACCCTTTCCGGCGGCGAGGCCCAACGCATCCGCCTGGCCAGCCAAATCGGCAGCGGCTTGGTCGGCGTGCTGTACGTCCTGGACGAACCCAGCATCGGCCTGCATCCGCGGGACAACCGGCGGCTTTTGGCCAGCCTGCAGCGGCTACGGGACATGGGCAATACCGTCATCGTCGTCGAGCACGACGAGGAAACCATGCGGGCTGCCGATTACTTGGTCGATTTCGGCCCCGGCCCCGGCCATCGCGGCGGCCACATCGTGGCCGCAGGGCCGCCGCAACAAGTCCGGAACAGCGAACAGTCCCTTACCGCCCAGTATCTGTCCGGCCGCAAGCAGATCCCCACCCCGCAACGCCGCCGCCCGGGGAACGGGCAAGTCTTGCGGGTCGTCGGTGCCCGCCATAACAACTTGAAAAACATCACCGTCGAGTTTCCACTCGGGCAGTTCATCTGCGTCACCGGCGTCAGCGGCTCCGGGAAAAGCTCGCTGGTCAACGACGTTTTGCTTAACGGCTTGCGGCAACGCCTGCGGCGGAGCACGACGCGGAGTGCGACCAATTGGGACGACGCTGCCGAAGATGATAATGGTGATGATATTAGTGATAATTCCCAAGCCGTTGGCGATCATGACCGCATCGACGGCGTCGAGGCTATCGACAAAGTCATCGCCATCGACCAGTCGCCGATTGGTCGCACGCCGCGGTCCAACCCGGCCACCTACATCAAGGTCTGGGACGAAATCCGCCATCTGTTCGCCCAAATGCCGGACGCCAAGGTCCGCGGTTACACACCAGGCCGGTTCAGTTTCAACAAGCCCGGCGGCCGCTGCGACGCCTGCGAGGGTAACGGAGCCACGCGGCTGGAAATGGACTTTCTGGCGGACGTTTGGGTCACCTGCCCGGTCTGCGAGGGCCGCCGCTTCAACCGCGAAACCTTGCAGGTGCGCTACCGGGGTAAGACGATTTACGACATACTGGAAATGGAAGTCGGCGAGGCCCTCGAGCATTTCGAACACGTCCCTAAGATCCGAGCCATGTTGCAGACGCTGCATCACGTTGGCTTGGACTATATCAAGCTCGGTCAGCCCTCGCCTACCCTCTCCGGCGGCGAGGCCCAACGTATTAAGCTGGCCCGGGAGCTAGTCCGCCGCAGCACGGGCCGTACGCTTTACATTTTGGATGAGCCGACGACTGGCCTGCATTTTGAGGACGTCCGCAAGCTGCTAGAGGTGCTGCACGGCTTTGTGGACGCTGGCAATACGGTGGTGGTCATCGAGCATCACCTGGACGTGATCAAGACGGCGGACTGGATAATCGACCTGGGGCCGGAAGGCGGGGACGCTGGCGGCGAGGTGGTGGTCTGCGGCACGCCGGAGGAGGTAGCCCGCTGCCCGTCTTCTTATACCGGCCAGGCACTCAGGCAACTGTTAACCCGGCGTCCCCTCCGCCGCAAGGGTGCCGCCGCCGCGGCGACGGCGACGCCGTCATCCCGCCTTCCCAACGGCCGCATCACCCACATCGAGGTCCGCGGTGCCTGCCAGCATAACCTCAAAAACGTCTCGGTCCGTTTGCCACGTGAGCAGATGACCGTCTTTTGCGGCCCCTCCGGATCGGGCAAATCCTCCCTGGCGATCGACACCATCTACGCAGAGGGCCAGCGGCGTTACGTCGAGTCCCTTTCCAGTTACGCCCGGCAGTTCCTCGGCCAAATCCACAAGCCGAAGGTCGAGCAGATCACCGGCCTGTCACCGGCCATCAGCATCGAACAGAAGACGACGAGCCGTAGCCCCCGCTCGACGGTAGGGACGATCACCGAAATTTACGACTACCTACGCGTTCTTTACGCCCGCCTTGGGGAGCGACATTGCCCCCGCTGCGGCCGACCTGTGGCCACGCAGACGACCGACGAGATTGTCGAAAAAGTTTTGGCGTTGCCGGAAGGGAGCAAGGTGTACATCCTCGCCCCCGTGACGCTGCGGGGACAGGAACGTTATGAGGAGCTATGGGACGAACTGCGACGGTCGGGTTTCACGCGGGTGCGGGTCGATGGCCGCAGCTACACGCTGGAGGGACCGCCGGAACTGGACTATCGCCGGCAGCATTGCATCGAAGTGGTCATCGACCGGGCGGTGATCCGACCGCTGCAGCGGAGCCGCATCGCCGAAGCGGTGGAGCAGGCCCTGTCCGTGGGGCGAGGGATCATGCACCTTGCCCACGTCGACCCGGCCCGCGACGAGCCGCAATGGGTGGTGGACCGGTTCTCCCAGCATCTGGCCTGCGAGCCGTGCGGGCTGAGCTTTGAGCCGCTGTCGCCGCAAAATTACTCGTTCAATAGTCCGCTGGGGTGGTGTCCGCTGTGCGAGGGGCTGGGCTTCCAACGCGGCACCAGCGAGGAGCTGCTGATCCGCGACCCGCATCGGAGCCTGCGGCAGGGGGCCGTTGCGGCGTGGCCGCCCCTGACGCCGGATTCGCCCTGGCTGCCGTACGCGGAGGCCCTCGCTGCCCACGCGGGGATCGACCTGGACACGCCGTGGCACCAGTTGCCGCCTGAGCAACGGCGTGTCGTCCTTTACGGCACCGGCGAGACGTGGATCCCCCTCCGGACCGGACCGGAGGGGGCGTCTGGTCGCCGCCGCAAGGGGGGGACGGACCATGCACCTGTACAATTTTTGTACAAGGGCATCCTCCCGGCATTGGACGAAGCGGCCCGCGTCGCGTGGGTGTACCGGCAACGACTGGACGCCTTGATGGATGAGATCCCCTGCAGCGCCTGCGGGGGCGGGCGGCTGCGGGAGGACGCCGCCGCGACTCGCTTCCAGGGGCTGACCCTGCCGGAGCTGTGCCGCCTTACTATCGGCGAGGCCGTCGAGCTGTTCCGCACGCTCCGCCTGACGCCGTACCAGCAGCAAATCGCTGGTGAAATCGTGCGGGAGGTCACCCACCGCCTCCGATTCCTTGTCGATGTCGGACTGGATTACCTGACCTTGGCTCGCCCCGGGCCGACCCTCTCCGGCGGCGAGGCCCAGCGGATCCGTCTGGCCGCCCAAATTGGCAGTGGCCTGACCGGCGTCCTTTATGTTTTGGACGAACCGACCATCGGGCTCCACCCGCGCGATAACCAACGCCTGCTCGGGGCCTTGAAACGACTGCGGGACTTGGGCAATACCCTGATCGTGGTCGAACACGATCGGGAAGTAATTGCAGCGTCCGACTTTGCGGTCGATTTCGGTCCCGGGGCCGGTCGCCAGGGGGGCGAGATCACAGCTGCCGCCCCACCCGACCAGCTTCCGACCATCCCGCAGTCCCTCACCGGTCGCTACCTCGGGGGCCACACGGCCATCCCCGTGCCCAACAACCGCCGGGCCGTCACCAACAAAGCCATCGTCGTCCGCAACGCACGCTTGCACAATCTCAAGAACATCGATGTGACCTTCCCGCTCGGCGTGTGTGTCGCCGTCAGCGGCGTCAGCGGTTCCGGCAAATCGACCCTCGTCCACGATGTCCTCTACCAGGCGTTGCGTCGCCGCCTGGACAACCGGGCTGCCATCCCTGTTGCCTGCGACGATATCGAAGGCACGCACCACCTCAACAAAGTCATCCGCGTGGACCAGGACCCGATCGGAGCGTCTCCGGCGTCCAACGCCGCCACCTACACCGGCGTGTTTGACCTGATCCGTGATCTGTTCGCCCGCTTGCCGGAATCAAAAGTCCGTGGCTACACGCGGCGACGCTTCAGCTTCAACCAGAAAGGCGGACGCTGCGAAGCCTGCGAGGGAATGGGACAGAAACGCATCGAAATGCACTTCCTCCCCGATGTCTGGATCGAATGCGACGTCTGCGGCGGCAAACGCTACAACGCCGAAACCCTCACCGTCCGCTACCGTGGCAAAAATATCGCCGAAATCCTGGAGATGCCGGTATCGCAAGCCCTCGAATTGTTCGCGGATGTGCCCAAAATCCGGGCTATCTTGCAGACGCTGGACGATGTGGGGCTGGGCTATCTCCCCCTGGGACAACCGGCCCCTACCCTCTCCGGCGGCGAGGCCCAACGGGTCAAGCTCGCCGCCGAGCTGGCCCGACCGGATACCGGCCGCACCCTTTACATCCTCGACGAACCCACCACCGGTTTACATTTCGACGACGTATACAAACTGTTGCTCGTCATCCATCGCCTGGTGGACCTGGGTAACACGGTGATTGTCGTTGAGCACAACCTGGATGTCCTCAAGACAGCCGATTGGATCATCGACCTGGGGCCGGAGGGCGGCGATCGCGGCGGGCAGGTCGTGGCCTGCGGCCCGCCCGATGAACTGGTCGCCGCCGCAGAGCGGGGTGTACCGACCCACACGGGACGGTTCCTCAAAGACTTGCTCCAGGCCGGGCCGCACGCCCCGTGGCCACGACAAGGTACGGCTCACTTAGACCCACTCCGCAACCGATTCGGCGGCAGGCAATCACACGACATCCCCCAAGGCGTATCCTTGGGAAATGGTGAATCCCAAAAGAAGGGTGAATCCGAAGCCAATGGAGAGTCGGAAGCAGAAGGTGGTTACCAGGGACAAATCGAATCTTTAGGAAAAATGAAATCCCAGGGGGCAAGACTCCCTTCGCGGCGGCCCAGCTCGATCGAACAGCACATGCCGTGGGTCAAAAACGGACCGGCGTGGCATCTAGGGCCAAAAGGATTTCCGCCGGGCCGGTCGCGGCGATGGCCGCTCGACGTGTTGCAACAACTCTTGGTGGTCATCCAGTCCTGGGGCGCTGAGATTGACTGGAATCACCAGGAATTCGTCGTCGTGCGGGTACCTGGCACGGAGATGGAATGGGGCCGGATATATACCAAAGATGCGGAGCGGCTAATATTGGAGTGCCGGACGTCGCCGCAGGGCAGGGCGGGCCGGACGCACTCACGCCGCACGCCCCGCGTCGCGGGCGGTCAGACGGGAGAGTTCCTGCGTTGGGAATGGGGACCACAACCTGTGCCGGTGGAGTCGGTCGCGGCGGAGCTGCGGTCGCGTTACGAGGCGTTCCGGCTAAGCGTGACGGGCACGGCGACGGCGTCATCAGCGGAGACTTCCGCCGCGACGGAAGCGGTCTGACCTCTTGACCCCGTATTATCCGGTTTGGTGGCGGGTTGGTGGGTGGTGGTTGGATCGAAACACAGGATTTTATCCACGTTGGGCTAGTGGCACGACTGGTCGCGGCGGCTGGCCGTTGTAGAGGGCCCGCGGCCGGATCAGTCGGTTATGGTCCAACTGTTCAATGATGTGGGCGGCCCACCCCGCCACGCGGGCCATGGCAAATATCGGGGTGTAGAGGGACACGTCCAGTCGCATGGCATGGTAGAGCCGCCCTGCGGGCCAATCGAGGTTCGGGTACATGTTCTTCTCGGCCGCCATGACCCGCTCGATGACCTCGGCGGTCTGTTCCCAGTGCTGTTGCCCTGCCTTTTCGGCCATCATTTGGGCGTACCGCTTGAGGATGTTCGCCCGGACGTCGCCGGTTTTGTACACGCGGTGTCCGAAGCCCATGATCCGCTCCTTGCGGGCGAGCATCGAGCGGACCCAGGCTTCCGCTGTGTCCGGACCGCTAGCGGCCTGCAGGATGTCCATGACCTTTTCATTGGCGCCGCCGTGCAGGGGACCTTTGAGAGCACCGATCGCACCGGTGATACCGGAGTGCATGTCCGAGAGAGTCGAAACGATCACGCGGGCGGTGAAGGTGCTGGCGTTGAATTCGTGCTCGGCGTAGAGGATCAGGGAGACGTCCAGTGCCTTGACCTCTTCGGGAGTGGCTTCCTCGCCGCGGAGCATATAGAGGAAGTTGGCCGCCTGGCCTAGGTCTTGCCGCGCCGGCACTGGCAGAAGCCCCTGGGCGAGGCGATAGTGATCGACGATCGCCACGGGGATTTGGCCCAGAAGGCGTTCCGCCTTCCAAAGGTTGGCGTCATGGGCGTTGTCGCTGTTGTTTTGGTCGAAATGTCCAAGTGCCGATACAGCAGTGCGTAGGGCGTCCAGGGGCGGCGTCCATCGCGGCAGGGAGGCCAAAAATTCCCGCAGTGGCGGGGGCAAGCGGCGGGCCGCCGCCACCCGCCCCTGAAACGCCTTCAGCTCCGCCGCGTTCGGCAGCTCGCCATAAAGGAGCAAATAGGCCACCTCTTCGAAGCAGCAGTGCTCCGCCAGCTCGGCCACGGAGTAGCCCCGGTACCGCAAACCGTCTTCCAGGCTGCTGATGGCCGTCTCGCCAGCGATGACGTTCTCCAGACCAGGAGAATATCCATCTTGGGTCGCTGCTGTGCTCACTCCGTTTTCCTCCAGTCGACGCTTTGCGGCCGCTGCTGATTACTGTCGCCCCTCATTGCGGGCAAGCAGTTGTCGTTTGGGTACGTTTTGCCGCAAGCGGAGGCAAGGCGTCAGCGATCCGTGATTATGATATCAAAATAGGCCCGATCGCGTTGCTCGTAGTCTTCGTAGCGGAGCAGCGTGTACAACTCCGTGCGGGTTAGCATCGTCGGGACGCAGGGGGTTTGCGTACCCTGTTCGGCGATGTGCCGCAGGACGTTGCGAGCGGCTTGTAACGCCGCACGAAACGCCGACAGCGGATAAAGGACCAGGCGGTAGCCGAGTTGGGCGAGGGTCGGAACGTCCAAAAGCGGACTGCGGCCAAACTCCGTCATGTTGGCCAGCAGGACGCCACCCACGGCCTGTGCGAACGTGGCAAACTCCTCGCGACTTTCCAGGGCTTCGGGAAAGATGACGTCCGCGCCAGCGGCACGGTAAGCCCGGGCGCGACGGATGGCCTCGTCCAGGCCGCTGACGCTGCGGGCATCGGTGCGGGCAATGACGACAAAATCCGGGTCCCGTCGGGCCGCCACCGCTGCCCGGATCTTGCGGACCATCTCCTCGATCGGCACCAGGGTTTTGCCGGACAGGTGCCCGCACCGCTTGGGCAGCTCCTGGTCTTCGATGTGCACCGCCGCCACGCCAGCGGCCTCGAGCTGTCGCACGGTGCGTTCCACGTTTAACGGCGGGCCAAAACCGGTGTCCGCATCGCAGATCAGCGGCAGGGTAGTTGCTTGCACGATGGCTAGCGCGTGCTGGACAACTTCACTGAGAGTGATCAGACCGACATCAGGGAGGCCATAGCTGGCGGACAAGGCCCCGCCGGACAGATAGACGGCCCGGAAGCCAAGCTGTTCGGCCATCATCGCCACCAGCGGACAAAACACCCCCGGCACGGCCAGAGGCTGTTCCTGCCATGCAGCCCGCAAGCGACGTCCCGCCGATTCGGCCATGATCGCCATGTGCGTTTGAATGCTCTTAACTACCTGCCTGGCGGACCGAACGGTTTTACCCGTGCAGCCGGCTCAATCGCAACCTCTTATGCTGCACTAATTTGCAGCTCGTCACGCTGTCAGCCTACGGAATCGGTTCCCGATTGACAACCCGCTGCGGCATCCAGTACCTTTCCGGCGTGACCATCGAGATGAGGGCCGTGTGGGGGCTATTGCGTGCATCCGATGCAACCGGTGTTACCTACCAAGCCGCTCTGGAGCGTGCAACCCGATCCGGTCGGTGGCCTGCTCCGCGAGGTGCGGCCGCCGCGGTATCTGCAGCGGCAAGACCTTGCGTGGATGAGCTGCCTGTTGCTTGTCGCGGCGGCCATCCATTACTGGCTCGTCATTCATACGGCCGTCCCGGCGCGGGACAGTCTCGGCTACGCCCGGATCGCCGTGAACATCGCACGGCCGATTCCGATGGAGGACGGCCAAGTCCGTCACTGGTGGGAGGTCATCCGCAACGCCGAGCAGCCGCCGGGCTATCCGCTGGCTATCGCCGCGGTGCTGGCGTGGAAGAAACCGGCACCTAAGGATATGCCAGTTATATCGTTACGTGCGGCCCAGGCGGTCAATGCTGTCGCTGGGACGTTGTTGGTGGTGCCACTGTACCTGTTATTTCGCATGCTCGTTGGTCGCGGCGGTGCTTTTGCGGCGACCGTGCTGTTTGCCGTTTTGCCCGTGCCGGCCCGTGTGACCAGCGACGGGCTTTCGGAAGGGTTATACCTTCTAACGGCGATCAGTGCGTTGGCCGCCGCCACCTGGTCGGTCCGGCGACCGACCATCGGGCGGTTTTTGCTAACCGGCTTATTGACTGGCTTGACGTATCTCGTTCGCCCGGAAGGACTTATGATTGGAGTCGGTGCGGCCGTGGTGGCGGCAGTTGCCACGCGCCGGCTCGGCCTGCGACGGGTCGCCGGTATGGTGCTTGGTCTAGCCACGGGATGCGTATTGGTCGCCGGGCCGTACATGGCGATGATCGGAAAGCTGACCAACAAGCCCACCGGGCGGTACCTGACGGTCCCGTGGGACGACCAGTTGCCGCCGCTGTGGAAAGGGCAGCCCGCCGCAAGCAAGGGGGCCGTGACCAGGCCGTTGCTGGCCGAATGGTGGAACCCGGCGGACAACGCGGGGGATAACCGGTGGGTATGGGCCGTTCAGTCCGTCGCGAAGGAATGCTTGAAAAGCCTGCACTACGGCGTGGGCATTTTGGCGGTCATCGGCGGCGTGGTGGCTGCAGGCCGCATCCGTCGCGGCGACCCGGGGATGGGCCTGCTAGTGTGCTTGGCGGGCTGGAATCTGATCCTGTTGTTGTACTTGGCCTACCGCATCGGGTACGTCTCCGAGCGGCATACCGTGCTACTCAACGCCTTGGGATGCCTGCTAGCTGTGATGGCCCTCGAGCCGCTAGCGGGAATCATTTGCCGCACACCGGGGCTACGGTCGTGGGTGATCTGGCCGCGATTGCTGCCAGCGGGATTATGGGCGGTGCTGATACTGACCGCCCTGCCGGCGACATTGCGACCGTTGCATCCCCAGCGGGAAGGGCACAAGCACACCGGACTGTGGCTTGCGGGGCAACTGCAACCGGAGGATTGGGTGGTCGACCCCCTCTGCTGGGCGGAGTGGTACGCGGGCCGGACACTCTACGATCCGCCGGGGTTTCACGGCCGGCCGCGACGGGTATGGGTAATCATCGAAGAGGGGAAGACTTCGCCGCACTCGCGGCTGCCGTTATGGGAGTTGGCCTGCGATTTGCGGCAACACGGCATCCAGGTGTACCAGTGGCCTCCCTCGGCCGCATCGGATGCATGCCGCGTGACGGTCTATCGGGTGGATGATGGCCTCAGAGCCGCGAAAATGATACGCGGCTGGCAGCAGGCGTTGGTTCAATAAGATGGTCTCACGCTGACCGGCGGCGGCCCCGATCCTTTAGCGGACAGCAGGTCTCAGTCCAACAAGGCGAGCAGTTGGCGGGCATGCGCCAACTCGTCGAATCGCCAACAGGCTTGCAGGATGGCGTTAGTCCGCTCCCGGCCGTAACGCGGCTCCACCAGGCGACGGAATTTGTCCTCCACCTCGGTATCAGTCATGGGATTGCGGGCGTGGCCGCGGGGGAATTCTACCTCACAGCTCAAAGTCTGTCCGTCTGTAAGGGTCAAAATGATCCGGTTGGGAATGCCCTGCGGGTAACGGGTATCCAATGCGGCGTCATGGAACACCTGGACCCGACGGGTCAGGGCGATCAGTTGTGGGTCTGTAAATCGTTGCGGTTCAAAGGTTTGCAAGGTGACATCGCCATCATATAATGCGGACGCCGTGCAGTAGGGGAGGCTATGGTCGGCGGTCTCACGGGTCTGAGGGGCCCAGGCCTGCGGGTATTTACCGATGATGTTGTACGAGGCTTCGAACGTGTCGATCCGAATATGGCTAATGCGTGACATGTCCCCCTGCAGTTGTTGACGCAGCCGCAAGGCCGCATCGATCGCACTTTGGGAGTGGTACTCGGCGGGCCAATATTTGATGTGTGTTTTGTTGATCATGAAGCCGTCCGTGTTTCCTGGCTCGCCGCCAAAGGGGGCCGGCTGAAACGGCTGACGGGTTACCAGTCGGAAAAACCCAAGGTCCCCCTCAAAGACCGGTGCGGGGCCGGTGAGTCCCTCGGCGGCCAGGAGTGCAGCGAACACGCCGTTGCGGGCAGCGTTGGCAAATGCGCACCCTTTCCATTCGCTCAGCTCGCCGGAGCGGGTCTGCCGCAAAGCGATGTTCGCAACTGCTGCAATGCCAATAGCATGCGTCAGTTGCGGCGGCGTCAGACCTAGCAAACGCCCAGCAGCCACTGTGCTGGAAATCGCCCCGTAAGTCACGTGATCGATTCCGTGGCGGCGTAAGCTCGCCGCATCGCACAGGCGGCACTGGATCTCGTAGGCGATGATCGCCGCCAATAGCATATCCCGTCCGGCGGCATCGCTCACCTCGCCAACCGCCAGCACCGCCGACCAGTTGTCGCTGGGATGGGCCGGTTCCAGGCTCAAATAGGTGTCGTTATAGTCCAGATAGCGGATGAGCAGGCCGTTGACGAAGGTGGCCCAGTCGACGGACGTTGTGCCGCCACCGATCAGGGTAGCTAGCCGTTCCCCGCCGAACCGCTGGGCCGCACGTTTCACTTTCTGGTAAGTGTCAGAAGATAGTGCCCCCACGGCGGTGGCCAGCGAGTCGATCAGCCGCCGCTTGGCCTCGTGAACCGCCGCCTCGGGCAATTGTTCCCAACGCAAACCGACGCCGTATTGGGCCAACCGTTCTGCGAGAGTCTGTTCCGGCATAGTGTATGCCCATTCGACAGGGGCCGCGACCCAGGTCATGGATCGGAATGCGGCACCGCAGGGTACCCCATTGCAATTCCATCCATACCGGTGCGGGAATCGGACTTATCTTAGGGAACGCGGCGGATATCGAAGAGCATCCGGGTGAGATTGCATTGCCGGTCACATCTGTAGGATGTTGGCAGGTAACGAGTTATGGATTATTTACCCCCTCAGGCGGCGTGGCGGCGGAGAGCGGGCGTATAATCTGCCTCTCGGGCATCCCAGGCAAGACGCAACGCCACATCGAGGGAGATCTCGGGCTTCCAGCCCAGGGGGTTATCCGGCGGGGGCGGGACTGCCGCCAGAGACTGCCCGCCCAGGAGCCTCTGGAGCTGAGCCACTACGTCCGCCGAATTCATGGTCCAACCGGAGCGGAAGCGATAGACGCCGTGGGCCACGCCCTTAGCGGTCGCGGCGGCTAAGGTGGCCCAGGCCCGGGCGGCGTCCTCGACGAAGACTAAATCTTTGGGAGTTTCCGCGCTCGCTGGCCGCGATTCCCCACTTATTGCGGCTATCGCTTGTGGAACGATGCGGCCGCCGCCGAGCCCGATTGGGCCGAATAACTCACCGAACACCGCCGCAGCCCAACGCGGCTGGTAATGACTGTGGCCAAGGCCAGCGGCAGGACAATCATCCTCTTCGGCGGCAAGAATTACCGGAATCTGACAATTGTAGTGACCGATCGCCTCTCGGACGGCGCTCCACACCCGGCTCCCCATCCACCACAGGCAGACCAGGGTGATCTCATGGACGGCCAGCAAGCTAGGCAAGCGAATCCGATCGTCGCAACGGCCCCGCACAATGTACAGTTGCTGCCGGCAGATCTCGGGACAGTAGTAATGTACTGGGACCAAGGGTAGTCGTTCAAACAGCAGGGTCACACGGGCGCCGCGGCGAAGCAGGTAGGCTGCCAGGATCGCCGCAATCGGTGAGTTTCCAGGAGCGATCAGCACGCTTTGGGTTGACCAACCCCACTGTGTGGCTTGCGTTTGGTGGTGTTCACTTTTAGGGTCGATGGGGTTCATGATGGCGTTCAGATTATCGTTTGCGGGCAAGGCCCGTCAAGCCGAAGGCCGTTCTATCGCGGCAACGGGGTGGGTGGGATCGCTCGGCCACCACCGCAGGATGGCGAGCCAGGCCAGTAGCGGTGCCAGGCCGATGCCCGCAAGTACCATATCGTACGATCCGCTAAGGCCAATCAACCAACCCTCGACAGGGTAAATCAGGGCCAAGGACACGTGTGCGGAGGCTCCCAAAAATCCGGACACCTTCCCCTGGTGACGTAACGAAAGTTCTTGACTGAGTGCAAAATATGTAGGGAAAAGCCCCATAGCACCAAAAGCGACGGTCAGCAGGATGACCGTTAGCGGCCAGCCCGGAGGGAGCCACGGCAACAGGACCGTCGTGGCGGCCGCGCCGGCGGCGATACCTAGGGCTGTCACACGGCTTTTATGCAGTCCCATACCCCAACGGCACAGCCAAAGCGTCAGCCCGCCCATGGTCCAGCCGCCGATGTCGGCGACTAGATAGTAAAAGGTCGTCAGCCGACTCATCGCCGACTCACTGAAGCCGCGTTGTTCCTGCAAATATAATGGCAACCAAGCCCGATAGCCGTGCCAGGTAATGTTGATTTGGATAACCAACAGGGCCAGTAGCCAAAACCGCCGGTCGCGGACCACCTGGAGGAAGCTGTCGCTGGTATCGGATAGTGATGCGGCCACCGCTTGCGGCGACCGCGGGTTGTGAAGCCACCGTCGCGGCACGGTCGTAAACCACAACACTATCCACACCACACCTAGCGACCCCAGAATGCGAAAGGGGTACTTCCACGAGTCGCTGGCCGGCTCCGGCACTCCCCACGCCGCTCCGCCCACCACCGCGGATAACGCCGGGACAGAAACGGGGGGTGCCTCAAACGATTGCACCAAGGCCAGAACCGTCAGCGGCGTGATCACCGCTCCCAACGCCGTACCCCCCTGAAAGATCGAGTTGCCCAGCGAACGTTCCGGCGGCGGCAGCACCGCCCGCGTGGTGCGGATCCCGCACGGCCAGTTCCCCGCCTCGAACAACCCCAGTGCAAATCGACACGTGAGCAGCATCCAGAAACTGACGGCAAAACCCGTCAAAATCCCCGCCGCCGACCAGCCCAACACCATCAACGGATAGACCCACCGCACGCTGAGCCGGTCCACCAGCATCCCCGTGGTGATAGCCCCGATGGCGAACGCCAATGAAAATGCACTCTCCAGATAACTGTAGTCCTGGTGGGACAGTTCAAAGTAGTTTTTGATTCGCAGGGCCAATTGGTTGAGGGCGAGGCGATCCATATAGTTAATAACGGTGGCTAGCATCAGCAGGATGCAGACCCACCATCGCCACGGCGAACGGACTGCATCGGAAACAGGGGCAGCGTGATCCATGATGTTGCACATTACATGGGATTGAGCGGACCATCTAGCATCAAAAACTAAAAATATTGCTGCTTGTGCCGTAGCTGATCAAAAATTGGACAGACAATCCATCGCAAAAGGGCAAAAAGAATGACGCATCCGGGATCGCGCCCAGGCCGCAGCGTGCATCCGCAAGCCCGTTGGGGTTTCGGCATGGCGATTGCGGCGTTACTTCTGGCACTTTATGGCAGCTATTGGGCGGAAAAGCACATCGCTGGCAGTCCATTGATTCAGGCGCGGGGCACCGCTGGATTACCGGCGCAGCCTCGCTATTTTTATGAACGGGCCGTACGGAGCGTGGAAAACCGCCTGTTTGGCATGCCGGTCGACCGTTTCCTGCTCCATGCGACAGAGCGATCGCGGATCGCACGCTACACCTTGCAGATCGTGGCCTTTTACGTGCCGCTGGCCCTTGGACTGCTCGCCGTGCGGCGGGGGAGCCACGCCATGGCGGCGATCGAGCAGGAACGGGACCGCTACGCCGGCAACTTCCACGCCGTATTCGCCATTATGATCGGCAGTTTGTCGGCAATCGTCGCGGCGTGCATGCTCTTCAGTTACTACCTGTGGCCGCTGCTGCCAGCGTTGGACCATTGAAAACTTCATGGGCAAATTTCAACAACCGCCCCATCAGATGGATTAAGCTGTCATTGACAATCCGTGGCCAGGAGTTGGATTGGGAATGGGACCGATCCGTTCCATCGGAGACGTGATCCGTCAATTGCCAACGTCTTGCCGGCAGCGTAGATTACGCAACACTTGCTGTGCCGGCAGGATACGTTTCATTTCCTCGGGATGGCGGCGGAACCAGCCGGCGACCAGTAACACGCTGTCCACCTCGGCGGGGGATGTGACTACGGGTGATGGGGGGTGCCGGAGCAACCGTTGCAATTCACGAGCGATGTTGTACTGGTCTGCCGGTTGTCGTGGCGCCAGCCATACAGCCCGGACGGCTCCCCGCTGGATCCAATACCAGCGTTCCCGGCCATCCGGGCCCTGAAGCGGGTAAATCCAGGCGTGGGTGGCGCGGGCTTGCCGCAGGAGTTGGAGCTTCTGGTCGAGCCGCTCCAGAACCTGGAGGCGGTCACGGATCGCCGCCGCCTTCTCAAAGTGGAGGTGTTGGGCTGCGGTGACCATGGCCTGCCGGAGCTGATCCAGCAGCGTAGGGTCGCGTCCATCCAAGAAGGCTTGGGCCTTGCGGACGGCGGCCGTATACGCCGCTCGTGAGCACGCCCCGACGCACACGCCAGAGCAGGTGCCCAGCTCCCACCGCAGACACCCGGGTGATCGCTCCAGCGCAAACATATCCGGCGTATCCCGAAACACCACCGGCTGCGAGTTGGGGCAATCCCGCAGGCCAAACCAGTCGTTGAGCCGCCGCACCGCCTCGGCGGAGTGTTTTCGCAAAATGAGCGGCCCATACACGGCAATTTCCCGGCCCGTAGGTCGGGACGTGACATAGACATACGGTGCCGGCGGCTGACCGATGCAAATGTAATGGTACGGCTGCATTCCCGGCACGCCTTGGACGTTGTAGCGTGGCCGGCGGGTCTGGATCAGCTCCAGCTCCCGCAGCAGGGCCGCGAACTCGTCGCCGCACGTCTCCCAAACCAGCTCTCCTGTTTGTTCAATGATCTTTGCGGCCTTGGGATGACGGCTGTTGATCCGGAAATAGCTCAACAGGCGGCAACGCAGGTTTTTCGCCTTGCCGACATATATCAGGCGTCGGTTGGCGGCGAACATCGCATAGACCCCCGGTGTCCGCGGGGCATACCGCCGCACCTGCTGATATAGGCACTCAGCCGTCGCCGCCCGGCTATGGTGGACCACGACGACGTCCTCCGCCGCCCGGAAGCGGCTTGGCCCTAAATCGACAGACGATGTGGATAGGCACTTCCCGTCCATGGGTCTTGGGATCGCCAAAATAACACACAATTGTCAGTACAAATGTTCACTAAATCGATCGGATTGGTGATAATTCCGTTCGATGCATAAATCCGCCCTTCAGTTCGATCAGTATCACGCAATTACCTGCATTTGCCCCATGAGGAATATTAGACCTTATCAGGGGCGTGGAGACAAGAACGTTTGGCCACGTGGGGGGGCGTGGAGGGGCAAGGATTATTCCTTAGCCCCTTGGAGGATCCATCGCCGGATGATCTCCAGTTCATCCCGCGTGGGGCGTTTGCCGTCCGGGGGCATGCTGCCGTCAAGGATGGTGAAGTAAATTGCGCTTTTTTCGGGATTGCCGATCTCCAAAATGGGACCGCCGCCCCCCTTTTTGATTGCAGCTACGGTACGCAGATCAACATTGCCTTTGGGCCGGCCCGTGCCTGCACCGTGGCAGTTGAGGCAATATGTGCGGAAGATGGGTAGGACGTCTTTCTGGAAGGAAACCGGCGTCGTGTTGGTGTTAGCAGGCGGGTTGGTGGCCGTGGGTGTCGGTGAGGGCATAGGGGGTGTAGCCGCTGGGGGTGTGCCCGTCGGAGGTGTGCCCACTGGTTGCGGCGGAGGTGGTGATGGTGGTGTGGTTACAGGGGAATTATTCGCAACCGACGTTGGCGGCGGCGTTTCCGTCTTCATCGGTGGGGTACTGGTGGGCGGAGCCGGCGAAGGAGGCAGCATCACGGGCGGCACTGCCGGAGGGGAGGCAGTGGCATTATCTGCATTCTGACGGGAAGGATCATCTCCCGGCGTGACGGGATGGCTTGCAATCCCTTTGCCTGCAAGGTCTTTGTCTTTGGGCGCGGCGACGGCATTTTCTCTGGATGCAGGTGTATCCGGTGCAGAAGCTCGGCTAGCCGCTTGAATGGAGGGTGACGGCTGGTATCCGGCGACCACGCCGAAAAAGAAACCAGCTGCGACAATACCGCCAAAAATCAGCCAGGCGTATAGTTGCTCGTTGGGATCGAGGCGTTCTTCCGAAGCCAGTCTTGTGAACCAGCCGGCGGTTTTCTGGGCGTTGTTGTGCGGCATGATGCTCCTCACAATGATTGATCGGTATCTGAAAGAATAGACGTTCGGCTGCGGCGAAAGTTCCGTCAATCTCCGTCGTTGCAGGGAGAGGGGGAGCCGCTGTCGTTGCGGGGATCTGGAGGCGTGTCATGGGAGATCGCTGCGTGAGTGGCATCGGGCGGCAAGGGGCAGCCGGCGTCCAAGTAGGTCTGGAGGATCAACTGGGCGGCGACGCGGTCCCGCCGCTGCCGTCGCTGTTTGTGGTTGAGGCGGGCGAAAATGAGCAGGTTTTCGGCCGCGGCGGTGGTGAACCGTTCGTCCCACATCACCGCGGGCAGGCCACTGATCTCCGTCAACCAATGGGCAAAGGCCCGTGCCAACTGCGAGGACTGGCTCTCGCGGCCATCGGCGTGTAGGGGCAGGCCAACCACCCACCCGACGGCGTCGTATTCCCGGGCCATTTCCTGGAAGTGATAGGCATCGGCAGCGATGGTTCGCCGCACGTACGTTTGCAACGGTGAGGCGACCCGCCGCTCCGGATCACATATTGCCACGCCGATCCGCTGCAGGCCGAAGTCGATACCGATCAGTCGGCCGCGGCTTGCGGGGAGGGGGGGCTGCATGTCGTCTGGCCTACATGACATCTGTCATCCGAGGAATCAATCATCAGAGGAATCGATCCAATCGACGCTGTTTTAATGCCTCCACCAACCTTTTGACATCCGCTTCATGTCGGCGGGTCGTCACCAGCGTGGCGTCCGGGCAATGCACGATGACCAGGTCGGATACGCCGACGGTGGCGATCAGGTGCTCATCGTCGGACACGATTACACTATTATACGTATCGACGCCGCAATGCAGGCCGTGCACGGTGTTGCCGTGGGCGTCCTGCGGGTGATGCCGCTCCAGGGCCAGCCAGGAGCCGACGTCGTCCCACTGGAAGGGGGCATGGACGACGATCACCCGCCCCTCGCGTGCGGCGTCCTGCATTACCGCATAGTCGATGCTGATCCGCTCGATGGTCGCAAACTCTTGTGGGAAAACAGTTTCCCGCGCAGCGGTGTTCCAAGCGTCCACGATCTGGCCTATCGCCGCGTGCATCGCCGGTTTCCGCCGTTTCAGCTCGTCCAAGATGGCGGCGGCCCGCCAGAGGAAAATGCCGCTGTTCCAATAGTAGTCGCCACGGGCCACATAATTTTCGGCCGTGGCGTAATCCGGCTTTTCTCGGAACTCCGTAGCGGCATAAATGGTGACGCCCTGGCGGCTTGCCAAGGCGGGGCCGCGGTGGATATAGCCGTAACCGGTGGACGGATAGGTCGGGGGGACGCCGAAGGTGATCAGGCGGTCCGGGTGGTCGTGCAACGTCAGCACCGCCGCGTGGACGACCCGGCGGAACTCCTGCTCCGGCTCGATCATGTGATCGGCTGGCATGACCAGCATGGCAGCGTCCGGGTCGCTGGCGGCGATCAGGGCCGCCCCCAGGCCGACGCAAGGGGCCGTATCGCGACCGACCGGCTCGCCGATGATGCGGTGAGGCCAAACCAGCTCCCGCAGTTGTTCCGCGACGATGGGGGTGTGCACGGCGGCGGTGATCACCCAGCGGTTTTCTAAGGGAACCTGGGCGGCGATGCGGTCAATGGTCCCTTGCAAGAGGGAACGGTCGCCGCGGAAGGTCAGGAACTGCTTGGGGAGGCGGGTCCGGCTTCGCGGCCAGAAGCGGGTGCCACCGCCGCCGGCCATGACTAACGCGTGTAAGTTCATGGTCCGCTTACCTTTACGTCTGCTATCCCCTCGTCGGTTGCGTCCGCAGATAGGTCGGACCGTTGAATATTCGTTTGTCAAACGCCGATGTATCAATATCATCGGCGTCTAAAGCTAGCAAGGGGGAGATTTCGACCGGCCCGGCGACCTCGATCCCGTGCCGCTGCAACCACCGACGGTGGAGAGCGACCATCGCCGCCTGTACCGTGGCGGGCGAGTCCGGCCCCGTGGCATTTTTCAACGGTGCGAATTCCTCCGGACGCGGCGTGTCCACGATCAGCCATTTGTGAGCATACGGCAATATGTCGAAGATGAACCGCTCGAATTTCCAGGCGTTGGGCTGCGGCGGCGTCACGTTCTCGCCGCGGTGCGGGTCGTAGTACGCAACTGCTTTCAGAGCAACATGATACGGCAAATGATCCGCTTGGGCGTGGCGTGCGAGGAAGTCAAGCTGGAAGACATGAATTGCCGGGTTGGCGGCGGCAAAGCGCAATTGCCCCTCCGCGTGGCGTTGCCGGGCCAGGTCTGCCGGCAGGTCGGAGTACTCCACCAGCACGCAACGGTCGCCGTCACGGGCAAAGACGCCGACTTTTTCCTCTGGATCCGTCTTAAGTATCGATTTGGACGAGACTTCCGCGCCGCGGTCGATGTGACGGCCAATGAAACCTGGGTCGCCGATCTGAACCAAGGGATTATCGACCTGGAAGTAGAAAATGTGGCGGACGCCGCGGCGGCGTAACTCCGCGTACAAGCCGTGCCGGGCCAGTGCGGCCAGCACGCCGCCGTGGCCGTCCGGGCTGAGGAAAATCCGACCCGGTGATTCCAGGAGGAGCGCACCCGTATCCGCCGCCACCGCCGGCAGGGTGCCCTGACAAAACAGGATCACCTGCTCCGGCGATAGCCCAAAGTAGCGGTGCTCCTGCAGGAATTGCCGCAGGGGCGGCTCCGTGGACGGGCTGGTCATGATCAGCCACAACAGGGGACGACCGATTCGCCGGGACAGGGCCAGGACCTTCTCCGCGTGAATTTGCAATAGCGACGCGCCGGAGACCGGGCCGATCGGGTAGAGGGCTTTGGGCTGCTCGCTGCCCAAGCGGCTACCCTGCCCACCGGCGACCATTAGCACAGCGACCTGCCCGGCCCGCAGGGCATCCCAACCGATGTCCCGTTCAGCCGCGGTTGGCGGCGACGTGAGCACCGGTGGCGGCTCCAGGTCGGCCCAGCGGGCAGGCGGCGTCCCCGCACGGGCTTGTTCCACCAGTCGCGACAACAGGGGCCAGTCGAGCGTTCGCAACTGTTCGGCGAAATCCCGCCGCTGTTCGGCGGCGAGCTGTTCCCAATGGTCAAGCAAATGCTGCTGGCCTTGGTCTTGAAGCGTCCGCCGTAGATCGTCCGGCAACGGTTCCATCGGGATGGGCCTCCGTGACAGGCCTTAAAAGGTAAAACTCAGGCCATCATATGCGGGGGCGACGTGCTGCGGCAGGATCCGCAGCAGATGCTCGTAGTCCATCGAGTGACTCATGTGGGTCAGGTAGGTCTGCCGTGGCCGGACCCGCTCAACCACTCCCAAGGCCTCCTCCAGTGTCAGATGGGCTGGATGGGGCCGCCCCGGCCGCAGGGCATCGATGACCAAGACGTCGAGGTTTTCTAGCAGCGGCCAGCTCGAATCGGGGACGGCGCTTACGTCCGTGCAATACGCTACATTCGCGATGCGGAAGCCTAAGGTGCGGAACCGGCCATGGACGAGCGGAATCGGCGTGACCGTTTCCCCGAGCACCTCAAACGGTTGCGTGTCGATGCGACGAAACGTAAGTTTCGGCAACACTCCCGCAGGCAGGTCCTCACCGGCGGGGTGAAACGCATATGAGAAGGCTTGACGGATGACCTCCTCGACTTCGTCGGTGCAGTAAATCGGCAGCGGCCCCTGTAGCCGCAACGGAAACAGGCGGACATCGTCGAGGCCGAAGAGGTGATCGGCGTGGTAGTGGGTGTATAGCACCGCATGGACCAGGTCGATTTTGGCCCGCAGCAACTGCAGGCGCAACTCCGGCGTGGTGTCAATCAGCAGGTTGCCACGACGGGTGCGAATCAGCACCGACGCCCGGTAGCGGCGATTGCGAGGATCGTCGGAAGTGCATACCGGACAAGCACATCCGATCATCGGTACCCCGACCGACGTCCCCGTGCCCAAAAACAGGAATTCCCGTGATCCACTGACGGATGCTAGGTGCGCTTCCGGGTTCACGGAGTTATTTCAGAATATACTGCGCGAACCGACAAGGGGTACGGGCCGTGCCGGTCGGCGGCGGGAGAGCCGCCAGGACAGGTAAATCGAGTCAGGCGTCAGGGGCGGATCGTAATGCGGTGCGGCGGGTCAGGCGTCAGGGGCGGATCATGCTGGCCGGTGCGGCATCGCGGCCGTCGCGGAGGCGTTGCAGGGCCGCCGCGGCGGTCTCGGCGGCTGCCGTGCCGGGGGCTAGCCGCATGACCTTCTCGTAGCAGGCGATGGCCTCCCCAGGCTTGCCTTGTTTTTGCCAGGTTTCGGCCAGCATCAAGTGTAGTCGCACTGTCCTCTCAGTCAGTTGCTCGCAGGCACGCATCAGGCGGCCCGGATGATCACGGATTTCTGCCATCAGGCGGCGACCCTCCGCGGATTCGGGTGTGGCAGCGTAACCCATCAGGAGCTGCTCGCATTTAGTCAAGCATTCGTCATAGCGTTCGCGGCGGAAGTCCTCCCGTGCGGCGGCGAGCAGTTGCTGGGCGGCTGCCCGCTGCCAGTGCTGCTGCACCTGCGGCTGGGCGTTCAATCGCTGAAGCTGATCCGCCGCCTGGGCCGCCGCTTGGGTACCGGCGTAGGAGCGTACCGTGTCCATCAGCAGACCGATGGCTTCGGTGGCCAGGCCGCGTTGGAGCAATTCCATCGCCCGCTGCTGCTGGGCCGCTCCCTGACGTTCCAACTCTTGCAAGATTCCCTGGGCCTTCACGGCGATCGGCCGGTCTTTCCCCTCGCGGACAATCCCTTGCAAGAGGGCAATGGCCCGCGGATAGTCGTGCTGCTTCAGTGCCAAAGCGGCCTGCTCAAAGTCGCGGTCCAGGGCTGCGGGCGTGTACACTGCCACAACCGTCCGCTTGCAATGCTCGTCCAGCCGGGCGGCGTCCACGTAGCCCTCAATGAAGGCGTGGATCTTGCCGTCCGGCCCGGCCAGGATGATCGTCGGGTAGAGCTGGATCCGCAAGGCACGGGCCAGCTCCGGCTCCTTGTGGGCATCGATTTTTAGCGGGACAAAATGCCGCTGCAAGTGCGTCAATATGGCCGGCTCCCGCAAGGGGCCGCTCTCGAGCTTGCGGCAATAATAGCAGTTCTCGGTACCGACGACGACGAACAGTGGTAAACCCTTGTCGCTAGCCTCGTTCCGTGCGGCGTCGTAGTCGGTCCGCCACACGAGCGGTTCCGCCGCGGCGACGTCGGTCATCGCCAGACAGGCAACGATGAGGGTTGGCGACAGACGGATCGGCCCAAGAGAGAGCATGTCAAGTCCTCGGTGCAGCGACGATCAGAGCGTTCGACGTAAACTGTTTTGTGGAAACCCCTTAGGCACTAATTACGCACGTGGATGCGATCGCCGGTAACTTTCCTGGAGGCGTCGGGTCGTCACGTGGGTGTATATTTGTGTTGTCGTAAGGTGTTTGTGACCAAGAAGTTCCTGCACACAGCGGATGTCGGCGCCGTTGTCGAGCAGGTGCGTGGCGAAGGAATGCCGCAACGAATGGGGCGAAATGCGGCCGTTCAGTCCCGCTAACGTGAGATATTTTTGGAGAATGCGGCCGACGCTGCGGGCGGTAAGACGACCGCCGCGACGGTTGATGAATAGGGCCGGGGTGGCAGTGCGACGTCGGCTCAGCCACGCCGTGCGGTGCGGCAGCCACTGCTGGACAGCCGCGACCGCTTGCGGCCCAATGACTGCCAAGCGCTCCCGTTGACCTTTGCCCCGTACCAGAACCGTCCCATCGGAGAAGTGAACATCCTCCCGGTTGAGGCCGACCAGCTCGCTGACCCGCAGGCCGCCACCGTAGAGGGTCTCGAGCAGGGCCACGTCGCGCCAAGCGGTGCCGTCTGGGAGGTTTTGGTGGCGTGCGGTGTGCAACAGCCGTTCGATTTCGGCGACGGTGAGGTGATGGGGCAAGCGGCGGGGCTGCCGGGGCCCCCGCAGGCTTTGGGCCGGATTGTCCCGGAGCACGCCACAGCGACAGAGGAACCGTCCGAACGCCCGCACAGCGGCCAGACGCCGGGCGATCGTCGAGGGAGCGTAACCTTGGCCATGCAGCCAGGCCAAATAGGCCCGCAGGCCGCGGATGTTCCAGTCTGCCGCCGTGAGGTTGGGCCGCTGTCGCCACTGTTGCAAAAATTCGACCGTCTGGATCAAATCTTCGCGATAGGATTTGACCGTGTGGGAGGAGGCGTTCTTTTCAAGCCCAAGGTGCGTGAGGAACTCAGCGAGTAGTTGTTGCAAATTCAAGGGTGTCGTACTCAATCCGTCAGGTCGCCGGAAATCGGTAGTGAATCGGCATTGTGGGCGGCCCGAATCCGCTCGGTTAAGATGGCCGCATCATACCAGTTGATCGGGTGGTTGGGGTTCGCTGCCTTGCCGCGGATGTCGTCGATCATCTCTTGGTAGCTGGCATCGTCGTAAACAAATATGTAGCGTTCGTTGCCCTTGATCAAGGCTACTACGTTCCACTCGCGGCCTACGGTCGGCGAATCGCGGCATCGCATATTCATTTAATCGGACAGGTATCTGGGGGGTGTAGAGCAGGAACGGGGGGTTTTCAAGAAACATGTCGCCGGGTGCGGGCAGATTCCGAACAACCCGCGTACTTGTTACCCCTTGCGGCGACAACGTCACTTCCGCCAAGTAGTTGGCCGAGTTTGTTCTGGCACTTCGGCTTGTGGTTTGATACACTTGCGAACATCCGAGCAGAAGTCCTTACACCATCGGGGTTTGATGAACGGACGGCTAGATCGGGCGGGGGAAACAGCGGTGAGCACCACAACCCATGGGAACGGTCCGTCGTGGAATGACAAGGTCCTCTTTTGGGCCAGCTTTTTCACTCTGATTGCTGCGGGGATCGGTTTTTCCGTCCGCGGCGTCGAAATCCTTAAAGATTGGGGCAACCAATTTGGCTTCACCCAGACCGAGCTGGGGACCATCAGCGGCGGCGGCCTGGTCGGCTTCGGTTTAGCCATCATCTTTTTCAGCTTTCTGGCCGACCGTTTCGGCTACGGCAAGCTGATGGTCGTGGCGTTCCTGTTACATACCCTCTCGGCGGTGGTCACCTTCGCCGCCACGCCGGTTTTTAATTATTACGGCAAGCAGGGGGCGTATTACTGCTTAAACCTGGGCATGTGGTTATTTGCCCTAGGGAATGGCACTTGCGAAGCGGTGATTAATCCCCTCACCGCGACGCTATTCCCGAAAAACAAGACCCATTGGCTTAACATTCTGCACGCCGGTTGGCCGGGCGGGCTGATCCTGGGGGCCGTCATCATGCTCGGCTTCCAGCAGTTCGGCCCGAACGTGCGGTGGGAGTACAAACTCGGCGTATTCCTCATCCCTGTAATGATTTACGGCATCATGATGTTGGGCCGTCGCTTCCCGAAATCCGAGGCCAGCACCGCCGGGGTGGATGTCACCGGCATGATGAAAACCATTGGCCTGTATGGATTTACGTTCGGTGCGGCGATGATCGGCATGGCCTTGGCCAGCTTCCTGCCCAGCGTCATCGGACCGTTTATCAACATCGGCGACCCCGCCTGGCGGGACATGGTTCTCAGCGGCCTCGGCTGGGCCTTGGCCGCCGCCATTTGGCTGGCCTTTGCTTACTATACGCAGTTCTCGCTGGGAAGCTGGGTGTTGGGGCTGCTTTACGTGATGCACGCTCTGGTGGGATATGTGGAGCTAGGCACCGATAGCTGGATCACCAACATCACCAACCAGGTCGTGAATAATCCGACGCAGGCCACTCTGGCTTTTGTCTGGACGAACATTTTAATGTTTACTCTGCGATTTTTCGCCGGACCGATCGTGCACAAGATCAATCCGGTCGGTTTACTACTGTGTAGCGCTGTTTTAGGGACGCTGGGGCTTTACCTGTTGGGTCTGCCGCAGGTAAACACCATTGGCCTATGGATCGTGGCGGTGACCATATACGGCATCGGCAAGACGTTTTATTGGCCGACCTTGCTGGGCGTCATCTCCGAGCGGTTCCCCAAGGGCGGAGCTTTGGCTTTGGGCCTGAGCGGCGGCATCGGCATGATCAGTGCCGGCATCCTGGGAAGCCCGGGCATCGGCTACAAGCAGGACTATTTCGCCGTGAACTACCTGCAAAGCACCCCGGAGGGTCAGGCTACTTATCAGCGATACATGGCCCGCACCGATACGGGTGAGCCGGAAACCCGCGGCTTTCCCATCGTCAGTTCCCTGTGGCCGACCGCCGTACCGATGGTCGCCGGGATCGATAATGCCAAGCTCAAGGTGTTCGAGGACTATCGAGCGATCCTCGATGAGAACGGCCAGCCCCGCCCGGGGATGAAAACCACCCTCGAATCCGACCTGGAAACCATCGATCGCCTCAAACAGGCCGGCGATCCGGTCGAGCCAAAACTGGAGCAAAATCTCCGCAAACTGCACGATTGGTGGGTCAAAGAGGGGCGGCCTCACTATCAAGACGATGCCGAGCGGTTGATCGCGGCTCGCCTCTACGGGGCCAAGACCGCCCTGTTATACACGGCGGCGGTGCCCTTTACCCTGGCCATCGGCTTTTTGATCCTGATTGTACACTTCTGGTGGGCCGGCGGTTATAAGCAGGTTCACCTCGAGCTAGGCGGCGCCGAGCGCGAGACGCAGGATTACTGACCGGCTTCCGGATGACCGCGTCCTCGCCGGTTGTCGCGAACCGCCCGATAATCATCATCAGTCGACGTTACGGGCATGAGGGTCAAGGCCGCAGCGACATGCGGCGGGGAGACCCAGCGCCAGTCGCATCATCCGCCGCTTGTGGCGTGCGGGCGACGGCCGCTTTAGGACCTGACGGGAGTCCCGGGCATTGGACGCGTTAACCGACGAATATTGGCCTGCGGCGTGCTGCCGAGGCGGCATGCAGTTAGGAGGTTCCTCAACCGGATGCGGCGGCATCTGATTGCGGCACGAGCAGTTACGTCGCCGCGGCTGCTGCAGTGCGACCCCGCGGAATAGTTTGAGGTACTGGGCGAATGGTAGCACATTACGATGTGATCGTCATTGGCGGCGGGCACAACGGTTTGGTCTGTGCGGCTTATCTGGGCCGTGCTGGCCGCCGCGTGCTGGTGCTCGAGCGGCGAGAGATCCTTGGCGGTTGCTGCATCACCGAGGAGATTTGGCCCGGATACCGCGTTTCCACCGCCGCTTACGTGAATAGCCTGCTGCGGCCGGAGATCATCCGCGACCTGGAGCTGAAGCGGCACGGCTTCGAGATGCTGCCCCGCAACCCCTCGTCGTTTACGCCGCTGCCGGACGGCCGCTATCTGTTGATGGGGCCGGATCGGGAGATGACGTTGCGGGAAATCGCCAAATTTTCGCAAAAAGACGCGGAGCGTTATCCGCAGTACGAGGCGATGCTGACCCGTGTGGCCGAGTTCCTCGAGCCATTGCTGCTGCAGACGCCGCCGAACCCGTATTCGTTTGGCTTGGGCAATGTATGGAAGGTGGCCCAGATCGCCCGCCGGTTCCGCAACCTGGGGGTAGCTGCCGCCAACGAAGCGGTGGAAATACTCACCGGTGCGGCCCGGCCAATCCTCGAACGATGGTTTGAATCCGAACCGCTTAAGGCGACCTTGGCGACCGATGCGGTGATCGGGGCGTTTGCCGCGCCGTCGCAGCCGGGGACGGCATATGTCCTGTTCCATCACGTTATGGGGGAGTGCAACGGCGTCCGCGGCGTGTGGGGCTACGTGCGCGGCGGTATGGGCCAGATCGCTGAGAGCATTGCCGCGGCGGCCCGCCGGTACGGCGTCGAAATCCGCACCAACGCCGAGGTGCAACGCATCCTCGTCCGCGACGGACGGGCCGAAGGGGTTGTCCTGCGGGACGGCACCGAATTTTCCGCCCGCTGCGTGGCCTCCAACGCCGATGCCTATGTGACGTTCCTTAAACTGGTCGGCGAAAAGGAGCTGCCGCCCGAGTTCGTCGCGGCGGTCCGCCGCATCGACTACAGCTCCGCCACGGTCAAGATCAATGTCGCTCTCGACCGCCCGCTGCGCTTCCGGTGCCTGCCCACCAAAGGGGTCGGGCCGCACCATCACGGCACCATGCACATCTGCCCGGACCTGGACTACATCGAGCGGGCCTATGACGACGCCAAATACGGCCGCTGGGCGGAAAATCCCATGATCGAATGCACGATGGCCACCGCTTTAGACGATTCGTTAGCACCGCCGGGCAAGCATATCCTGAGCATGTTCATCCAGTACGCCCCTTATCACTTGAAAAACGGCAGTTGGGACCAGGAAAAGGACCGCTTTGCAGACCGCTGTTTCGCGATCATGGAGGAGTACGCTCCCGGCTTCACGGCGAGCGTGTTGCACCGGATGGTCATCCCGCCGCCGGAGATGGAACGGCTGTGGGGCATTACCGGCGGCAACATTATGCATGGGGCAATGAGCCTGCATCAATTGTTCAGCTTCCGCCCCGTGGGGGGATATGCCGATTATCGCACGCCGATCCGCGGCCTGTACCTGTGCGGGGCCGCAGCCCACCCCGGCGGCGGCGTCATGGGGGCCTGCGGTTACAACGCCGCACGTGAAATCTTGCGGGATATTTGAATTTTGCGGGATATGTGAATCTCGAAGCTTATATAAATTTTATGATGCATATGAATTTTATAGGATATATTGCAAGACATACACGCTAGCGGCGAGACATACAAGCAAACCGGTGGCGGAGACCTGCCATGGCCAAGATGGTTTACTACAGTGGCCGCGTCCAAGGGGTCGGCTTCCGGGCCACGGCGGCCCTGCTTGCCCGGCAACACGCCCTCAAGGGATGGGTCCGCAACCTGTCCGACGGACGTGTGCAGCTTTTCGCAGATGGGCCGGAAGCGTCCGTCAACGCCTTCCTCGCCGCCCTGCGGAACGCCATGCACGGCTACATCCAGCGGGAGGAGACCTACGACCACCCCGCCGACCCACAACTGCAGGACTTCCGGATCACATATTGATTTGAATATTGAACAGATTCACCGGATTTGGTATTTTAGTTAACTTTAAAATAGTTGTTCGATAATCCCGTCTCCGTGTTGCGATGTTTGTTCCAAGAATCCATCTTGGCCGCGTTTCCAGCGATCCATGTTGGCCGCGTTCCGCTCCCGGCGGCCGGCCCGCATCCGTTGTACCGATGAGGCAGTGGGCTGCCGGGTCGATGCTTTATCCCATACTTTATCCCTAGATCGGACGGTCGCCGAATGCAACCGGAACGTAATCTCAAGGCACGCAACCAGTTAGGACTCGTTGGCGGCGAGGGGACGATTATGACAGCTTCTTCCCTGTTACGCGGGCTAGTCGTAGTGGCTGTCGGCCTGATGATGGCCGTCTGTCCGGCGTGTAGCAATCGCTCGCCCGACCGGATCACCATCGGCGTGGTGACCAACTGCGTCGCCGATTTCTGGCGGATCTGCGAAGCCGGGGCGACCAAGGCAGCCAAAGACTACGATGTCCACCTGCAATTTCGCCAGCCAGAAAAGGCATTCGATGCTTCGGTGCAGATGCCGATCATCGAAGCATGGGTCCGGCAAGGCGTGCACGGCATCGCCGTGAGCGTGATCGACCCGAAAGGGCAGGCCGAAGACCTAACCCGGATCGCCAAAAAAGTGCCGCTGATCACCATGGACAATGATGCGGAAGGCACCGGACGGCTCTGTTACATCGGCATCGACAACTATGAAGCCGGCAAGGCGGTCGGGCGGCTAGTCAAGAAGGCCCTGCCGGACGGCGGCACCATTGCATTATTCATCGGCAGTACCAAATCGGCCAACGGGAAGGCCCGCACCCAAGGGGTATTGGACGAGCTGGCCGGTGCCCGCGACGCCGCCGGCGAACAGACCACCCATCCCCTTCGCCCCGAGCTGAAAGTCAAAAAGTTCGGCAAATATTACCTTGTCGATGGTGAGGCGAAGGAGGACAACAACCCGAATAACGCCCAACCGTTGGCCTCGAGCGTGCTGGCCCGCCTCAAGGGATTGCCCCAAGTCTGTGCGGTGGGGCTGTACGCCTACAATCCCCCGGCGATCCTCGATGCGGCGAAAACGCACGCCATGCACAAAGAGATCGTCATCGTCGGCTTCGACGAGGACTGGGAGACCCTCAAGGCCATCGAGAACGGCGAAATATTGGCCACGGTGGTGCAGGACCCGTTCCAGTACGGCTATCAGTCGGTCGCCGCTTTGGCCTGTTACGCCCGTGGCGACGCCTCAAAATTGGTCCGGGAGCCGATCCCGTACCGGATCGTTACCCGCACCGGCGGGCCGGATGAGGTGGTGGATACCCCTTCGGGGCAGTTGACGGTCAAAAACCTGCCGGTCGCCGATTTTGCGGCCCGCCTGCGTGCTGATATCGCCTCGGTCCAGCGGTAAGGACCGTCATCCAAGCAATCGCTGCCTGCCGCTGGGGAACGGCATGACGGACGCATCCCGCATAACAACTGCACCGGGGCGTAGCGACGGCATCGACCCGACTGCACTGCTGCAGGCAGAGGGGCTATGCAAGCGGTTTGGTGGCGTAACGGCATTGGACCACGTCCATCTGACCGTCCGCCCCGGCGAAGTGGTCGCCGTCGTTGGCGAAAACGGCGCGGGCAAATCCACCCTCATGAAAATCTTGGCCGGGATCTATCCGCCGGATGCGGGGACGATCCGTTGGGAGGGGCGGCCGCTGCGGCTAGCATCCCCCGCTGATGCTATGGCGGTCGGGATTAGCCTGATTCACCAGGAGCTGAACCTCGCTGAAAATTTGACCGTCGTTGACAATTTGTTTTTGGGACGTGAACCCACCCGCGGCGGCCCACTGCACATCCTGCAACGCCAGCAGATGTACAAACAGGGGACGGCCCTGCTGGAGCAAGTCGGGCTGAGTTCGCGTTACGCCACGCGACGGGTCGAACGGCTGGCCCCGGGGGAAAAGCAACTGGTGGAAATCGCCCGTGCCCTAGGACTGGCCGTGCGGCTGCTGATCATGGATGAACCCACCTCGAGTCTGACGCAGCGGGAGACCGAGCGACTCTACGAAGTGATTGACCGGTTGCGATCACGCAGCGTGGCGGTCGTCTATATTTCCCATCGTCTGGCCGAGGTGCAACGGTGTGCCGACCGGGTGGTGGTGCTACGGGACGGGCGGAACGCTGGCGAGCTGCCGCGGGCGGCGATCACGCATGACAATATGGTCCGGCTGATGGTTGGCCGGGACCTGCGGCAATATTATCCGCGACGGCACCGCCCGGCGACGCCGGGGCCGGTCGTGCTGCGAGTCCACCAGTTGCAGTATGCAGGCGGGCCATCCCATCCGGCGACGCTGGAGCTCCGGGCCGGCGAGGTCCTCGGCATGGCCGGACTGGTCGGCGCTGGCCGCACGGAACTGGTCGAGGCAGTTTGCGGTATCCGACCTATCTCCAACGGACACATCGAGTTACGCGGAAAACGGTTGAATGTCCGCTCGCCGCGTGACGCCGTGGCGGCCGGGATAGTCTTGGTACCGGAGGACCGTCGCCGGCATGGTCTGATTCTGGAGCAGTCGATCGGCTTCAATTTGAGCCTGCCTAACTTGGATTGGCTCAGCCGGTGGTGGGGCATACCGCGCCGGCCGGAGCGACAGTGGCAGCAGGAATGGATGGAGCGGCTGCGGATCCGGGCATCCACGCCGCGGCAACAGGTGGCGACTCTCTCCGGGGGCAACCAGCAGAAGGTCGTCTACGGTAAGTGGTTGGCGCGCAAGCCTTTAGTGCTAGTACTTGATGAGCCGACCCGCGGTGTAGATGTGGGGGCCCGTGCGGAAATTTATGCCCTGATCGATGAGATGGCCGGACAGGGGGCTGCCGTGTGGATGATCAGCAGCGATATGGAGGAACTGTTAGGAATGAGCGATCGCGTGTTGGTGATGCACGAAGGCCGCATCGCCGGGGAGTTAACGCGGGAACAGATGACCGAAGAGGCCGTGATGCGGCTAGCCACCGGCGGCCCCACGCCACCTGTGTAGTCGGGACTGTACAATTTTTGATCACTCGCCAACGACTGTCACCGGACGGCGTATTGCAATCCTTCACGCAACGATGAGGTCCGATGATGAGCCGGGTTATCGGTGTGTTGGTGTTGTTGGTCATGCTGTATGCGGCGTTGCTGGCTTCCAATCCGGCGGCAGGCCAACCAGGCAATCTCATCGACGTAGCCAACATTCAGGGCCGCTATGGGCTGATCACGGTGGGTGCGGCATTGGTCATCATTGTGGGTGGGATTGACCTGTCGATCGGTTCGGTGGTCGGCTGCGCCGCCGTGCTGTTCGCGGTGCTGATGGAGGGGGGATGTCACCCCTACGCCGCGTTGGGTCTGACGTTGCTGTTCGGTGCGGCCGTGGGTCTGGTCAACGGACTACTGATCACGCGATTACAGTTGCAGGCGTTTCTGGTGACGCTGTGCGGCATGTTCATTTATCGCGGGCTGGCCCGGATGCTCGGGGGAACCGTGAGCCGCACGCGGGTGATCGAGGAACACGCCGCATTTGGGGAGCCGCTGCGGCAGATGCGGTTTTACCTGATCGGTAAGGACGCGACCGGGGAGCTGCTCTATCCGGCCCAGTTCATCCTGTTGCTGATCGTTGTGGGCGTCATCGGTTATTTCCTCCACAATACGGCCTACGGGCGGTACTGGTACGCGATCGGCCACAACGACCTGGCGGCCCGCTATGCGGGGATCCCTGTGCACCGCCACCGGGCCAGCGTGTACGTGATCGCCTCCGCGTTAGCGGCCCTGACCGGCTGCCTGATGATCCTCGATCTGCCCTCGGTGCAGTCGGATAGTGGCGGGCTGGGCTTCGAGTTGTACGCCATTTTGGGGGCCGTGCTGGGCGGTTGCAGTCTCCGCGGTGGCGAGGGGACGGCCGTGGGAGTCCTGTTAGGAGCCATGGTCTTGCCCGTTTTGGAAAATCTGGTCAGCTTCCGCGGGCTGAAAAGCGATGTCATCCCCGCCGTCATAGGCCTGACACTGCTAGTCGGCACCATGGTGGACGAGTGGGTGCGGCGGCGAACCCAACACTAGGCAACGCGGGGGGACCATCGGTCTGCTGGGTCAGGACGGGACCAGTTACGCTCCATAGTGGACTCGCGTCAGCTCGCAGTTACCGACCGGTCTGCTAGGCCAGGACGGGACCCAGTTACACAGCGTAGCCGCAAAGAAGGTCACTGGTGCTACCCACCGAGGAGGTCACCAGAGGCTGCCTACCATTGTAAGACGAGCCGCGGCGGCGGCTTGTTACCCCGCTGCTCCAGCCATATTTGCGCAACGACGCTGACAAATCCAAGCGTGATGGCCAATAGTCCCGCCTTCATCCAGAGGGTGTGTTCCAGACCATACCGCCGCAGCTCCTGCTCCATCCGATACTCCAGTAACGCCTGTTTGGAGCGGCTTACGGCAGCCTCCGCACGTTCCTGGGCGAATTGTTCATCGATTTTGCGGCTGATCGTGGTACGAATGGCCCGTTCCATGCCAAAACCGCGCAGGGTTTGGGCATAGAATGCGATAGTGACCAGCAGTCCCATCAGTAGCAGCACCCAACGCCGGTATGGCCATATGGGAGCCAGCGGCGGAATATTACGGGCGTCCGACTCGTTCAACCCGCGGTCCGCCGCCGTCAGCAGTACGCACAGGACGATCAGGACGAGGCCCAACAGCATCAGGGCGGCGTCCGACGGCAGATCTTGTCGCCAGTCCAGTGGTATATGGTTTTCCAGGTGGGACAGCAGGAGGTCATCGGTAGAGACGCTACCGGCTAGTGCCCGCCACGGTCCTTGGGTCACTAATGGAAGACTTCCAACATATATGCCGACCCAAGGAAAGAAGGTGCTGACCAGTGCGGCGACGTAAAGGATGACCGGCAGCCACGCGGTGAGCTTCGGGGGAAGCGTCAGAGTTAGGGTGTGGGAATAACCCGCAGCATCAGGCATCTCTGCCGTTTGGGCATCCGCTTCGGGCCTTGGGGAGGGTGCGGCGGCAGCGGTCGGGGGCGTCGGCTCGGCGGTCGATCCGGCCACCGGTGGGGGCACGATCTTGGTGATTCCGCCGCCGCGACGGCTAGTGGGGTCGATGACCTCTGGCTGGTAGGTACTGGGGGCCGTAAAGTCATAGTGGCACTGCGGGCAGCGAACCTGGTTCGGTGTCTCCAGTCTGATAGTCTCGACCAGTTGGTGACAGTTCGGGCACAACAGGGGCATGGTTGTGGCTCTCAAGCGGACAGGGGTTGCCCTTGTTTTATGGAATATGGGGCCGCTGTCTGAGCAGGGGCCAGCCGCGAGCGGTCATCGGATTCCAATTCCATCCAAGCGTTCCGAAGGGCATCCCAAAGGTCTGTGGCGGTGAGGGGGATTTGGCCGCAACGCCTGGCCGCCCAATCGCCGGCCCGGCCGTGCACCCACGCCCCCAATACGGCGGCGTCCATCGGTCGCAAGCCTTGGGCTAACAATGCGACAATCACGCCGGTCAGCACATCGCCGCTACCGGCCGTGGCCATCCCGGGGTTGCCCGTGCTATTGCAGTAAAGCGAGGTGCCGTCACATACCAGCGTGCCGCTTCCTTTCAGTAGCAGTACTGTCCGCCATTGCCGGGCGAAGGCGATGGTCTGTTCCCGACGTTGCTGATCAGTGGCCGGTTTCGACCAGCCACTGAGGCGGGCAAACTCCCCCGGATGCGGCGTGAGCACCGTGCAGGTTCCCCGACCGACGATCAGTTCGGACATCTCCGCCATCGGCGAGAGGGCAAACAGCCCGTCCGCGTCTACCACTACCGGTAAATCCGGCGGCAATTCTTTTAACAATTGCCGGACAAAGGTCACCACGTCCGGTCGGCGGCCTAGCCCCGGACCGATCGCTACGGCGTTGGCCGCTTCGGAAATCATTCCCACTAAACGACTTACAGCATCTGGAGCAAAAACGCCGTTGGGCTGTTGCGGGATCCCCCAGGTCATGTACGCCGGATAGGCCGCGGCGACCACATCCCAAACGTCTACCGGACAGGCCACCCGCACCAGTCCGGCGCCGCTGTGCAGGGCGGCCCGCCCGGCCAGAACAGCCGCCCCGGCCATGCCCCGACTGCCCGCCACGATCACCGCCGTGCCGAAGGTTCCCTTGTGGGCATCAGGTGGCCGTCGCGGCAACCGCGGCAGCTCTACGATCGGTCGGCACTCGGCTGATGATTCCATGACTACGCCGGTATGTGACGTTGTCGAAAGTGGATTTACCGGAATATGACGTCCAGTCCCCGCACTTGGGGACCCAACGTCTCCGTTCGCGTCTCACTGTGGTAACGCCAGCGGACAACCGGTCCGGCCCACGCCGGTAGCATCGAGCGGGCCGGCAGTTTAACCTGTTGGCCGTCGATTTCCAAATGCAGCTCCTGGTCAGTGTAGTTGTAAAACCGCAGGCGGCGGTAGCCATGCACAAATCCCTCTGCGATATGGGTTTGCGTAATGATTCGCGGTAAAGCCGCCTGATGGATCGGACTGGATCGCACCGTAGAGGTCGAGGGAGCGGGCGACAGTCCTGGGAGCGGTGGCGGAGCAACCGGCGGTATCTCCGGCGGCAAGGTCAAAGGGGGCAGGGGAGTTATGGTTTCCCGATTGACCGGAGGTGTGCTAACCTCTTTTGGCGCAAGGGGTTGCGGCTGAGCGAGCGATCCTGAGGCTGGCCCGTGGCGTTCCACCGGGCGGGGAGGCGTCCCCGGCGACGGCACAGGGGGCGTGAGCGACAGTTTCGTTTCTGGCAATGGTCTGGTTTCCGGTGCCGTTTTGGTTTCCGAGGTTTTCGGTACCGGCGGCAAGGTCAAAGCGGGTAAGGGTGGTTCCGTGGGAGCCGTCGGTGGCCCGTTGGCGGCGGGTATGGCCGGACTGATCGTATCTCTTTGTTTAGTAATTATTTGTGACCCAGCAGGTATGGTAGCATCACTGGGGGGAGAAGGGCTTGGAGGGGCAGGTGGCCGCGGAGCCGACACCGGACTGCCAGCAGCCGGGACGCCGCCAGCTCGGGCATCTCCGGCGTTTGGGGTCGTGACTGTAGGTAACCGCTGGGGGGGCAGGCGTTCGTCCACCTTGGGGGATGACGCCGCGCTTTTCAGCTGTTCCACCCGCGGTGGACGCGGTGGATGGGGAACCGTCGCTGGCACTACGATGACAATGGGCGGCGGTACGCCACACGGCGTCGGCAGGCAGTACTTAACCGGACGGCAGTAAGGGGACGAGACGACCGGATGACCGCAGGGGACTGGCCAATAATAGCACCACCACGCCGTGGCCGTGGCTGGGCCGGCAACCAATACGAACCAACTGATCGTCCATTGCCATAGGGTTTGTCTCATGGAATCCTTCCTCAAGAGGGAGTGTCGCCGCGGCCACGCCGCCGATGGATGTTGTAACAGTTACAAACTTCCCTGTTCAAGGTGAAATCATGCTTAGCAGCGGGGCCGTCGTGCAGCGTACTTTTCGATCGAGGACTAGGACCATGACTGGTGCAGTCCTGCGGCGTCTTTTCCGGCCGATGGCGACGATCGTTGCCTGGCTGGCCGGATGGATGCAACCTTGTCCTCTGCTGGCCCAAGCGGAGCGGTACGAACTGGGCCGCCGCCTGCGGGCGTTCGAGGCGGCGTGGGAACAGCAGACCGCACCGGAGCTTCGCCGTGAGGCGCTCGCCGCGTTGGAGCCGCTGACGCAGCAGTTTTTCTCATTCCGGTTTGACCAGGCTGGTGAAACATTGGATCGTGCTCGTTGGATTTTGGAGGGAGTGCCATCGCCGGATGCGGTGACGCAGTGGGCGGCCGCATTGCAGGCGATTCCGGCCAAACGGCTCGTCGATAGCTCCGAAGCGAAAATCGAGGTAACATTGCGGCCCCTGTACAAGCCCAAAGAGGCGTTGCCGCCGAGGGTGGAGCTGCGGCTGTGGTTTCAGGAAAAGCCGGTGGTGGTCGTGCCGTGCCGGCAGTTTCCGCTTACGGTGCGTATGCCCCTGCCGCCGCTGGGGGACCAGGCCGGGCGGGACTGGCGGTTGTTCGTGTTGCTCGACGATGGACGGCAACGCAAGCCGTGGACGGTGATGGTCTCGCAGGTCCGACATTTGCCGCAACGGCTCGAAAAATTGGAGGCGGCGACGAAAGCGGGGCCGCTGACGCTCGAGACCGCCACAGTGCGTACGCGACTGCAATGGCTCCGTACGGCGATGAACGGCGGCGTACAGGACACCGACATCCCCTTTGCGGAACTGCTTGCCAATGCAGAAGTTATGATCCGCGAGCCATTTTTCGCCCCGCAACGGTCTGGTCAATTTTGGCTTACGGTGCCAGTGGCGGAGCAGCGGCGTGTGCCGTGCCGGTTATTCGTCCCGCGGGGCTTGCGGCCGTCCACGCCGGTCCCGCTGGTTGTGGCCTTGCACGGGGCCGGTGTCGACGAGAACATGTTTTTCGAAAGCTATGGTGCCGGTCAGATCGTTCGGGAATGTCAGCAACGGGGATGGCTGTTGGTGGCACCGCGAGCGGGACTGATTGGACCGCCGCCGGTGGAATCGCTGGTGGAGGCACTAGCCACGCGTTATCCGGTCGATCGGCAGCAGGTATTTTTGGTGGGGCATTCGATGGGGGCGGCCCATGCTCTGGCGATCGCCACGGCGAATCCCAAGGGCTTTGCCGCGGTGGCGGCGTTAGGGGGTGGGGGACGTCTGACACCGGAGCCGTGGCGGCAAACACCGCTATTTATCGGTGTGGGGACTAAGGACACCCTAGCCATCGGCCGCGGCCGGACCATGTACCGATCCCTCCGCGAGGACAAGACGGTACGGATCACTTATCGGGAATACCCTGGCGTCGAGCACCTGGTCATCGTGCGACAAGCCTTGCCGGACGTGTTTGCCTTGTTCGATGAAGTGCATGCCAACCGTAAAAAGTAGTCACCTGCGGCGTGCGAGTCGCGAAAACGCGAGAGTGGGGTCCCGACACCGCATTGGCGGCATATTTAGATTACAGAGATTTTGAAGCTCCACGTGTGCATTCAAGTCAAACTGTTGGAATTCGAGGCTAAACTGTTATTCCACAAGCTGTTACAATTTATCTTCCTAATGGTCTCATCGCCGTACGCCGGGTTTGATATAGCTATTCATTGTCGGAATCAGGTACGCGGCCGGGGGCACCCTCCGCGGCGACCCTGACGGACAGTCGGAGAGTTATCCAATTCTACCCAAAAGATTAAGGAGCGGTATCATGCGGCGGACGTTTGTAGCGGCGACAGTACTGACTTTCAGTGCGATTGGCCTGGCCTTGGCCCAAGAAGCCGCTCTCAAAAAACTCGAGGGGCGATACAAGGCGGTCGCTCTGGAAAAAGCCAGTGGGCCAGCCCCCAAAGAAATCGTCGACGCCTTTTCCATTACCATCACGGGGAACAAGTTGACGCTACGGCTCGGCGACGAAGAAAAACCCGCGGAAATCAAGGTGGACGAGAGCAAAACGCCCGCCACGATCGACATCTCACCCACGGAAGGGGACCAAAAGGGACAGGTTTTTCCGGGTATTTACAAGCTCGAGCAAAACGAATTGACATTGGTAGTCGTGGAAAAGGGGGAGCGGCCCAAGGAATTCCGGGCAGAGGGAAACGCTATCCTCATCAAGCTCAAACGAGAGAGCAAGTGACTTGTCGTAATCATACGGGTTGGCTGTGGCGGCAACGGCGTGTCATCTGGGAACCTTCACACCTTCTGTGACGGAACATTTTCCGGTGGCCTTATAACCATGGGACACCCACGTCACTTCGCCTTCCGTTGCATGGTCGTCATAAGTTAAACTGTTTTCTATAGTTGTGTGATTCGTCTAGCCGTGCGTGCGGCGGAGTGGGGCCATGGGGGGCCGCCGGGCCAACGCCCCTCCGCCAGATCGGAGGGGGCATGGAAGAACTTCTCGTTCAGATCGGCGACATCCTGTGGGCCGTTTTGGCAAACCTGACCAATCCGGACGCTTGGCGTCAGGCCTTGAGCGCCCCCGGCGTCGTCGTGGCGGCCTTCATCGTTCTCAACCTGATCGTGTTCACGGAAACCGGCCTGTTGTTTGGGTTTTTCCTCCCCGGTGACTCCCTGCTGGTGACGGCCGGGATTGTCGCCTATGCCGTTGGCTGGCCCGTGCACTGGCTGATCTTAACGCTTTGCGTTTCGGCGATCGCGGGGGACAGTCTGGGTTATTGGATTGGCAAGCGGGTAGGGCCATCGATATTCAACAAACCGCAGAGCCGATTCTTCCGGCGAGATCACCTGCTAGCAGCCCGGGCCTTTTACGACCGTCACGGCGGCAAAACCATCATGATTGCCCGTTTTGTGCCGATCATTCGCACCTTTGCTCCGGTCGTCGCGGGGGCGGCGCAAATGGAGTACCGACGGTTCCTCGCCTACAACGTTTTCGGCGGCATCGGCTGGATCGTCAGTATGGTGCTTTTGGGCTACACCTTGCACCTCTGGCTTAACCCTTTGCTGCAACCAGTTTTCGGCAAGGAGTTTGACATTGCCCGACACATCGACAAGGTGATCGTGGTGGTTGTGGCGGTCTCGGTGATGCCGATCATCGGCAAGTGGTGGAGTCATCGGCAGCAATCGCGGCGAGCCGCCCGATTGGCAACCCAACCGGCGGCAATGCCTGCGACAGCACCATCCACTCACCCCACGTCGACGCCGTAAGCGTCGCGGCCTCGCCGCGAGAGCCCAAAGCGGGGTTGTGGCCGCTGCATCCCGGCAAATAGTGCAGGGGAGGGGAGTGGCCCCCACCCCCGCTGCAGTTGTTTTTCAACCGAAACCAGCGCCGGTTCGAACAATGAGAGGGTTCAATCGACCGATGCAGAAAATGGCGGACAATACGCCGTGGTGACAGGCCTTATTTTTCGTCACTGTTCAGCGGCGGCCACTCTTTCTCTAATCCCTCTTCCTCGATCAACTCCAACTGTTCCGGCGTCAGATCATACTTTTCGATGATCCGCTTTTTGGACTCCGGAACCGGAATCCCTTGGTCCTGAGCCTTGACCAAGGCTTGGAAAATCGACTTCCGCTGACGCAACGTCAAAATCTTCGTGGCCATAGCAAACCTCCTCTGCAAAATAAACGCTGCGCCCTTTGGGGGGCAACACGCAGTATGGGTGTTAAGGTAACCGACGTCTCTTGGCCGAGGCTTACGCTCTGAAGAGATGCGGTTATAGAAATATACGCCAGAGAAGGTGTCATCTTCGACCAAAAAACAAAAATTTTGTCGTTTTTTGGCGGGGTGGTGGCTGCTGGGAGCGGAACCGCCAGGAGTGCTCCGATGCGCGTTATGGCCGTAACTTTAATTGGTGCAACGATTTACGCTGTTTGTGTTGCTAGGGCTGGATGGGGGAGCCGCCCGGAGCATTTGACGGCCAATCAGCCAGCGGTAGATCAGCCAGCGGCCGGTCAGTCAGCGGCCAGTCAGCGGGGGATCCCGCCGCTACCGCCGGCCCGATGGCGGCAACGGATCGACCAAAAGCTGGATCCGATGATCGATTCGTTATTAGAACTATATAAGCACCTGCACGCCCATCCGGAGCTGTCCCTGCAGGAGGAGAAGACCGCCGCCTATTTGGCGCAGCAGATGCGGCAGTTGGGCTGGGAAGTGACCGAAAAGGTCGGTGGTCATGGCGTGGTTGCGGTGCTGAAAAACGGTCCCGGCCCGACGGTTCTGGTCCGCACGGACATGGACGCCCTGCCGATTGTGGAACGCACCGGCCTGCCGTATGCCAGCACAGTTATCGCACGGGATCGCACGGGGCGGGAAGTGGGGGTCATGCATGCTTGCGGGCACGACATGCACATGGCCTGCTGGGTCGGCACCGCCCGCGTGTTAACAGCTCTCCGCCCGCATTGGTCTGGTACGCTGGTTTTTGTCGCCCAGCCCGCCGAGGAGATCGTGGCGGGCGCCCGCCGTATGCTCGACGACGGCCTGTATAAGCGATTTCCGAAACCGGACTACGCTTTGGCCCTCCATTGCGATGCCCACCTCCCCGCCGGAACCGTGGCCTACCGAGCCGGGATGGCTTTGGCCGCTTCCGATGCTGTGGACATCACCGTTCGCGGCCGCGGCGGGCATGGTGCCGCACCGCACCTGACGGTCGATCCGGTCGTCTTGGCCGCACGGATCATCTTGGATCTGCAAACCATCGTGAGCCGGGAGGTCAACCCCATCGATCCGGTCGTGATCACCGTCGGCTCCATCCACGGCGGCACCAAACACAATATCATCCCGAACGAGGTGCACCTGCAACTGACCGTCCGGACGACTAAAACGGAGACCCGCGACCACGTTCTAAAGGCAATCGAACGGATCACCCGTGCCGCTGCGGCCGCGGCCCGGGCACCAGAACCGGAAATCCGCGTCCGGCTCGATGAATACACCCCGCCGACGGTGAATGATCCGGAATTGGTACGCCGCTGCGTGCGGGTATGGGAAGCGGAGTTGGGAGGGGAGCATATCCGCGAGCGGCCGCCGGTCATGGGCGCCGAGGATTTCGGGCGTTACGCCGCCGAAAAGACGCCGATATTCATTTTCTTCATCGGCACGGTTGAGCCAGAGCAATACGCAGCGGCCCAGCGACCCAACGCCGCACCACTGCCCGGTCTCCACACCGACCGCTTCGCCCCCGTGCCGGAGCCGACGCTGCGTACCGGCATCCGGGCCATGAGCGTCGCCGTACTGGAACTATTATCAGTAAAAGCATCGGAAAAGTGATATTTGCCCCGCTTTAGCTGGAACTTGCGGACAACAAATCGCAACTGCTCGTTGCATAATCAGTTAGGTTTTTTGCTACCCTTGCTCAAACAGCGGCGAACAAGCCACAACTGGTTACTGCGCAATCAGTTCGGATTTTTTGGCCGCCGCAGTTGGGACCGAACGCGAACTAGCTGCAACTGGTAGAGGGGTAATCATGTAGGATTTTCATGTCGTCTCAGGCGAACGATTTTACGCCCGAGCCGGACGACCAGGCCGTCATCAAGCGGCAGTAACATTTTCGGGTCGGCCACCCGAATCCGGTCGGGCCCATAGTTGACGGCCCCCTCTTCGATTTTGCGGCGAGCTTCACTTTTGCTGCCGGCCAATCCGGCCATCACTAACGCTTCGACCACCGGAACCCCTTGTGGCTGAAGGAGTTGTGCGGGGACAGTTACCTCGGGGATGTCGTGGGGGTCGCCCTTTTCCTCGAATTGTCGCCGCCATTCCTCAAGACAACGTTGGGCCGCCTCCGGACCGTGGTAAAAGCGGACGATCTCCGCCGCCAACGTCTTTTTGGCGGCCTGGGGCGGGCTAGCCAGGATCGCCGCAATCTCTTCTGAGGAGTGATCGGTGAGAAGGGTAAACCATTCCGGCATCAACTCATCGGGAATGCGCATGGTTTTGCCGAACATTTCGGCAGGCGGCTCGTTGATGCCGATGTAGTTGCCGACGCTTTTACCCATTTTGCGGACGCCGTCCGTGCCGCGAAGAATGGGCATGGTCATGCACACCTGCGGGGCTTGGCCGGCCGTGCGCTGCAAGTCCCGTCCGACCATCAGGTTATAGAGCTGCTCGGTGCCGCCCAACTCCACGTCCGCCTGAACTTCCACCGAGTCCCAGCCTTGGAGGAGGGGATAGAGGCATTCATGCAGATAGATGGGACTGCCCGCTTGCAGGCGTTTGTGAAAGTCGTCACGTTCTAACAATCGCTGAATGGTCGTCTGCCCCATCAGTCGGAGGAAATCGGCGAATCCGAAGCGGCGGAACCACTCGCCGTTGTACCGCACCTCGGCCTGCGACACATCGATGACCTTGGCGATCTGTTGGAGGTAGGTTTGGGCGTTGCGTTCGATCTGTTCTGGCGTGAGTCCTTGACGGCTGGCGTCACGGCCGCTTGGATCCCCCACGGCGGCGGTCGCCGTCCCGATGATCAGCACCGCTTTGTGTCCGAACTGCTGAAACTGTCGGAGTTTACGTAACGGGACAGTGTGGCCGAGGTGGACGTCGAAGCCGGTGGGGTCGATGCCGTATTTGACCCGCAGGGGTCTGCCGGCCAAGCGGCTCTGCTCCAGTTTGGCCCGCAGCTCGGCGACGGTCTCGACCTGGGCCGTGCCCCGCAGCAGCACGGCCAACTGTTCGTCGACTGGCGGGAACGCCAGTTGTTCTTCTACTGGCGGGAACGCAGTCATGTCGCTGGCTCTCTCGTGTTCGTCTACATGGCCTGCTGGTAATCGTAGGGTATCAATCTATGGTCTTGAGGCAAATGTGGGCCGGCAATCGGCATAGAGTCCATTGGACGTGCTGGATGGCATCCATGCATGAGCGGACTATTCGGCTAGCTGAAAAATTGGAAGGCTTCGTTCGCCGCAAAGGCGTTCTTGTAGTGGTGCACTTCAGGCTGGCGGACGTCCGGCGGCCATACAACCACGACAATGTCGAAGCGAGTTGGGATCTTGCCCAGGAGCTTGCGGCGGTTCAGAAAGGCCAGCGTCGCCTTGACCAGCTTGCGTTGCTTGCGGGCATCCACTGACAGGGCCGTTTCCCGCACGGCGTGGGGCAGCACCGAGGAGGTCGATCGCACCTCCACCACGACCAGAACTGACCCATCTAAAGCGAGCAGATCGATCTCGCCGACAGGATGGCGGACGTTGGTGGCGATCAGTTTGTATCCGTGGCGGCGAAGGAATCGGGCGACGGCTCGTTCGGAGCGTTGGCCCAGCCATCGCCGCCACCAACGCCACGGAACGAACGCCGCGTCTTCGTCGGATGGGGTCATTTTTTCTTTTTGCCGCCACTAGCGGACTGGCTGGCAGCAGCTTCTTTTTTCGCCTTTTTCTTTTGAGCCGATTTGCTGACTCCCCCTTCGGCGGCGGCTTTGGCAGCGGCTTCTTGCGTAGCCCGGGCCGCTTCTTCGGCTGCCCGCCGCAGCTCGGCTTCGATCTGAGCTTGCCGCTTGGAATCCTCGCGGATACGGGTGGCCTTGCCGACCCGTTGCCGCAGGTAATACAGTTTGGCCCGCCGCACGCGTCCGGCCCGCTTGACGACAATTTTGGCTATCCGCGGCGAATGCAGTGGAAAGATCCGCTCGACCCCCTCCCCCTGGACGATTCGCCGCACGGTGAAGGTCTCCCGGATTCCATCATGCTTGCGGGCGATCACGTCCCCTTCAAAGACCTGGATCCGCTCCTTGGGGCCGTCGAGGATCCGCTGGTGAACTTCGACCCTATCACCGACGCGGAAATCGGGAATGTCGTTGCGGCAATGTTGCTGTTCAATATGTGCGATTAGTTTCGGTAACACGTTCCACCTTCTCTTTCTGCTGCGGGGCCATCGGTTTCCATTCTTCAGATGTGTCTTCTAGCAACTGGCGGCGGCGTCGGCTACGGTGTTCGGCCTGCTGGCGGCGCCACGCGGCGATGGCGGCGTGGTTGCCGCTGAGCAGTACTTCCGGCACGGCATGCCCGCGGTACACTCGCGGCCGCGTGTATTGCGGATATTCGACCTCGCCGGGGACCATGTGCGACTCTTCCAGCAGACTCTGTTGGTCGCCGAGCACGCCGGGTACCAGGCGAATGACGCAGTCGATGATGACCATCGCCGGGACTTCGCCGCCATTGCACACATAGTCGCCGATCGATATTTCGAGCGGCTGCAAGATGTCGCGGATCCGCTCGTCAAACCCTTCGTAGCGGCCACAGACCAATACCAGCCGGGGGTATTCAGCCAACCGTCGCACCAGCTGCTGCGTGAGGGGGATACCCGCGGGCGTCAAGAGGATGACCTGTCCCGGCGGGGTGGCTTTGGCCTGCACGGCCTCGACCGCCTCGACCACCGGCGGGGCCATCAGCACCATGCCGGGGCCGCCGCCGTATGGGCGGTCATCCACCTTGTGGTGCTTGTCCTGCGACCAGTCCCGGATGTTCCACAGCTCCACCTGCACGTGTCCGGCCCGGATGGCGTCGTCTAGCAGGCTGTGCCGCAGGTAGCCGTCAAAGATGCCCGGGAACAGGGTCAGCACATCAAAGCGGATCACGGGCACTCTCCGCCGAGGAGCGGTCAGTGCAACGCTTCGGGCCACTTAATGGGCGGGCGTCGCCGCCGACTCCGCCGCCTGTTGGGCTTCAATCGCCTCCCACTTTTTCATGTATTTCCGCAACAATACCGCACAGTGCTCGGTCGGTTGGGCCCCTACGCTGAGCCAATATTTGATGCGGCTTGGCCGCAATTTCACGGCCTGGTCCGGATCGGGCACGTGCGGGTCATAGCTGCCCAGGTCTTCGAGCACCTTGCCATCCCGGGGTTGACGCGAGTCCATCGCCACGATCCGGTAATACAGCCGGTGCTTCCGTCCCATCTGTTTTAGCCGTATGCGTACCGCCATGAGTGAATCTCGCAGTTCTGCGCGAATTACTGTTGTGGCACCGTCGCCTTTAGCGTGAGTATGAGACAGGAAAATATAGGCCGCCGCGGCAGTTATGGCCAGTCCGGCGATCCGACTAGTGGCCAACATTACCTCGGCCGTTTGGAGAGCAACATACGTAAGTTGTTGAATGAAAAACAGTTACGGTAATAGATGGCCTATTCCACAACCTGCTTCCCCCCTCGCCCATGCGGTCTACGTGCAACAGTCCATGTGTAATTGCGGTGGGATGGTTAAGCCTTACTTAAACCTAATTAAGCCTTATCGCTGTGAGTCCTTATCGGGATGGGCGTAGAGCGTCGGTCCGGCCCACGGCGGCGGCTGTTTGGCAAAGAATGCTTCCAGCCCGGCCCGGCATTCGTCCCCTAGCCGCGGCTCGGCGCTGCCGGCGGCCAATTCCTCGAGGCTGGGAGCATGCAAGGCGAGCCGGGCAAGCAGCTCCTTAGTTTTTGCCAGGGCCTGCGGGCCGCCTTGAACGCATTTTTCTACCCATTCATCGATGGTCGGCATCAGGTCGTCCCGGGACACGACGGCGTTGATGAGGCGATGGCGGAGGGCATCGACGGCGTCCATCAGCTCTCCGGTGAGCAACAGCCAGCGGGCCGTGCGTTCGCCGACGTGGCGGAGCAGATGCGGCATGACCATCGCCGCAACTAGCCCGCGTCGTACCTCCGGGTAGCCGAAGACGGCCTCTGGCACGGCGGCGGCCAAATCGCAGACACTCACAAGACCCGCCCCGCCGGCCACGGCGGGTCCATTGACCGCCGCAATCGTCGGTTTGGGCAAACGATAGATCATGTCCAACAGACGGGCCAAGCGACGGGCGTCCTCCCAAATGATGTCCCGCGGGGCCGCCAGCGATTGCCGCAGTTCCTCCAGGTCCATCCCCGCGCAGAAGGTGGTTCCGGCCCCCGTCAGGACGACCACCCGCACGGCCGGCTCGTTGGCGGCCCGCTGGAAGGCATCTTCTAACCCGGCGATGAGTTCACGTGACAAAGCATTCCGTTTATCCGGGCGGTTGAGGGTGATCACCGCCGCCGGGCCGCGGTATTCATACCGAATCAGGTCCGTCATGTGCGATGCTCCGGGAGCTCCCCGCGCGGACGCGGGCTCGGCTTAGCTTCGGCAAGTCCCACCACGGCATGTAGTGACGTCAAACATTTTTGGTCGCGTCAAATATTTTGGGCGTCGGGCTTGTCGCCGCTTAGTCGTGTGGCCATCTGCCAGTCCAGTGGTACGGGCATCCGTAGCAGGGCGACTGCCAGCGCTTTGCCCTGGCTATCGGAGCGGAGGGAACGGCTCGCCCCTCCGGCGAGGACGTCGTAGAGCACAAAGTTCAATCCTAATACGTTCGGGGCTTCGTAGCGTTCAACTCGCGATGGCCGCAACGGGGTGAAGTACCGGGCGACCACCTCCGCCGTCAGGAACTCGCGCAACCATAGATAGCCAGCCGCGGTGTAAGCGATTACGGCGACGTTGGCGTGGTTCCCCTTGTCGCCACTGCGGCCATGGGCAATGGCGGCCAGGGGAACGCAATCAGCAGGCACACGATCATCCGGGGCCGATTCACCAGGCGGTCGTTCGGTGGTCATGGGAGGAGCTCCACATGCGGCTGGACGGCCGATTTGGCAATCAGGGCCGGCCAAAAGCTGAATATTTCGCGGACAGGAGGACGGCCACCAGTGTATCCGGTGGTGCCGGCGAAGCCGGAGGTGACGAGCGGGGCTAGTTCGCGGGTAAAGCGTTCGACGGCCTCCCGCCGGGGATCGCGGACGGCAACGCGCAGGACAACCTCCGGCGGATCCGCCGCGGGGAGCACTCCCGGGACGCTGTCGCCGCCGCCGAGCACCTCGACATGAGTGGCCTCGTACGTCCAGCCGGCGCGCCGCAAACGTTCCAAGATGATTTCGCCGGACCAGCGAGCTTTTTCAGCTGCCTGCGGTCCGACAATTACCAGTGTGCCTGCCGCTGTGTAACCGTCCCGATAGGTAATCGAGACCTTGTAGGTGTCAGTCATCCCCGCACTGCACGCACCGCTCACTTCCACCCGGTCAGGGCCTGTTTGCCGTAACTGCACCGCAGTGAAGTCGGCCACCACGTCCGGCGTGAAGTATTCCCGCGGGTCCCCCACTTCGTAGAGCAACTGTTCGGCGACCGTCTCGACGTTGACCACGCCGCCGCTGCCAGGGGGTTTGGTAATCGCAAATGTGCCGTCTTCGGCGATCTCGGCGATGGGGTAACCGACGTCGGCCAGGGCGGTCGTGGCGTCGGCACGGGTGTAGAGGCCGCCCGTCACTTGGGCGCCGCATTCGATCAGGTGCCCCGCCACGGTCGCCGCGGCCAAGCGGTCAGCGTCCGCCGGGCCGAATCCCCAGCCAAATTCGTACGCGGCGGGGGCGACCGTGAGGGAGGCATCGGCCACGCGGCCCGTAATCACAATGCGTGCCCCTTGCTGCAACGCTTCCACAATGGGCCGGGCACCAAAGTAGACGTTTGCCGCGACCACACGCTCCCGCACATCGGCCAGCTTCTGGCCCGTGTCCAGGTGCCGCAGTTCGTGCCCGTTACAGAGCAGTTGGTCCAGATGCGGCAAAAGGTCGTCGCCGCTCACAACGGCAATGCGGCAATCGGGGAGGTACGTCTGCAACACTTTTCGGGCGGCGGCGGCACAGGCTTGAGGGTTCATGCCTCCGGCATTAGTAATGATCTTCAGGTGCGGTTGTTGCCGCAGATACGGCACCAGCGAGCGGAGCACCTCGATGAAGTCTGTGGCATATCCGGCGTCCGGATTTTTCAGCTTCTGCGAGGCCAAAATCGACATCGTCAGCTCGGCGAGGTACTCCAGAGTCAGATAGTCGAGCTGTCCGCCAGCCACCAGCCGGGCGGGGGCGTCCAGTTGATCCCCCCAAAAGCCGCACCCATTGCCGACCCGGATCCGCCGCATGGTCTTTTCCCCACGGGATACTGTTGCGGACATGCCTACCGGTTCCGGCGAGATTCGCCAAGGACTGGCATTGGTCTGGAGGGATTGTACATTCACGAACGGGTCGATTACCGTTTACGAACGGGCCAAGTACTATCCACGAGTGAGCCGTTTGCAAGCCGCACTCCGACTCACCTATGGAACATAGCTAGGGAAATTAGCCGATGAGACGCCGCGTGCACCGCCGGATAACGCAGCCGATCCGGGAGGGGCTGACCTGGGAGCAACTGTGGCTCGGGCCGGACCTAGGGCTGATCGCCTGCTGGGAACGCGGCCGGCAGAAACGGGAAGACGAGCCGGAGCTGGCCCGACAAGCCGAGCGCGGCGAACTGCCGCTGCTGGCCTGGAAGGGCGGCGTGGACAAGCCCCGCCGGGACCGCAAGCCCATCGCCGGTACCCTGGAGTACCTCGCCACTTGGCAAGGTCTCCGCGGTGAGGACCTGGATATTCCCCTGGACGAGCCAGTCACCCGCACCTGTAGCCGCACCCAGCAGCAAGTCATTTATTCCCAATACCTTGCGTCAACCAACGCCCCTAACACTCCTTCCACCGGATAGAGCCACAGCGACTCTGCCAAAGCCGGCTGAAGCTAAACAGCGGGTGCAGATGTATACCCGTTGTACGGAAGGTAGGACTGCCGCTTGCGATTGTTCAAATTTTGGACATGCACAATTTTTGTACAGTCAGACACGGAGGCCCTAGCTGGTCGTGCCGAATTGGCGGTCGCCGGCATCGCCTAGCCCCGGGATGATGTAACCCCGCTCGTCGAGGCGGGAATCGATGGCGGCAAGAAAGATGGGCACGTCAGGGTGGACCCGCTGCACCGCCGCAATCCCCTCCGGTGCTCCGATCAGTCCCAAAAACCGCAGGCGGACCGGCCCGCAACGCTTGAGGACATTCAGCGCGGCGACGGCACTGCCGCCGGTCGCCAGCATCGGGTCTAACACGTACGCCACGTCCAACGGGAGGGGAGCCAGGATTTTGTTGTAATACATGACTGGTTGCAACGTATCGTGATCCCGGTACAGGCCGAGGTGCCAGACTGTCGCGGCGGGCCACAGCTCCAAAATCGCTTCGGCCATGCCCAGACCGGCCCGCAGCACAGGCACCAATCCCACCCGTTCCGTCACCTGACGGGCTGCCGCCGCCGCAAGCGGGGTCTCCACCATCACCGGCGTCAACTGCCAGTCCCGACTGGCCTCGATGAACAGCATCTGCGTTAGCCGCGAGACGATACGGCGGAACTCCGGCGGCGACGTGGTGCGATCTCGCAGCCGCCCCAGTTCGTGCTCGATGATCGGATGCTGCACTACTTGCACGTCCGCGACCATGGCTGCTTCCGCTGACCGTAGGCTCACTCCGTCCCCGATTCGTCCGCCGAGCCGTCGAATGACCAAACCGTATTGGACAACTGACGCGGATCAAAGGCGTAAGGTAGCAGATCAAGGACTTTCAGCCGCATGCACACCCCGGCCGGCGTCGCTAGGATTACCTCCGCCGTGGGCATTAGCTCCCACAACCATTGGCGGCAGGCCCCGCACGGCGGGGTTGGTTGCGGCGTGTCGGTCACGACCACCATCCGGCGGAGCTGACGGCTGCCCGCGGCGATCGCCTGGGCGATCGCTACCCGTTCGGCACATATCGTCAGACCGTAACTGGCGTTTTCCACGTTGCAGCCAGCAAAAATGGCTCCGTCCGCGGATTCGACCGCCGCCCCAACAGCGAATCCGGAGTACGGGGCATAGGCTCGTTCCCGTGCGGCCCATGCCGCCGCTAACAGTGCGGCCTCGGACGCCGCATCGGTAACCATGGCATGACCTCCAGAACTAAAGGGGCCGCCGCCAATAGTGTGGTCACGGCCGCAGCCGCTGCCACAACGTTCATGCCAAAATCTCCAGCACCAGGGGAGAGGCAGGCGGCGGCGTGTCACCGATGACGATGGCGTCGGCAAGCAACTCCCTCGCCGCGGCCAGCGATTCCTCCGTACGGTAATGGATTTCCAGCAACACGTCGCCCCGGCGGACCTGCTCGCCCGGCCGTACCCGGCAGACTATCCCCACCGCCGGATCGATCGCGTCCTCGACTCGCGTGCGGCCGCCGCCTAAGTGGACGACGGCCAAACCGACGCGTTCGGCGTCGATGACCGCTACAAAACCGTCACGGGGTGCAGTCACCTGAGCCACGCGTGGGGCGGCAGGCAAGCGTCCCGGGTCGTCCAAAATGCGGGGATCGCCCCCTTGTGCGGCGATGCAGCGGCGGAACCGCTCCAAGGCGTCGCCGCTGGTCAACGCCTGCTGTACCTGTTGCCGTGCCCTCGGCTTGTCCGCCGCTCGCCCCGCCAGGAAAACCATCTCGGCCGCCAGTGCAAACGACAGTTCCGTAACATCTGATGGGCCTTGACCTTGCAGCGTAGCCACCGCCTCGCGAACTTCCAGGGCATTGCCGACACACGCCCCCAGCGGCGCATCCATCGCGGTGATCAACGCCCGTATCTGCAGCCCGCTGGCGCGGCCGACGGATAGCAAAGATCGTGCCAATTCCCGGGCTTCTGCCAGCGTTTTCATAAAAGCCCCGCGGCCGCATTTGACGTCTAGAACCAGACCGCTGATCCCTTCTGCCAGCTTCTTGCTTAAAATCGAGGCCGTGATGAGGGGGATGCTCTCCACCGTGGCAGTGACGTCCCGCAGGGCGTACAGTTTCCGGTCGGCCGGGGCCACCGCCGCGCTGGGACCGATCATCACCATCCCGATTTCCCGGAGGATCCGTCGTACTTCCGCCGTTTCCAGGGTCACTCGGAAGCCCGGGATGGCTTCCAGTTTATCCAATGTTCCGCCGGTGTGGCCCAAGGCCCGCCCGGACATCATCGGGACAACGACGCCGCAGGCCGCCGCCAGCGGCGCCACGATCAGGGACAGCTTGTCGCCGACGCCGCCGGTGCTATGTTTGTCCACCTTCGGACCGGGAATATCGCTCCAGTCGAAGCATTCGCCGGATCGGGTCATCGCCACAGTCAGATCGGCGGTTTCGCGGGGAGTCAGGCCGCGGAAATAGACAGCCATTAGGAGTGCGGCGAGCTGGTAATCCGTCCATCCGGACCCTGCGACGGCCCCGGCCACGATTGATGCGATCTCGGCAGGGGTCCATTCGCCGCCGTCCCGTTTTTTGCGGATGATTTCAACGGCCCGCATGGTCATGTCTTGCCCTGGTGCCTGGCCTGGCCCGTTGACCCCGTGACGGTTTGCAGTAGTTGTCTGCCCGCGATCGTAGTTGTCTGCCCGCGATGCGATTGGGACCCAACAGTATGGCCTGCAAACTGTCAGTGGCCCGGTAGCTGTTGCTAAAATGTTAGCATGACGTGACATGACGGGAATAGGGATGCTTACAGCCACATTTAGTCCTCTGTTGGCCGCCGTAGCTGCCGCCGTGGCCGTTGGCCTGCCGCTTCTGGTGCACCTGCTTAGCCGGCGGCGGTACCAGGTGGTGCCGTGGGCGGCCATTCGCTTCCTGCTGGCGGCAGAGCGGAAGCATCATCGCCGGATCGATCGGTGGCTCCTGCTGGCTTGCCGCATCGCCACGCTGCTGCTGCTGCTGCTGGCGATGGTCGCCGTGACAGACTGGGCGGAGCAGATCTGGCAGAGATTGGTGCCAGGGCGGGTGGAGACCATCGTTTCGTTACCGCGGACCCATCATGTCATCGTTTTGGACGCCACGCTCAGCATGGAGGCCCGCCACGCCAGCGGCAACAGTCGCTGGAAGAACGGACTCGAGCAAGCCAGATCGCTGATCCCGGCCGCCGCACCCGGCGACGGGTTCAGCCTGGTCGTCGTCGGACAGGGGGTGGAGACCGTCATTCCCGGGCCGGCGACGCAACATGACGTCGTAACGGAAGAGTTGGCACGGCTGCAACCAACCCATGGCCATACGGAAATCGCCGCCGCATTGCCCGTGGTTTTGGAGCTGCTGGATCGCTCTCCGCGGCAGTATCCCCGACGGCAAGTGACGTTCATCACCGACCTGCAACGCTCGGGCTGGGCGAACATCGTTGTCGGGTCGGATAACACGACGCAGGCGTCCGAGCTATGGATGCAGTTGAGCCAGCGGGCCGACGTGGTCGTGGTGGACGTCAGCGGCGGCCCGGCCGACAACCTCGCCGTTGTGGATTTGCAGGTCAGCGAATCCGCCCCAATGCTGGACGCACCGGTGTACGTCACGGCGGTGGTGGCAAATTTCGGTCGGCAGGAGCGGCGGAACCTCCAGGTCCAATTACTAGTGGGACGGCCAGGGACCGAACCGAACCGCCTCGCCGCGATCGAACAGGGGGTGATCGAATCCCTCCCGCCTGGCGGCCGGGCGACCGTTGCATTCGGTCTGGGGGGAATGCTCCGTTTCCGGGAACAGGGTCCGCACATCCTTCAGGTCCAGGTACAGGGGAACGATCCGCTGGCTGCCGACGATCGCCGCTTCGTGGTGGTGCCAGTGCGGGATGGTTGGCCGGTGGTGGTGGTGGAAGGACGCCCAGACGCTCCCGCGGCCCGACGGACGGCCACCGACGTGCGGCGCGCCTTATTGCCGCGGGAGGAATCAGTGGCATGGACGCCCGCCCGCCCCCGCGTTGTCAGTGTGCCGGAATTCCTGGACACTTCGGCGGCTATCACGGAAGAGTTGCCACTGGTCTATCTGTGCGATGTGCCGCATCCCTCGGCGGAGCTGGCAGCCCGGCTCGAGGCATTACTCCGACGCGGTGCCAGCGTGATCATCAGCCTCGGACCCAACGCCGCCGCCGACCGGGAGGCTTACAATCGGATATTTTATCGGGAAGGGCAGGGGCTTTTTCCCATGCCGCTCGGGGAGACGGCGGCAACGACAGGCTCCCTCTATACCTTAACAGCCGACGAGGCCGCCTTCCGCAAGCCGCCGTTAGCATTGTTTCTCGACGACCGCGTCCGCGGTGGGCTTACCAGTGTCCCCTTCCGTCAGTACGTCCGAATACAGCCTCCCCCCTCGGTACGAACGCTCATGGAGTTCGTAGCGGCGGGGTCAGGGGCCGCTGGAACGGCCCGACCTGAGCCGGCACTCATGGAATGGCAGGTCCACCGCGGCAAAATCATTCTCTTTACCAGCTCGTTCAGCCAAGCCTGGAACGATTGGCCGCCGCTGCCGACGTTTTTGCCCTTTCAGCAAGAACTGATGCGATATGCCCTGGGCAGCGCAGCCCACTATACCTTTACGGTCGGCGAGGTGCTTGAGACGCACTATCCGCTATCGGCCGCCGGTCTATCCGGGCGGTGGATCAACAGCGACGGGGAGGAGGTCCCGATGACGCTCACCCCCTCTGTCGACGCCGCCGTGGCCCGTTATGGCGGAACACGCCGCAGCGGCATTTACCGTCTGTCGGGTGATGGCATCGGAACCCGGGTATTTGCAGTTAACCCTCCGACCGCTGCACCTGCAGCTGCGGCGGAATCACATCTGCAGCCACTCACCGTCGCGGAGCAAAAGGGTCTCGGCAACGCCGTTGTGGTCCATGATCTGCAAGAGTGGCCCCGGACAGCAGTTGCAGGTGCGGAAGTCACGACGCTGACCGTACCGCATGGGCCATCGATCGCCTGGTGGCTCATCCTGGTGACGACGGTCTTGTTGGTAACGGAGATCCTGCTGGCATGGCGTTTCCAGCCGGGGGTGACCGCACCGGTTACGGTGGCGCCGGCAGCCCGGATCTTCCCTGCGTTGGTCGGATGGCTGGCCGTGGCAGTACCCGTCGGAACCGCTGCAACAGTTGTCGCCTTGGTGGTCTTGGCCGAACGCAACTATCCTGTACTCGATTGGCTGCCAGACCCGTTGCACCAACAGCTCGTTGAAATAGGGGACGGTTCCAGCCTAGAGACAGGGGCCAGTACCGCCGTTCAGCTTCAGAGAAGGCCGGTGTTATTCCATTCCCGACGGCGGGATCAATGGGCGTTGGGGCTGCTGGCGATCGCCAGCGTTGCAGCGACCCTGTGGATTTATCGGCGACAACGAGCCGCCGCAAGGGCCATGCTTTGGCCGGCTTGCCTGCTCCGCTGCACGCTTTTTGTGGTGGTGCTGTGGGTCCTCTGGCCGCAGTGGCGACTGGTTTTTAGCCATGAGGGATGGCCGGAACTGGTCATTTTGGTAGACACTAGCGGCAGCCAAAGCCATCGCGATGAGTATCGCGATCCGGCAATCCGATCGGCTCTGAAGGGATTGTGTCAAACGGAGCAACTGCCGCCACTGCAACGTATTGAGATCGTGCGGCGGATATTGTCCGGTCGAGGCCAGAACTGGCTGACACGTCTGTTGAAAGAGCGACAATTACGTGTACACATTTACAGTATAGATGAAGCAGTGCTGCCGACGGCGACCGTCGAAGATACGCCAAGCCTGCGAACAGCCGAAGAAGGCGTCCACCGTCTGGAGGCCCGCGGCCGCGAGTCCCGCCTCAGCGACGGCGTGCAGAGCGTCCTGCAGAACTTTCGTGGCATCCCTCTGGCCGGGATTGTCGTTTTCACTGACGGTATCATCACTGCGGGCGACTCTTGGGAGAACGCCGCTCGGGCAGCCGCCCAAGCCCGCGTGCCGCTTTACCTGGTCGGGGTCGGCGACACCTGGCAGGCCCCGGATCTGATGATCACGGACGTCCGTGTCGTGGAAAGCGTGACGGTGGGCGATCGCCTGGTTTTTGAAGCGCGCATCCGCGCTCGTGGCGTGCAAAAGGCAGGGTCCCTGCCGGTCGTCCTGTTGGAGAAGCTGAACGATCGCTGGGTGGAACGTGGCCGTACAACTGTCACCCTTGGTTCAACCAACGTTTCCCCAACTGTTACGCTGACTCACGATCCCGCCGAACCGGGCGAAAAAATCTTCGCCCTCGAAATTGCAGCAACCGACGGGGAGACCGACCTGAGCAACAACCGCGTCCAACGCCGGGTTTGGGTGGGCGAGGCCAAGCGGCTGCGGGTTTTGCTCATCGACGGTTATCCGCGTTATGATTTTCGATTCTTGAAAGTGTTGCTCGAACGCGAATCGGATCGTTCCACCGGCGGTCGCGGCGTGGACCTCGAAGTGATCCTGCTCAACGCTGCCCGGGATTGGCCACAAATCGACCGCACCGCCTTCCGCGGCGACTTTCCGACCCGCGAACAACTGTTTGGCTACGACGTGATCATCCTGGGAGACGTGCATCCGGGGCAGTTGCCGCAACCGCAACGGAGCCTCCAGGACGTGCATGATTTTGTCACCGTCCGCGGCGGCGGCCTGGTGGTCCTTTCGGGTGCCCAGCACACGCCCGCTGCCTGGAACGGCACGCCGCTGGCGGCCATTCTCCCCGTCGCTTGCGGCGACAATCCGCCCGGCAACAGCAACACCCCGCCGCAGGCGTATCTCCCTGTGTGGACAGAAATTGGCCGCCAACACCCGCTATACCGGTTAGTCCCCTCCGACACGGACGCGCAGCAGCTATGGCAGCAGATGCCCTCGCTGTATTGGTATTGCAGCGGCTACCAACGCCGCCCGAACACTTTGGTTTTGGCGACGCACCCGCAGCAGCGGGACGTGGACGGGCAGCCGTATCCGTTGGTCGTCCAGATGTTTGCCGGCAGTGGCACAGTGCTGTTTTTCGGTTTTGACGACATCTGGCGGTGGCGGTTCCGCACGGCGGAAGAGCACTATGACCGGTTCTGGCTGCAGGCTTTGCGTGCGGTGGCGCGGTCGCGGGTGCGGCGACCGGAGCTGCGGATCACTCCGCGCACCGAGTTCCGCCGCGACGAGACGGTGCGGATCGTGGTGCGTTTCCCCGTGGAGTCGCCGCCGCCGCAGGACCGCAGCGTCCGCGTTCGCATCGAGCGGCGGCCGTTGACGGACAATCCGTCATCCGATCCGATCCCCGGCCGCTCAGAGACCATACATGTGACCCTGAGCCGTGTTCCCCGCGCGGGGGTGCAGTATGAGACCGTATTGGCCCACCCGCCGGAGGGGGAATATACCGTTGTGCTGGAAGAGCCGGAAACACCACCTGAAGTACCGCCTCCTACGGCGACATTCCGCGTCTTCCCGCCACAAGGGGAAATGGACAACTTCAACCTCAACCGCGACGAAATGGAAGCGGCTGCCAGCATCTCCGGCGGCGGTTTTTACACCCTCGACCGCCTCGAGGAGTTCTGGGACGCCCTCCGTGACCTCCCCCGCCTCCCCTTGCGGGATGACCATGCCCCTGTGCCGTGGTGGAATCATCCTGCCTGCTATTTGCTGTTGTTGACGGTGCTGGGAACGGAATGGTTTTTGCGGCGTGCCGCCCGCTTGCTATGATGGATGTAGTAGCCTGCGGAACCGCTCACCCGTTCCTCAGGCCGCCCCACGTGTTAATATGCGGGTGCACCGATGTCCTCAATTTACCCATCCCGTTTCATCTTGCCTCCGCCGGAGGAGCGGGAGTCGCTCAGTGCCACCCTTGCGGCCATCGGACGCACCCGTCGCAGCCAGTTAATCGTTCGCAGCCTGTGCCAGCTCCTGATACTGCTACTGATCCCTCTGCTTTTGGTGACCGCCGCTGACGCATTGTGGTCGTTGCCGTCGTGGGCAAGGGCCTTGAGTTTGATCGGCATACTGACAGCTTGCGGCCTGCAGGTTCGGCAGCGACTGCTCCCTGCCTGGCGGGCACCGACCGATCCCCTCGCCGTAGCGTTGGAGCTGGAAAACCGCTATCCGGAACTACACGACACCCTCGCCACGGCGGCGACGCTGGCCCGGCAAATGGAGCGGCAGAACATGCCCGCGATGCCCGGCCGGCTCGCGGCGGCGGTCATCCGTGCCGGACACCGCTTGCTCGAACGTTCTCATTTTCACGATCACTTGACCATCTCGGGACTGTTACGCGACTGTTTTGCGGCGATGGTCTTGGTCATGGTCGGTGCCATAATTACCCTAGTCGACAGCCGCACGGCGACGATCGCTCTGGCCCGGCTACTCAACCCCTACGGCGGATACTCCTGGCCGACCCAGACCCGCCTTGAGATATTGGAACCTACGCATCTGCCGCGACGCATCGCCCGCGGCGAAAGCTGGGAGCTGACGGTGCGGGTGAGCGGCGTCGTGCCGCCGCAAGCCGTGTTAGAGATCCAGTCTCTTTCCGGCGAAGAACAGTTCGTCGAGACCTACGCTTTGTCCACCGCAGACGATCGTCGCGAAGCGGAGCCGATATTGAGAGTCCGGTTTGATGGCCGCCGACTGACGCAACCCTATCGATGGCGACTGACGGCCAACGATGCGCAGACGGGTTGGCATAACGTAATGGTGGTAATCCCACCGCAATTTGTCTCACTGCATGGACGGCCCTCGCCGCAGTTCCACGTCCAGCCTCCGGCATACACGGCAATACCGCCGCACGACCTGCCAGACGCCGCCGCGGCGGTGGAAATACCCGCCGGATCTGTGCTGATGATCCGTGCGGCGACCGATGAACCTATGTTGGCCGCCCAAATCGAATATGCGGGTCCGCTACCGCCGACGGAACTGCTCTCACCGTTCCAATTCTTGCACATCGGCGACCCATGGATGGCCGCACCGGCGTTTGCCCTCTCTGCAAACATCGCTGCGGCCACGCCGGTGCAAATCGCCCCTGACGGCCGTCGTTTGAGCGCTACCTTCCAGCCGGCCTTCAGCGGCACCTACACCTGGAAACTGACCGATACCCAAGGCGTCACCAGCACCCGCTACCTCGACATTCGCCTCATCCCCGATCCGTTGCCTGCGGTGACAGTATCTCGTCCATCCGAAGCTCACGACCCGCCGATGTATCTGCCCACCGCCCGCATTCCCCTGCAAGCTGTCGTGCAAGACACGCTGTACGGCCTCCGCCAGGTCGGCGTCGAGTACCGTTGGAACCACGAACCGCTGCAGTACCTGTCATTGTGGACGCTCCCTAAGCAGCCCGGGATCGCCGCCGCGATCGGAGGGCTAGGTTATCTACCTCCGCCGCGGCAGGTGAGGGTCGAACAGACAGTACCTCTGGATGCATTCCGCCGCACGGACGGACGGGAGCCGCAGCCAGGGGATGTGTTATGGCTCCGGCTGGCGGCCTGGGACAATGATGTGATCACGCCGTGCAAGCCGCCGGGCCGTAGCCAAGTCTCTCAATCCTCAATGACAGGCAGCGAGGTATGGGACTTCGTCTTGACCATCGCCTCGGTGGAACAGTTGCAGCACCGGTTGCAACGGGAGTTAGCAGAGCTGCTACCGGAGCTGCGGCGGCTGCGGGACCAGCAACGCGAAGCCCTCGAGCATAGTCTGGGCTTGCCCTCGCAACTGCCGGAACATTACCGTCCGCCGGAACGAGAACGATGGAGCCGCATGACCCTCTTGCAGCGGCAAGTGCGGCAAGGAACAGAGGACCGGCCCAACGGTATCCTCCCCCGGGTAATACGCCTCAACCGTATGATACGCGCCAACCCGTTGCCAGCAACGTCGCTCGCACAACGCTGCTCATGGCTGCAGTCGGAACTGGAACGATTGGTCCAGGATCCCCTCCCCGCTGCCGAGGCATTGATCCATCAATTGGGGAATCTGGCGAGCCGGCCTCCCATGTCACCGCCGCAAGCCGAGGACACCTGGCACGAACTACGCCGCCGGCAGAAGGCCATTCTCGATGTCTTCAATGAGCTGATCGATTGGGCGGATGCAGCGGGAGACGCCGCCGCTATCCGCAACGAGGCGATCATCTTGCGACAACAAGCGGTGGCGCAGTCGCAGGAGCTGAACCGGTTGGCCACGGAGGCAGCAGGTCGGCTGACCGCCACACAGCAGCAAGCCGCGGACCGCCTGCACACGATGACAGAGCAGACCGCATCCGGCGTCAGCCAGCTACTAAGCCGGACGGCCCGCCACATTCATCAGAAGGAGGCTAACGCCCAACAGCGCCGGCGGATGGCAGAGGAGGCCCTGGCCCAAGCGGCCCGCCTCCAGGAGCGCGCCGAAACCCTGCCGCCAGGCAGCTCGGAGCGGTCGTTGATGCAAGCCCAGGCATTCCGTTTGCAATCGCAGGCCCACGACGAGCGGAACACCGCCGAGCAACTGCTAAAGCAAGCCGATCTGCTCCGGCACGCCCTGCGTGCGGCGGAGGGACAATCGGCCTCCGAACTCCTGCGACGATCTGTCACGGCGATCCGTCGTCAACAGTGGAGCCTGGCTGCAGAGCAGCAGCACAACGCCGCAACACTATTGGGTCAGCTCATCGACGCGTTGAGCCAGTCAGAGTCATCGGCCGCGCCCGAGTTGGGCAAGCTGCGGCATGCGGCGGACGGGCTGGACGCACTGGCAGCCGCCCAGGACGCGTTGGGGCGGCGTATTGAGCAGGCTTTGCGGCTGGGCGATCCGACAGAGCGGGCCGCTGCCTTGCAACGTCTGGCCCGTGAGCAGGAGCGGATCGTGGATGAGGCTAGGCAGCACCTGCACCGGCTGAGTCGTCAGGACGCGGAATTGGCCAGCCAAATCCAAGAAGCGATCGAGGTCATGGAAGCAGTACGAAATGACTTGCTCCAGGGGCAACCGCCTGCCGAAACGCAACGGACCGTGGAGCGTCTGGATGACGTTCGCGACCAGCTTGACCGGAAAGTCATTCAATCGTCGCCACAACAGTTGGCCAACGAAACGGATCGCAAGCTGCTGGAACGGTTGCGGTCACTGCACGCCCGGCAACAGTCGCGTCTGGCGGAAATCCGACGGCTGCACGCCCGGCGGGACGCCGCCGGCCGCTGGGAACGGTCCGTGCTTCAAAGTTACGCCGCACTGGCAGATGATGAACAGCTCCTGGCCTCCGAGCTTTTACCCTTGTCCAAAGAATTGGAGATGACGCCGGTGTTGCAATATCTCCTGGACGAGACGCATCGCCAGGTCCGACGGGCCGGGGAACGCATCACGGAGCGGATCGAAGAGATCGACACGGCCTTGCCGTATGACGCCGCTTTCGAACAGGACCACGACCGCCGCGTCCTGCAACCCATGGAAACGAGCCTACGTCGACTCGAACTACTGATCAGGGCCATGGATCCGCCCGCCGCGGCATCCGAGCCCAAATCCCGCCGGCCCAATCACCGCGCGGCGATCAGTCCCGAAAAGTCCCAGTTGCAGGTGCTGCGTGAACTCCAGGCCGAGCTGAACCAACGCACAGCAGAGCTGGCCCAACGGCATCCGGACCCCCAATCGTGGGACGATGCCGTCCGCGAAGAAGTGCAGGAGTTGGAAGCGGTCCAGCGTGACATCGCCCGCTTGATAGAGAAGCTGATGCCGCAGCCAACCGATCCACAGCCCCCGGCGGCTGATCCGCGACAACCGCAGGGATCGGCACCCTCCCCAGCGAGGCAGTCACAGAGCTTGCTGTCGCCACAACGTATGCCAGGCTTTCCTAACCGGGAAATGGGAGTGATCGCTCAATGAGATCGACCATCATTGCTTCCCAGTCAAGCGTCCGGCTAGGTATTTACCTGCTTGCGGCAAGCGGTTGGTCCCAACTGGCGGCTCGGGCCGACATTCCGCAAGCGCCGCCACCGCGGGAAATCACTGCGATGAAGGATCCCCCGTCACCGGCGATCCCCCTCGTGCAAGCCCCGGCCCACATTGTCCAACGGATCATTGCCAACGCCCAGCAGGTAGGGGAGAAGCTAGCCCAACGAGACGTCAGTCCGGCGACCCGAGGCCGTCAGACCCAGATCCTCAAGGATATTGAGACTCTGTTGCAATTAGAGCCGCCGTCAAACAACGATCCTCAACAGGCCGACCAGAAGGAGCCATCCTCTGCTTCCAAGAAAGATCCGGGTTCACAAACTGCGTCCCGCTCGCCATCGTTATCTGAGTCCCAACCGCCATCGCCGTCCCAGTCCCAATCGCAACTGGGAATGCAATCACCGATGGGGCCGCGGCCGCCTCAACCGCAAACGCCGGCGGGGACGCCGCCTTCTGACCGATCGGGCTTTTCCGGCGGGCAGTCAACCCAGGACACGCCGCAAAACACGCCCCATTCGCAAGCGCGCTCCGGCCGGCGGCCGCGTCTGCTGCAGGCTCAAACCTCGCCCCTGCGCGAAAATGAGACCAAGTCTCCGTCTCAAAATCCAGTGTCAAATTCCAGCTCCACCCCTGCCACACAGCAGCCCCCCACAGCCCCAGCCAATCTCCGTACGGCCCCGGCTGACACCGCCGCTAAACCGCTAGCCATACCGCCCCAGGCGATGCGGCCGGAGGAGCCGGAGTGGGTTCGCCGCGTGTGGGGCCATCTCCCCGACGCTCTGCGGCGACAGGCCAGCGAATACTACCGCCAAACGTTTATCCCCCGCTACGCCAAACTTTTGGAGCACTATTATTCCTCACGCTCAGACAAATAGCTTTAACCTGCACCCGGCGAGTTTGCGGACTCTGATGAAAGCGACAAACCGTGGAGCGACCCCTATGACACGACGGGAATGGTTGCGGGCAGGTATCACCGCGACCACCACCGGCTTGCTGGGCTGGTTAGCCCACGCCCGACAAGTCCATGGTGATCCCCCTTCATCTCCAGACGGTGCCACTGCAGACAACTCTGCCTCAGCGACCCATGCGGCGATCCAACGCGGCCTGGAGTTCCTGGCACGTAGCCAAAACCCTAGTGGAGCTTTTGTGGATCACAACGGTGGTTCCGCCGTGGCGATCACGGCATTGTCGGCTTTGGCCCTTATGGCCGCCGGACACCAGCCGGGGCGAGGCTCCTACGGCCGCGAGGTGCTGCGGGCCGCCTTGTATGTCGCCGGCATGGCGGACGGACCACACCCCGGATTCCTCACCACACCCGAGAGCCAAGGGCGGCTTATCAACCAGCCCAGCCCGATGTATAGCCACGGTTTCGGAACCCTTTTCCTGGCTGAGGTTTGCGGCATGGTTCCTGACGCCGCCCAAGATAAGATAATTCGGGACGCCCTGGAAAAGGCCGTGGCATTTTCCGTGGCGGCGCAAAATAAGGAAGGAGGATGGCGATACGAACCGCGAGCAGCCTTCGCCGATGTTTCCGTCACGGTTGCTCACATGATGGCCCTGCGGGCGGCCAAAAACGCCGGTCTGTACATCCGCAAAAGCGTCATCGATGCTGGCGTACAGTACATCCGAAGCTGTCAGGTTGGGGACGGTGGTTTCAGTTACTGGAAAGGTCAGGGATACTCAGCCTTTGCCCGCTCCGCCGCGGCGATCGTAGGGCTCTACAGCGCTGGCATTTACGACGGCCCCGTGATCGACCGCGGCCTGAACTACCTGTTACAATACCTGCCGTCACGAGCCGCCGGACCCCGCGACATTCCCCCCCAACATTATTGGTATGGCCATTACTACGCCGCATTGGCGATGTGGACGGCCGGCGATGCCTACTGGAAGCGGTGGTATCCGTCCATCCGCGACGAGCTGCTGACCCGGGTCCGCGCCAGCGGCGGACTGTGGACCGATCCCTACCACGGATCCGTCTATGCCACCGCAATGGCCCTCATCATCCTCCAGCTGCCCAACAACTACCTGCCGATCCTCCAACGCTGACGCCAATTTGCTGTAAGTTGCTGAAAACAAACAGTTTACAGCGTTTATCGTTGATCCTCGTACCTCCGTCGGCTGACCCCGATCCCTACAATACCCGCGTCGACCCCCTAGGCCATGAGTAATGGCCGTGCGATGCCGCGGCGGAGGGAGGTACACGGTGCGCACCCGGCAAGAAGTGATTGCCAGTGCCGATGTGGTGGTGGTGAAGGTAGGGACGAATGTGCTGGCGGACGCGGCAGGGCATTTGCATCTGACGCGTATCCAGGAGTTGGCCGACCAGATCGAGCGTCTGTACGCTTCTGGCCGAAAGGTGGTGCTGGTCAGCTCGGGGGCGATTGGGGCCGGGATGGGACGATTGGGACTGCGGCAACGCCCGACGGAATTGCCGCAGCTCCAGGCTTGCGCGGCGGTGGGGCAGTGCCGCCTGATGCAACTGTACCAGGAATGCTTCGCCCGCCATGGACGCACGGTCGGCCAGATCCTGCTGACTGCCAGCGACTTTGAACATCGTCAGCGATATTTGAACGTCCGTAACACCATCCGCACCCTGTTCGAATACGGGGCCGTACCCATCATCAACGAGAACGATACGGTTTCCGTGGCGGAAATCCAATTTGGCGACAACGATCATTTGGCCGCTTTGGTCACAAACTTGCTCTGCGCCCCCTTGTTGGTGTTGTTGACCAACGTGGACGGCCTCTACTCGGACGATCCCCAGGTCAATGGCCAGGCCCAACTGATGCAGGTCGTACCGCGGATCGATGCCAGTGTCATGCGTCTGGCCGCGGCCAGCCGCAGCGTGCTAGGCAGCGGCGGCATGCGAAGCAAGCTGCGCGCCGCCCGTCTGGTCACTGCCGCAGGTGAAGCGGTCATCATGGCGAATGGGGCGATCCCGTCCGTCCTCGATCGGATTTTCGCTGCCGAAGAGATCGGTACACTGTTCTTGCCGCACGGCGGGGACCTGCAAGCCCGCAAACGTTGGCTCGGTCTGACCGTGCGGCCCAAAGGGAGCGTCCGCGTCGATCATGGCGCCGAGCGGGCCGTGCTGGAGCTGGGCAAAAGCCTGTTACCCGTTGGTATTTTGGCTGTCGAAGGTACATTCGGCAAAGGGGACGTCATCTCCATCTGCAATGCCGCAGGACACGAAATCGCACGCGGCTTGAGCAACTACTCGTCCGCGGATGCCGCGCGGCTGGCGGGACTGAGCAGTACGCAGATCCTCGAGCGGTATGGGCGGATGCCTTATGCTGAGCTGGTGCACCGTGATAATCTGGTGATCACCGGACAGTAATAACCCGCTTTGGCGACAACAATATGCTTGCAGTAATAACCAATTCTGGCGACAACGGTATGCTTGGCCACTCGTGATCCAGGGGCTGTTACTAGTAGCTCACGGACCGGGATTCCACACAGCTGGCTGGGCTTCGAGCCATCCTTTTGGTCGCATTCGAGATAGAGCAAGGGATTATCAGGGATAAAATGGCCGTAAGCCCATGCTGCTGGCGGAGACCCGCCAGAAAAACTTTTGTGCCGCACGAGGTTAGTTTGTGCTTGGCTGCTCGTCCAATCAATGACCGGACATCGCCGACGCACCGCATAGCAGAGCCGTTTGAAGGGATGCCTGGCCCTTCACCGACACCGGCGCAGCGGCCGAACTCTGGACGTCGCCAGCAGTTCGAGGAGCTGTACTCTGCGCATAGTCGGGAGGTGTGGGCGGCGGCGTTTGCACGGCGGATGGACTCGCATCTGGCCCTAGACATCATGCAGGAAGCTTTTTTGCGGCTATGGAAACAGTGGGAACAAGGGGAGGAGATTGACAATCCACGGGCGTGGCTACTGCGTGTGGCCCGGAACCTGGCGGAAGATGCGGCCAAAAGCGCGTTTCGACGCCACGGAACCCACGAAACCGAACTGCTGAATGGCGTCGCCGCGTTGGAGCTGCCGCCCGATGAACAGGCCGAGCAGGCCGAACAGTTCCGACGGCTCCGGGCGTTTTTGGAGGAGCTATCGCCGACCGACCGGGAAATCCTGACACTGCGATATGCCTTGGACTACGATACGGCGACGATTGCTGCCCGCCTGAATATCGCTGTCGCCGCAGTGCACATGCGTCTCAGCCGGGCCCGACACCGTTTGGCGGAGCGGATCCAGGCAGCGGAGGCGGCAAACCCGACCCCCCCAACCCCGCCTGCTTCCAGTACCGCCCCTCCCCAAGGATCAACGTAAATTGTTGTAATGTATATATTTAGTCAAACGGGACAACCTCATGACTCCGTCTCCCTCCCCCCGGAAACCTCTGGATCTTGATGCGGCAGACCGGCTGCTACGGGCATACATGCAGGCGGCAATGCCACCGGTCTGGCCGTCGCCGCCGGAAACGATGCCGCCGTCCCCGGATCCCCTGGCGACGCCACACTCTCTTATGCAACGGGAACAGTCCCTGAGCCAGAAACAATTCCGCTCGCCGTCGCGGAATGCCCGTTACGTGTTGGCGTTGTCCCTGGCCGGCCTGCTCGGGTTGGGCTGGTGGATTGGCCATCAGCATCCGACCCGGCGGGAAAGCACCTCCTCCGGCTCCAACGGGAGCATCCTGCAAAAGGTGGAAGCATCCAACCCCGCGGCCCTCAAACAATTACAAAAAAGTGAGAACGTCAAGACTCCACCAGCCCCGAAGCGGCTAGAGCTTCCTTGAAACATGAGTGCCGTCTCAAGTACAACAACAAAAAAGCTAAAAATTGACCCGCGAACTTGACGCGAAGGGCCGCCGTTGGGGATCCGTCTGGAGCATCACCGGACGGGTAAACCCGACATATCGCCCCTAATCCCCTCAACTTCAATCTGTAAATTTGTATACTATTAAATGCAGATGACAAGCCGTGACTAACATCCTTTCTAGCAACAACTTCCGGCAAGTCTGGCGTCGTGAGTCCCTTCCCGTCCGTCGCTGACACTGCCGGAAATCCTGCCGGTTGACTGCCGGATTACTTGCCGGATTTTTCCCCCGCCGTTTCGGCTCTAGTTACTTGTAGGACAAAGGTACGCGAAAACGAAGCACAACCCTGATCCGAAACGGAGCGTCCGATTTGACTCCAAATGCCTGCAGGGCAAAGGCACAGTGCGGATCGGTCACCTGCAGGTCGCGGTCTTTGGCCACGGCTTGCATGTTGTCCAACCATTCCACCGCAACGTGGGCCGGCAAGAGATTGGCCAGATCCGTTTGAGCCGATGTCCGCCGGTTTCAGCCAGCAAAGGGCGGTGGATGATGGGGTCAATCCGTACGCCGTTTTGCGGCGGATGGGAATTTGACAAATCGCTATCTGTTCGATCCGCGACCGACATGTATCGGCGTGATGGACTATCAGGACGGTCGCATTTACGCTATTTCGATTCAGTCTCCGGCCGCTTTGTGTCAAAAGCCCCCATTCCTTCCCTGCCGGCGACAGCAACCTGTACCGCTACGTCGACAACAGCCCGACCTTCCACACTGACCCTTGCGGGATGTCGGGTGGAAGCGGGCAACCGAGTTTCTTTTGGGATTTCATGTCGCTGGGAGCCTGAGCTGATTATCGTTGGTTCAGGGAGTGGCAGAGAAGTTACGAATTGGATCGACGACGGGAAGAGGTGCGACGCCGCAACCATGATGCAATTGAGTATTTGATCAGATATGTCAGATCTTCAGGGGGGTGGTTTGTCCGTGATGGTTACAGGATCGCCGAGCCTGCTTTTACCCGCAACTGGCGACGAGGGATGAACGATGCGGCCGTGCTCGCCAAAATTGGAGTGGAGTGGACAACCTCAGGTCCGATGTGGGTTTCCCCGAGCGGTCATCGGTTTGTATGGAGAGAGTGGATGTTGGAACTGCACGGCCAACCGGTCAGCAACTACACCGGCGATACTTGACCTAACCCGGACGGCGGTCGGCAACGGGAGGCTCCTCGTCGGCATGCCATTCCTGCAGAGTTGATGGCAATCCTCATGATGCGGCGGCGAATCCTTCAGGGGTGGTCGGCGAATATGCGGCCAAACGGATCTACACTGTTTGAATCTGCGGAAGCGTAGGCCAGGCTGATGAACTGTCCCCGGTTTGTGGGGATCGCCCCCGCACTGCTTTTTCGGCAAGGAGGCGTCCAAATGACCCTATCGCGAGAGCCGCTGCAGGCACCAGGCACACAGGGCGGTACCGGCATTGGAGATGTAGTGGGCCTTGTCCGTGTTCAGGGAGCGGGTGAACCATCGTCCGCTGCGGCGTTGGTAAGTCATCATCCACTCTCGGCTTTTGCGGATGGCCGGATCGTCGGGAGGAACGCTGGCGTCGAGGAGAGCTAGCGTGACCAATCCGGTCGCGTAGCCGTCGCTGGGGGCATCCGGGTCATTGACCGTGCCGTCGCGGCGGGTATAGCTGCCCAACGCGGGCAGGGACCAGCCGCCGTCGCGGCGTTGTAGGGCCTTCAAATCGGCGATCATCCGCTCGCGCTGCTGAACCGACAGGATCCCGTCCAGACGGCTGCTTGCCCACAGCAACATGGCGGCATGGTGCCGGTCCGGCGGCGGCGTCTGGGTCAGGTATTGTTTCAAGCGTGCCATTCCTTGCCGGGCGGCTGGGGTGTTCCGGTAATGGTCCGGGGCATACCCGACGGCCAAGGCTGCCAAGACGGCCCCATAGTAGTCGTCGTGCTCCATCGGCGGCCAGTCGCACTTCAACCAGTTCCATTCGCCCGTGGGTTTCTGGTACTTCCACATCAGGTCGAGGGCCGCACGGGCCGAGTCGCTGAGCCGACCGGTGGTGCCGACATCATTCATCACCAGGGCAAACGCCGCGACGACGACATAGGCATCGCCGCGTGGCTTGCCGGTTTGCAACCAGCGAGCCATTTCCGTTTCCGTGAAAGTCCGTACCTCCTTCCAGCCGTGGTCGTCACCCTCTAATCGGGGGCGGACCGCTAGGTAGAACATGTTGGTGTGGCAGCTCATGCATTTGCGTTCCCGCGTCCACTGCACGGCGACGCCGTCCAGAAAAGCGGCCGCCTGTGCCGATGAGTAAGCGTTGATCAACGGCTCGTCCGCCCGCGGCAATGGAAAGGCCTTGTTCAACGGCTCATCCACCCGTGGCGGAGGAAGAGCGGGCGTATCCGCCGCCCACCGCGGCCAAAACGCTATGACCAGCGACAGACTAACAAACATGCCAATGGCTCCCGGATTCTACGGTGCTGCCGTCACAGGGAATGCGGCTACGGGCGCAAAGGTGGGCCGGCGGGGCGCGAGCGGGCCGCGCCCGCCGGATCTGCCGCAATGTTGGCGGGGTTGCGGTCAGCTGTCCTTCAGTTCAAATCCCTTGCGGTATTCGCGGAACAGAAGGTTGTTCGCCGCGTTGTTGTTGGTGAACCGTTCGGTTTTCGGGTCCACGGTCAGCAGCGGGCCAAAGCGACCAACGGTCTTCGCCACGTCGACTTTGTTTTCCTTAAGATGTTCAAGCATCTGTGCCGTAAATTCCGTGACGGTCTTGTGGGAGCTGACAGAAAGAGGCTGGCTCAGCGGGGCCTCTTCGCCCAGGCGGTAGCTGATATTGGCGATGTGGCACAGTGCAGCGGAGAGATGCCCGTCGGCGATGTCCGCCGTGAGGTCAGCCACATTGCGGCTGCGGACGGCTTTGATGAAGTTGTCGAAGTGGTATTGGTCGTTGCCGCCGCTGAATTTGGCGATGACCGCCCCCGATTTGTCGTAGGCGACGCCGCCGCTGTAATTGGGGCACACCACGTAGCCATCCGTGCCGACCCAAATGTTGCCGACGCGGACGCCCTTGTAATCCTTGGTGGGGAGTCCGCGGACCTCAAAGATCAGCGTTTCGGGATCATAGTCAAAGACGCACAGTTGGGTGTTGGCCGTTTCGCCGTCATCGATGTAACCGAACCGGCCGCCGATGCTGAAGACACTGCGGGGCAGGGTGGTCTTGCCAAGCCCCCAGCGAGCCTTGTCCATCTCATGGACGCCTTGGTTGCCCAGGTCGCCGTTACCGTAGTCCCAGAACCAGTGCCAGTCGTAGTGGACCGTGCCGTTTTTGGTGTTGCGGCGGGGCAGCTTGTACGGTGCGGGGCCACACCACAGGTCGTAGTCCATCGTCTTGGGCGGCTGCTGGTCGCCGAGACGCCGGCCGACATCGCCGATGCTGGGCCGCGGTTTGTAACACAGGCCGATGGCCAGGTCGACTTTGCCAATTTTGCCGCTGCGGACAAAGGCAATTGCCTCCCGCATGCCGGGATTGGAGCGGCTTTGGGTGCCCACCTGGCAGATCCGTTTGGTCCGGCGGGCTGTGGCGGTCATGATCGCCCCTTCGCGGACGTTATGCGAGGCAGGCTTTTCGACATAAACGTCTTTGCCGTTCTCCATCGCCCAAACGGCCATGAGAGCATGCCAGTGGTTCGGCGTGGCGATGGCGACGATGTCCACGTTCGGGTCGGCGACGACCTTACGAATGTCCTTCTCAAACTTCGGTGGCCGGCCTTGGGCCTTGGTCACCGCCTCCATTGCCCGGGCAATGACCCCTTCGTCGCAATCGCAAATAGTAACGATTTCCGTTTCCGGGTTTTTGAGGAACCCTTGCACGTGGCTCATGCCGCGGCCACGGACGCCGACCACGGCGACCCGCAGCCGATCCGCAGGGGCCACGGCCCGCCCGGCGGCGACCGGCTCGGCCAGCGCCGTTTCTCCCCGCAAAATGGCCGTCGCAGCAGCCAACAACGCGGAACGCTCCAAAAACTCGCGACGATTGAATACGTTCATGGCAGCTCCTTGGAATGGGTAAGACTCGATCCGGCGGTGGGAACAAACCGATCGCCAATTCAACTTAGCATTACTTTACAGCAAATGTGCGGTATATGCAACAAATCTCGCCGTATAAATGAGTCGGGGTGAGTTTTTCGCTCCCGCCGGACGGCCACGTTGGGAATAATAGTAAAAGGCAGCCGAGGAGAGGCGAAAGGGGGCACGCCACTTGTGCGGCTACCGCTCCGGTCAAGTGGATCATAATGGACGTAACGTGATGAGTGACAACGATTTACAACACAGACCGCCCGACGGATTCGACCAATCGCTTCCCCGCGAGCGGCCCCGGACCCGCATGATGCAGCAGTATTACGACGCCAAGGCCCGCTATCCGAACACGATATTGTTCTTCCGCAACGGCGACTTTTACGAATTGTTTGAAGACGACGCTTATCTGGGGCATCGCGTTTTGGGCCTGACATTGACCAAACGCGACAAAGAGATCCCCATGGCCGGCGTGCCAGTGCCGCAACTGGAACGGTACATGGGGCTGCTACTCAAGGCCGGCTACCGGGTAGCGGTCTGCGAGCAGTTGGAGGAGCCGGACCCAAAAAAGAAGCTCATTCCCCGCGACGTCACCCAGGTGGTGACGCCCGGCACCGTGATTGAGGAAGGTCTACTCGATCCGCGGACCCCCAATCATCTAATGGCGATTTGGCCGGACGGTCGCGATGGGGCAGGGCTAGCTTGGATCGAGCCGACCACGGGTGTGTTTCAGGCGATGGATGTGCCGTGGCTGCAACTGGTCGACGAGATCGGGCGGATCCGCCCGGCAGAGGTGCTTTATCCCGAGCGGTCTCAAGCCGTCATTGACGCAATCGCCTCCAGCCTGCAGTCGGTCAGCCGGACGCCGCGGCCGGACTGGACGTTTGACCGTTCCACGGCGCGGGGTGTGCTGTGTGAGCATTTCCAGGTCGCAACCCTGACTGGCTACGGATTTGCTGACGATCAGCCCTGCCTGGTGGCGGCGGGGGCCATACTGATTTACCTACGGGAGACGTTACGCAGCCGCTTGATCCACATCCGCCGCCTGCAGCTCTATCGCCCCGATGATCGCCTGTTGCTCGACGAAGTGACCCGGCGGAGTCTGGAATTGACGCGGACGTTGCGGGACAACCGCCGCGAAGGGTCGCTTTTGGCGATGATGGACCGCACCGTAACGCCCATGGGTGCCCGACTGCTCCACGATCATTTGCTGGCTCCATTGACAGATATTGGGCAAATTTGCGGGCGATTGGACGCGGTCGAGGAGCTGACGCAGGATCACTCCTTCCGCACGGGTTTGCGTAGCGTCCTGAAGGAATGTGCGGACTTGCAACGGTTGGTATCGCGGTTAAGCACGGGGCGGGCCACGCCACGCGACCTGGCTGCCGTGGCCCGTACCTTGCGGCATCTGCCGGAGATCAAGGCCCGGCTTGCCGCGCGGCGGTCGGCCCGGCTCCGTGAGCTGGAACAGCAACTCGACCTGTGCACCGAGGTGCGTCACATTCTGGATGCCGCCTTGGTCGACGAACCGCCGCTGTCCGCCAAGGAGGGGGGGATCATCCGGCCCGGATACCACGCCGAGCTGGACGAGCTGCGCCACCTTTGCTCGCAAGGCAAGAACTGGATCGCCCGCTACCAGGCCCAGGAGATTGCCCGTACCGGCATCCAGAGCCTTAAAGTCGGCTACAACCAAGTCTTTGGCTACTACATCGAGGTCACCCATGCCAACGCCAGCCGCGTCCCGCCGGACTACATCCGCAAAGGGACTCTTAAAAATGCCGAGCGTTACATCACGCCAGCGTTGAAGGAGTATGAGGAGAAAATCCTGACCGCCGAGGAGAAGGCCCATGCATTGGAGGCGCAACTTTTTCAGGAGATTCGGGAACAGGTCACCGCAAATAGTAACCGCCTGCTGAACGCCGCCGAGGCGATCGCCTGGGCGGATTTTCTGGCGGCGTTGGCGGAGCTGGCCGTGGAACGCAACTACGTGCGACCGCAGATCGTGCCGGAGCCGATGCTGCACATCCGCGATGGCCGGCACCCGGTCCTGGAGCAGACCCTACCAGCGGGCACGTTTGTCCCCAATGACGTGCACTTGGACGACGCCGCCGGACGGTTCTGGTTGATCACCGGTCCGAACATGAGCGGCAAAAGCACGTTCATCCGCCAGGTGGCCCTGCTTACCTTGATGGCCCATATGGGCAGCTTCATCCCCGCGCAAGAGGCTGTCATTGGCGTGACGGACCGCATCTTCACCCGCGTGGGCGCCAGCGACGAGATCAACCGTGGCCAATCCACCTTCATGGTCGAAATGACCGAAGCGGCCAACATCCTCAACAACGCCACACCCCGCAGTCTGGTCATCCTCGACGAAATCGGCCGCGGCACCAGCACCTACGACGGCATCTCCTTGGCGTGGGCGATTACCGAATACCTCCATGACGCGATCGGTTGCCGCACCCTCTTTGCGACGCACTACCACGAGCTGGCCCAACTGGCCAACAGCCTGCCGCACTTGCGGAATTACAACGTTCTGGTGCGGGAAACAGGTCGGGAAATCGTCTTCATGCACAAGATTACCCCCGGCTATGCCGACAAAAGCTACGGCATCCATGTGGCCCGCCTGGCCGGCATCCCAGAGACCGTGCTACGGCGGGCCGAAGAGGTGCTCCTGACCCTGGAGTCCCGGCACGAGCTGCCGACGCCGCAACGACAAACCGGTCCACATCCCGTCAATCCGCCGGAAGGGTCGCCCCGGCGGCGACACCGCCTCAAGCCTCTCGGTCCTACCCTGTTCAGCGACGAATGATTCCCTCCGTAGGGGGGTCCCCCTCGTTCGCGGCGACCAGTTACACGTGACCGACACCACGCGGCGACCACTGGCGTGTGGCCGGCCAGGCGGCAACACCCTCTGGCTGTGACGATCGCTTCAGTCAGGGTGCGGCCACGACCTCGAACTCCTGCGGCTCACACAGGGGGACGGCCTGGTTGTTGTTCATCAGCATCAGCGTGGCTCGATACTTGCCGGGCGGCACCAGATCACCGGCTGCCGAGCTCGGCGGCCCTTTCGGCGAAGGTCCCGCGAATGACGGTCGCAGGTCCCAGGCCAGGCGGTGCAGTCCCGGCGTGGCGTTGGCCGGCAGGTCGCGAACATTACGGCCCGCCGCATCGCTGATGCGGACAACCAGCCGCGACTTGGCAGGCGGCGGCTGCCCAAGGTGATAGGTGATCAAGGTCCCGGCCGGCGGGTTAGGGGAGACGTACTCCCCCGCCGCGCGGGCATACGGCAACTCGGCGACCCGCCAAGTTCTGCGGATCGGCAACAAAACAGCGGTACGGAGCCGGTTGTCGGGCGTCCAATCCCGTAACACCGCGTAATCGTCCAGAACGTATATGCCGCGACCGAAGGTGCCGCAGACCAGGTCCCCTTCGCGCTCCTGGACTTGCAGGTCCCGGAACGGGATCGGCGGCGCTCCCGGCACCCGGACCCAGTGCTGCCCGCCGTCCCAGGTGACGAACAGGCCGAATTCCGTCCCGGCAAACAGCAGCTCGCCATTGACCCGGTCCTCCATGATTGACCAAACGACGTGCCGGTCCGGCAGGTCGCCCGCAATCGGAGTCCAGCTCCGGCCGCCGTCCGTGCTCTTGACGATGTAAGGGCGGAAGTCGCCGTATTGCCAGTTATTGAAGGTCACGTAAACCGTATCGGCGTCACGGGCCGAAGCGAAGATGTCGGACACATATGTGTACGGCGGTACACCCGGGAACCGCTCCACTTTTCGCCAGGTGTGGCCGTCGTCATCGGAAATCTGCACCAGGCCGTCGTCGGTGCCCACGTACAGCCGACCCGGCCGCAGCGGCGACTCGGCCAGGGCGGTGACGATGCTCAAGGGGGTGGTGAAGGCATCACGTGAGACGGCGTCTTTGCCCCAGAGTTTACCCATGATCGGCACCTTCAGTGGATCGAGATGTCGGGTCAGGTCGGGGCTGATCGCTTTCCAAGTATTGCCGCGGTCGTCGCTTTTGAAGACACGGTTGGCCGCAAAGTACAACCGCGTCGGCGAGTGGGGACTAATGATCAACGGCGCATCCCATCCCCATCGCAAGCCATCACCTTTGGAGGTTTTTGGCTCTTCAGCCGGTACCTTGGGCTGTTTTTCGGGCGGGGCCGGCGACGGATCGACCTGGCCAGCATCCCCATCCGGTTCCGGCTCGGCATCTTTGCCCTTGCCTGAAAATCGCGGGCGGACGGAAGTCGAGCGGCCAGTAGCCTTGTTTAGCCGCAAAAGGGCGCCGTACTGCGTGCTGATGTAAACGATGTTGGGGTTGCCCGGTTCGACGCGGGGCTGCATGCCGTCGCCGCCACCGTAAACGCCCCAATCGGCGTTGCGGATGCCGATACGGTGCCGGGTGCGGCTGGGTCCGCCGACCGTGCCGTTGTCCTGGGTGCCGCCGTAAATGTTGTAGAACGGTACAGCGTCGTCCACAGCTATCCGGTAGAACTGGAGGGTGGGCAGGTTGGTGAAGTGCCGCCAGGTCTTGCCGCCGTCATAGGACTCGTACAGGCCACCGTCGTTGCCGTTGAGGATATGGTTGCGGTCGTGGGGATCGAACGCCAGGGCGTGGTGGTCGACGTGCACTGGCCAACGGAGGCGGCGGAAGGTCTTGCCGCCATCCTCGGTCACTTGCATGACCGTGTCGAAGATATAGACGCGGTCAAAGACCTGTGGATCAGCCACGATTTCGCCGTAGTATTCCCCCGTTTGCACGGGGGTGGACCCGCGGCGTTCCCAACTGGCTCCGCCGTCCTCGCTGCGGTAGAAGCCACCGCGATCTTTGGCGGCGGTCTGGATGTGGGCATAGACGACGCCAGGTTTGTGCGGCGACACTGCCAGTGCGATGCGGCCCAAATCCCCTTCCGGCAACCCCTTGGTGAGTTTCTGCCAGGTTTGACCTGCATCGGTGCTCTTGTAGATGGCCCCTTCTGGGCCGCCGCCAACCAGCACTCCCACGTGCCGCCGCCGCTGATACGAGGCGGCGTACAGCACGTCCGGGTTGAACGGATCCATGACGCAATCGGTGATGCCGGTGTTTTCGCTGATGGTCAGGACGGCGTTCCAGGTCTTGCCGCCGTCGGTGGATTTGAACAGGCCACGCTCGCCGCCAGCGGACCATAGCGGTCCCTGGGAAGCAACATAGACGGTGTTGGAGTCCCGCGGGTCGATCAGGATGCGGGCGATGTGCTCCGAGCGGCGTAAGCCCATGTGCGACCAGGTCTGGCCGCCGTCGTTGCTCTTGTAAACGCCGTCCCCGAACCCGACGCTGCGTTGGGACTGGTTCTCGCCGGTGCCGACCCAAACGATGTCCGGATTGTTCGGATCGATCGTGATGCAACCGATGGAGTACGAGCCTTGCTGATCGAAGATGGGGGTCCAATCGATGCCGCGGTTGGTGGTTTTCCAGACGCCGCCCGAGGCGACGGCGACATACCAAATGCTGGGGTTGCGGGGATGGATGGCAATGTCGCCGACACGGCCAGGGGTGATGGCCGGGCCGATGCCACGCAGGCTGACGGCTTTGAGATCGTCCGATCTGATCGGCGGTACTGGTCGCGGCGGCGGCGCTAGGGTCGGCCCGCCGGTGCCGCTTGGGACCTGTCCCCACGCCCACTGGGTGCAGACGATCACGAGAGGCAATTCCAACAGGATCAGAATCGCAGATCGCCGAGTCATCGAAGCCGCCCCTTCCCGACAGAGTAGTGTACATAAATACTACATCGTTTCGCTGTCTGACGACAAGCGGTGTAGTCTTGATATGCCTGAAAATCTTTTTGGCGGTACCAAAAGCCATTACGGTAGCAAAACACATGGAGCATGAGGAATTCGCCACGAAGCGAAGATGGCTCCGCTTGCGATCCGACCCCTTCTCGGCCGCAAGAAGGCGAGGGGGAACTATCCCCGGCTTGAAGGCGAGCATCAACCTCTGTATCGATAATCCATGCACGTTATACGTTAGGCGAGTGTCTCATGCCTAAATAGCAGGAGGTATTTGACCATGGGGATATTGCACAAGCCGAAAAGCGTCCGCAACCGCCACAAAAAGCGTCGTAAAGCCCGAATTTACAAGCAGATCCATCAGGGTAAGGGCAAGAAGCGTTAGGGTACGAGCAAGAATCCGTCTGTCGCCGTGCAGGGATGGAACGGGACGCTGCAAAGACGACTTTTATGATCAACTTGGTGATGATCGGGCGGTGATCATTGGGCCTCGCCGAGGACGCCGTCTTCGATTTGGAACCAAAACTGCTCCGGTTCCGTCACGTTGAGGCGAAGCCGCCCCACGATTTGCACCATCCCCTGCGGCCGCGGTACCGGCCGGGCCAACTCTACGTATACCATGCCGTTTGGCTCCGGCGACTCGCACAGCCAGCAGCCCGTGGGGTACTCCAGCAGCACCAGGCGTGTCACCTCCGGCCCCTCGTTGAGCGGTTGGACACATCCCGGGATTTGCACTGTAACTCCTTGCAGCTTTTGAAGATAGGTGGGAAATTGCGGGCGTCCTTTCGGATCGGCGACGGCCGCGGCCAGCATGTTCCAGGTCAGTGGGTATGGCCGGTTTGCCACAATCGGCGGCAACAATTGCGGATGGACGGTGCGGCCCAGAGGCCGGGGCGACGCCGGCACGAAACATAACTTGTTTGCTGACATATGGTTACGGTGATCAGAGGTAATGAGGCTCCATTGCGGGCGGAGTTGCCGCCGCCGCACGCGGAGCAGGGGGGCGTCCAGGCCGTATTCCGTGACGCACGTCTCGATGATTGCCGCGGCTGCGAGTGTATCTCCAGATAAAAATGCCAGCTCACCCGCATGCCATAGCAGGCGGCCATCTTCTGGAAACCACAATGTCAGTTGCTGAACACCGCAGATGGCCTCTTTGAAACGCGGGATTTCCTGATCTTGTGCCGGCTTATCGTGCCGCTCGTAGGGGATGCCGAACAGGTCGTCCAGTTGCGGGGCAGACGTCGGCCGCTCGTTACGCCGGGCACGCAGCAGCTTCAGGTACAGCTCCTCGTACGGTCGCCACCGCGGCGGTGCCCGGCGGACGACATCGGTTTGGATGAAGATTGCCTGTTCGATCTCGCCGTTGCGGTGCCAGGCGGCGGCCAGGTTGGCCTGCACGGCGAAATGTTCCGGCCAGTAGCGGGCCGCGGCATTCAATACGGCCAAGGCCTCCCGGGTTTTTCCTAACCGCAACAGCACCGCCCCCAGGTCAGCGGATTCGTCCGCTGTCAGGGGCCGCCGCCGTTGGGTCTGCCGCAGGTGGGCTAGGACGGCCAAGTATTCCCCCCGCAGCGACGTAGCTGCTGGCAATCGAGGATTTTCCCGAGAGATATTGGCCAACCGTTGGTGGTCGGCCAGAAAGCCTCGCCAGCGGCTTGGCAAAGGGGCATATTCCTCACCGGAATAGTAGATCCCCGCCTGGCCGGACCCGGCGAGCAAACCCGCCATCATTATTAGCGAGGTTACCCCCCGCCGCAAAAAAACGCTCATGGCTGTTTCACTCATTATGCGGCGAAAAACCGAAACCTTGCCCGACGGCTAAACGCTACTTGGCAATATGCTCTATGGCCTATTACTCAATCCGTGGGGCGGCGGGAGGTCCTCGGCCGCGATCGGCTCGAGCACGAAAAGCGGTTCGTTGCCGTCGAGGAACCATTCGCCGGATTGGCGGCTACGAAGCCGGAAATAGTCCCCCTCGCTGGTGCCGATGGTATCCCCCTCACTGAACGTCTGTTTTTCCCTCAAAAGATAGTCCAGTATGTTGCTAAACAGGGTGAAGGTGGCGGTGCCGCGGTGGTGGCCGGGGGTTCGGATGGCCAGATCGGGCAGACCGAATGCGGGGCAGTTATAAGTCCGCATCCACACACCCTCTTCGCCGGCCACCTCCATCTTGACAAACCCGGCGTAGAAGAAGGGGAGGGGGAGGGTCCGCAAGGCCTGCAGGGTGTCGCCGTTGTCCTCCGGGGCGGGGAGGAAGACGGCCGCCGGAACGGACGTCCGGGCGTCTTCGTGGGCGGCGATCACGGCCCCGCACGGCACCAACGCTGCCGCAGCCGCCGCCAACGCTACATATTGTTCCAACGGATCGGTTTCGTAGCCCGCGTAGTACAGCAAGACATGGGCGGCGTGCTGCCAGGCCCGTTCCTTGAGTTGTTCGTCGTAGTGGGCGGCCACCACGCACCGCTCGACCACGCTGGCGGGCATCGGTGTGTGAAAACCGATGCATTTGATCACATGCTGACCCCAGGCCACTAGTCCTATGACCGCTGCCGGTGTGTCCGTCGACTGCATCGCCGGAGTCGGCTCGAGTTGCATGAACTCGGCGGTCGCCTCACGCAACTCGGGGTGATATTCCCGTAGTCGCTGCTGCACCTGTAGGCCGTCAATGACCAACGGCGATTGCTCAAACAACAATTGGAACGAGGGCGGGTGGACCATCAGGGGATTGGCCCGCGGCCGCGACGGGCCGTCGGCTGCCGGTCGGCCAAAAAATCGCTCTAACAGGTCGTTCATGACAATCCACCCAAGTTGCAGGTGTCAATAGACCACATTGCGTATTTAATAGACCACATTGCATATTATAATATTATAACTGAATATGACTTTTTGAGCACCAAAGTGACTAAAGTCAAATCCAGCAACAACTTCCGAAAAATCCGCCATTGTGAGTCTTTTCCTGCCCGCCGCTGGCACTGCCGGGGTCTTCTGTTGGTTGACTGCCAGATTTTATGCGGATTTCATCCCCGGCAAATACTTGCAGGGCAAGGGAATCGTGCGGATCGGTCACTTGCTGGTCGTGGTCTTCGGCCACGGCTTGCATGTTGCCCTACCATTCCGCCACAACGTAGGCCGACGGTGCGTTGGCCAAGTCCGTTTGGGCCGATGACCGTAGGGAATGCCACAGTTTCGGCCACAGCCTGATCTTGGCCCGTTGCAGCACGTGGATCTGCTGCTAATTTCAATTGATCAATCGCTTGCGTGTCATACATGTCATAGATATTTTAAAACCAAATCGCAGCTATCTCAAATCGTAGGCCAAGGGAAAGCGGGGATCGAGTTAGTTTTCGGGTTTGACCCGATCACCTTGGAGAGGCTGAAGGGGCTTGACCGGGTTGCCGCCGGTATGGGCTTGATCCCGATCCCGTTGGGGAAGTTGTCGGGCAAGGTGGCCCGGATCGGCCACATTGTCAGTGGGATGGGTAGCACGGGATCCTAGCTTACCTCGTGGAAACCAGCCCGGATCGGCCACATTGTCAGTGGGATGGGAGAATCTACTGCTCCCGTGAAGGTCGAACGAATCAACGCTCGTGGAGAGAAGATCGACGACCTGCTTAACACGTTAAGGTGTCGCACTCCTGCGATCGGCAACGAACATGCGAACGTTAAACCAAAAAATGGGCGTAGAGTAATTGTTTCTGATGGCCCCGGTGTTATCGACGTGCCTGTCGATGATGAGGTTAAACGAATCATCATCCATACCCACCCGTACGATGAAGCTGCTTTAGGACCATCACAGCTTGATAAAAATATTCTGTTATTATTCGATAAACACTCAAATGCAGGTAAACACCAACACTCCTCCTACTTGTTGGAGCATGGTATATTGCAAAAATGTTATTTCAACAAATAGGAGTCCACTACCATGGCATTATTCGTCCCTGGGGCAACGATCTGTCCTATTTGTGGCCAGCAAATCCAGAGCAACGAACAGGCTCGAATGTTTCCGCCATTGACAGCCAATGCGCTTGATCCCTTGATGTTTTTCAGTGATGCTGCGTTTCATGAGGAATGTTTTCGTCGGCATTCCCTCGCAGCGCGAGCCGAGGCAAGGCTCAAAGAGATCAGGGAAAAAACGGGTCCAGGTCACCGTCAGTATAGGGTGTGTAGGAGGGAGATTCTTGATTCCGACGATTAATTTTGCGCAGGGCATTTGGTCGATGAACCTGATCACCCTCTCTACCGGTTCAACTTCCTACAGCTCCACCAATCCTGCATTCCCTACTGGTCGGAGGCCGATCAGTTCTGTAATTTGCTGCGAGAATTTGCCAGCTCCGGTCGGTGGCAAGGGCCGGGCCTCGAATGGATGTAGGCTATAATTGATGGTAAACGATTCGGAAAAGACGTTAGGAATACTTGATTGTGAGAAAGAAAAGGGGATGCGACTACTTTAGAGAAAAACTCGAAAAAACTAAAACAACATGATGTTGTAAGTAATAGTCAATAACATTTGGTTTAGATTTTGCCCGCCGGCTCAGACTTTCGAGTGTGACATTCAATCGGACCAAATGATAAATCAGGCTTGTTAACCTTGTCAAGAGACAGAAAGCATGCGAATGTGTCCTTGGACGGTAAAGTAACCCACTAAGCTATAGTGTAACAATGATGACAACACCAAATCCACGATTTGCCTTCTACGAGAAGGTACGGGTACAAACGAGAGATCCGTCAAAAGATCATCTCAATTCAATGGTGAGCTTGGGTTTGTCCTTACGATGACAGATGCAGGGACGGGGCGGTGACATACATACTTCGCCGGAAACATCAGTGTGAGGTACTTCTTATATACAGGTAGACATCTGTAATCTTTACTCCCCGGATCTTCCTGCAAGTGTCTATTTCTGGCGTCTTCAGCCATGATCACCGATGCTGACTGACACTTTCACCAATGTTCAAGTTTCATTAGAAAACTTCATGAATCCTAAGGTTTCTGATACTTTGATACCTGTAACCGGGGGCCATGCATACATATGTCCACCTGTGAGACGTCAGGATTGCGGTTTCTTCAGACGCTATTGCCACTAGAGTGCGGTTTCAGGGGGAAACCCTGTAGGGGAAGTAGGATACTGTCCCCCTGGAAATAATGTCCGAAACCGCCGAAAACGGCGTTTTCCGGTCTATGTTTGTTCGTTCCCCGCGGCGGTCCAGTTTAACCGGCAGATTCCTCGGCGACCGCCAGCAAGCAGCGTTGAACAGCGTTCAGCTGTCGTAGACAAATCTGGATTAGCCGATCTAACGCAAAGCCAGATGCTAACTGATTGCCGGATTTGATGCGGATCGAGTGGACGACCCCCGATTTTGCAGGCGATTTTGAGAGGGTTCAAATCATCTTCAATCTGTATCAACTCCTCTAACCCGTTGTTTTATAAGCTGTTGCATTCGATTAGGGGAATTCATCAGAGAACATTTTGCCACAATGTACAGGGCGTCAAATTGGTCACAGGCCGCACCCGCCGCGGTGTCAGAGCGTGGGGCAGGTAGCTTAGGTTGTCCACCGGCCTGCTTGGCCTAGACATTTCCTTTGACCGCCCGTTAGAATACGGTCAAATTGTGATGTTGGTGGAATTTGCGTACCTGACACCCCGGCCGTGGCGGAAATCGGCTGCCTGCCATGTCGGCAGACACTACCTTCGGGGGCGACTTTCGCTCAGACGCCTCGCAACTGTCGCCACGCCACCTGCCCGTTGCTGCGGCCGCATATGCTTAACTGATTGTGATATAAGGAGATAACAAACGGATGCCCTTGGAGATGGAAACCACTGCTCCTCAACCTCCCCACATACCTGAGCTTGCATCCTCCCCTCAAACGAACCTCACTCATGCTGCGTTTGATCAGCCGGCAACTGCAAATCCGGCCAAAGCGGCCCAAGAAAATCCGCCCCCACCGCCTCTGGCGTTCTATGGGACGGATTCATCGCAAGTCTTTGATAGTCAACGAGATAATGATACAGAACCGATCGACGTGGCGACCGTGAAAGGGGCATCGCTAGCCGACCAGCTGCACGGCCAAACGCAAACCGGCGTGATTGCCATGTCCGCGGCCGAAGCTCCTATGTCCTTTTCGGAGTTGGGTCTGCCGCGGGCAGTACTTGACGCCCTCGAGCATGCCGGTTACCGTCATCCCACCCCGATCCAGCGAGCGGTGATTCCCCCGGCCCTCCGCAAGCGGGATGTGGTCGGGCAGGCCCAAACCGGCTCGGGCAAGACGGCGGCGTTTCTGCTCCCGTTTATGAGCCGGTGGCGACCGCATGCCAAGCGGGGACCCATCGGCCTGGTGATGGTCCCCACGCGGGAGTTGGCTCTGCAAGTCGCGGCGGAAGCCCAAAAGCTCGCCCCTTGCCGCCGCTTCCGCGTCGCCGTGGTGTATGGCGGAGCGGATATGCAACGGCAGACCCGATCCCTCCAACGCGGCACCGACCTGGTGATCGGCACGCCGGGCCGCCTCATTGACCATCTGCAACGCGGTACCCTACGTCTGCACGACCTGCATTACGTGGTGTTAGACGAGGCGGACCGGATGCTCGACATCGGCTTCCGGCCAGACATCGAACGCATTCTTAACCGCTGCCCCGCCCAGCGACAGACCTTGCTAATGTCCGCCACTTTTCCCGAACCGATCCAGCGATTGATCCACCGCTACATGACCAACCCGCTCCACATCTTTCTGAATACGGACCGCCCCACCGTGGAGTCCATCCGTCAGACCTACTTTGTCGTCGATGCCGACAAGAAATTCGATCTGCTTTGCAAAGTCATCGAACGGGAACAGCCGCAACAGTGCCTGATCTTTGTCGAACGCAAGATATGGGCAGATGAACTTTACCGACGCCTCAAGGCGGTCCTCGCGGATGCGGCGGTCGTCCACGGCGATTTGCCCCAGTCGCAACGGGAACGGATCATCCGGGCCTTCCGCACCCAGACCATCCGCTACTTGATCGCCACCGACGTTATGAGTCGGGGCATCGACGTCGAAGGTATATCCCACGTGATCAACTATGACCTGCCCGCCGAGCCGGAAAACTATATCCATCGGATAGGCCGGACCGGCCGGATCGGGCGTGACGGCGTGGCCATTTCCTTCGTGACGCCGGAACAGGGGGAACGCCTCACGCAGATCGAAATGACTATCAATCGCCTTTTGGATCGGGATGAACTCCCCGGCGAATGGTTCACGCCGCGACGGGTAGAAGTGGCTACAGATCAGGCTGCAACTGATCCCTCGAAGGACCTTCCCCGCGACGAGGAAGGTTGGTGGCGGGACCAAGAGGAAACCCCGGTCAACGGTACGGCGGAGTCCCCCCCCGAGCCGAGCACAACCACCACCGCGACGGAATCGGGCACGCCCGCCGTGCTTGCTCCTCGTCCCTTGTTCGGTCGCCGGATCCGCCGCTACCGCAACCGGCTCTGATCATGGCTCCGGCTCAATTGCCACGACTGTTACCGAGTCGGCGTGGCTGTTACAAGTGCATTGCTGACAACGAGTTGCAAAATCCGACTGTAACGGGTATCCCCCATGCGTTCCATACGGCGGACACTGGAGCACACACGGCGGAACCTTTCCGGCGGGACGGTCATCGCTGGCTTTTTTGCAAGATCCAATTATTTGAAGTAATTGACAGCATTGCGGAAGATTTGCAGCCCCTCCCCCTCGGCAGCGAGGCCGCGACGGGTCCACTGCGGATGCTGCGTTGGGAACAGGTGCCGGTCCGGGTGCGGCATCATCCCCAAGGTCCGCCCGGTGGCATCGCAGATGCCGGCAATGTCGTCCTGCGAGCCGTTTGGATTGACCGGGTAGCCGCCGCGGCGACCCGTTGCATCGACATACCGCAGCACCACTTGTCCCGCTTGATCTAAACCCTTAGCAATCCACTCTTTACGACACAAAAATTTCCCCTCGGCGTGCCCCACCGGCACGTACAGTCGTTCCATCCCCTGCAAAAACGGACACTTTCCCGGCCTGACCGCCAAGTGGACCCAGCGGTCTTCGTAATGCCCCGAATCATTAAGGGTGAGAGTCGCCAGCGGCCCATCCTCGTCCGGCGGAACCAGCAGACCAGCCTTGAGCAATGCCTGAAAACCATTACAGATGCCGAGGATGAGCTTGTCTTGATCGCGGAATCGCCGCAGGGCGTCGCCCAGAAACTGTTGCAAGTAAAGGGCTTTCACTTTACCCGCCGCAATGTCGTCGCCGTAGGAGAAGCCACCAGGTAGCACCAGAATCTGATAGTGGTTCAATCGTCGCGGGTTGTCCCGTAGAGTATTGATGTGAAGGCGGTCGGCCGGAACACCTAACAGTTCGAAAGCTGTTTGAACTTCATAATCGCAATTCGTTCCAGGAGCCCGCAGCACCAACGCACGCGGCGTGGCCATGATCTTCTCCTCCCGCCCAGGCCGTTGTTGTGCGATTATAGGCGATGCGACACCGAATGGCCGAACCCCGGATCCCGTATGGATTGCTGGTACACGATTGAGGGGATCGCCGACGTCGGCGCGGGTGTCCGTGGGAGGATCATGCGAGCGGCAATCGCGGCGTTGTTTGATGGGGTGTAGCCGGATGTGTCAAAAAATTTGCGGCTACAAACTGTTTATAACGTATTTACAGATATGAAGTTACGTAGGAGTCGCCAAAAATTTTTTCCTGTGGTGTTGACACCGGGCACCGGCACGGCTAAGATTCCAACACCCGCGACGGAAACACCCATACGGCGTAAAGTCAGCGGGAAATGCGGCTCAACCTCCGTGTTGAGCAGTGATCTTTGACAAGTTGGTCGGTGCGCTGGAGAGGGGCGGGTTTCTTGCCGATGCTTTGGCAGAAACCGACCCTCGGCCCTCGTGACCTGACGCTTCGGCGAAGGGTCAAGAGTCAGCCAGATGGTTCGTCTGCGGAGCAGCGGCCAAACCCACGTGAAAGTATGCCGTAGGCAACTACGGCCGGAAATTTTCATGAAGGGTTTGATCCTGGCTCAGAACGAACGTTGGCGGCGTGGATAAGGCATGCAAGTCGAGGGAATCCCTGGGCAACCAGGGGGAACCGGCGTAAGGGGCAGTAAGGCATGGGTAACCTACCCCGAGGTCCGGGATAGCCATCAGAAATGGTGGGTAATACCGGATGTAACTCGTGAGAGGAAAGGTCCGCCGCCTCGGGAGGGGCCCATGTGGTATTAGCTAGTTGGTAGGGTAATGGCCTACCAAGGCGAAGATGCCTAGCGGGTGTGAGAGCACGACCCGCGCCACTGGCACTGAGACACTGGCCAGACACCTACGGGTGGCTGCAGTCGAGAATCTTCGGCAATGGGCGCAAGCCTGACCGAGCGACGCCGCGTGCGCGATGAAGGCCTTCGGGTTGTAAAGCGCTGTCGAGGGGGAGAAAAGCCCCGCAAGGGGTCTGATCTATCCCTGGAGGAAGCACGGGCTAAGTTCGTGCCAGCAGCCGCGGTAAGACGAACCGTGCGAACGTTGTTCGGAATCACTGGGCTTAAAGGGTGCGTAGGCGGGTTGTCCAGTCCGGGGTGAAATCCCACGGCTCAACCGTGGAACTGCCTCGGATACTGATGACCTCGAGGAAGGTAGGGGCGAGCGGAACTGTGAGTGGAGCGGTGAAATGCGTTGATATTCACAGGAACTCCGGTGGCGAAGGCGGCTCGCTGGACCTTCTCTGACGCTGAGGCACGAAAGCTAGGGGAGCAAACGGGATTAGATACCCCGGTAGTCCTAGCCCTAAACGATGGGTACTAGGTAGTAGGCTAGACATGGGCTTACTGCCGTAGCGAAAGTGCTAAGTACCCCGCCTGGGGAGTATGGCCGCAAGGCTGAAACTCAAAGGAATTGACGGGGGCTCACACAAGCGGTGGAGCATGTGGCTTAATTCGAGGCTACGCGAAGAACCTTATCCTGGGCTTGACATGTGCGAAAGCGCTGGGAAGTAGGACCCGGAAACGGGAACGAACGGTATCCAGCCCGGAACCCAGCACAGGTGCTGCATGGCTGTCGTCAGCTCGTGTCGTGAGATGTCGGGTTAAGTCCTATAACGAGCGAAACCCTTACCTTCAGTTGCTACCCGCAAGGGGCACTCTGGAGGGACTGCCGGTGTCAAACCGGAGGAAGGTGGGGATGACGTCAAGTCATCATGGCCTTGATGCCCAGGGCTGCACACGTGCTACAATGGCGTGTACAAAGCGAAGCAACCACGCGAGTGGAAGCCAATCGCAAAAAACACGCCCCAGTTCAGATCGGAGGCTGCAACTCGCCTCCGTGAAGACGGAATCGCTAGTAATCGCGGGTCAGCAACACCGCGGTGAATGTGTTCCTGAGCCTTGTACACACCGCCCGTCAAGCCACGAAAGGGAGGGGCGCCCGAAGTCACCTTCACCGGTGCCGAAGGCGAAACTCCTGATCGGGACTAAGTCGTAACAAGGTAACCGTAGGGGAACCTGCGGTTGGATCACCTCCTTTCTAAGGATGTTACATCCTCAAAACATGTCACCCGTCACTCCCAGCACCGACCACTTGCAAAGATACAACACCCTCTGTTACCCAACAGAGGGTTTTTTATTTGCTGCCCTACTTTGCATTCCTCCCAACTGCAGCTAACGGACTAGCCCCCAATGGAACCGTGGCTCGCTGAAATTCTGCGTTGCCCCATCGATCCTCAGCGGCGATCCCCCCTCGAACGCTGTGACCATCACCTCCGCTGCCGACGCTGCGGCGTCCTGTTCCCTATCCGCAACGGCATCCCCGTTCTGCTGGCCGACGAAGCCCAGCTCCCACCGGACTGCCGCCACATCCAGCAGCTCCCCTGCCGTCAGGACCCCCCGCCACACTGACTGCCTCTGGGATTCCGTCTAGCATCCCTACGGCGAAACGGCTATGTACGCTGCGGGGGAGACCATGACGGCCGCCAACTGTTCCCGACCAGCACTATGACTTGCCTCGACTTCCCACGGTCTGCAAGCGGGATAGCCCTCGTCGCCTGGGGGATCGTCGTTGCCATCGGCCCCAAAACCTTAGCGCAACCGCTTTCGGCCCAGCCCTCGCCGGATTATCTTGGTCAAGCCGTACCACCTGCTCCGGCCGACTTGCCGCAATACGAATTGGCGTTGGAGTTGGATCCGGATAAGCACCGGGCCCGGCTGCGCATGCGTGCCCAATGGATCAACACCACTTCCCAGCCGCAACATTGCCTGGTTTTCAACTTTTACCCTCATTACCGCGTTCCCCCCGGCGACTACATCCATTTGGCCAAGACCTTGGAGATGCTTCGGTTGCAACCCTCTTTGGGAGTCGACCGCTGCGGCCGCTTCGGCGTCGTCCATTCAGTACGGTTACTCGAAATCAACGGTCAAACCTTAGAACAAGTCTTGCCTTTCGCTGCCGATTCCCAAAACTCTACGGCGATCTATGTCTCATTGCCGCAAGCGGTGCTGCCACGACAGGCCGTACGGGTCGAGCTGGATTGCGCATACTACCTGCCCAACAAACAGGGCCGCATTGGCCAGTGGAAGGGGGTGACCTACCTGACCAACTCATTACCCGTGCTCGCCTACTGCGATGACAGTGGCTGGAAGCCGATGCCGTTTGTGCCCTGGCACCAGCCGTGGTACAACGAAGCGGGAATCTATCGGGCAACCGTCACTCTGCCGGCCAACCTAGTTTTGGCCGTGCCCGCCGCGGTCGAACGACGGGAGTTACTAGTTGACGGCCGCCAACGCTGTATCCTGCGCCCGTTTATTGGGCGGGATTTCGCCGTTCTCTGTTCGAGCCGTTACCGAGAATACACTGCGGAAACCACCTTGCGGAGCGGCCGGAAAATTCAACTGCGCTGTTATGCTTTTCCCGAACACGAGTATTATGCTCTAGAAATGCTCAAAATCGCCGCCGAAGCGATCCCCATCTATTCGCTATGGTTTGGCGACTATCCTTATGATCATTTCACGATTGCAGAATCATACTTCGGTTGGAATGGCAATGAATGTGCCGGTTTAATTATGATCGATGAACGCGTCTTCAACATGCCGCGACTGGCCCGCGGTTATGTGGAATACCTGGTGTCCCACGAGACTTGCCACCAGTGGTGGTACAACATGGTGGGGACGAACGGTTACGCCGAGCCGTTCCTCGATGAAGGTGCGGCGGTGCATTTTACCCATCGCTTGATGGACTGGAAGCACGGCCGCAACAACCCGCTTCTGAACTGGCCGCCGGGTTGGCAATGGCTCCCGAACATCCATCGGGACAATTATCGCAATAGTGGGGTTTATACTGCCATTCGCAACGGCGAGATGCAGCCCGCCGCCCAGCCGCTTCCCGAGTACAAAAGCCTCTTCGGCTTGTTTACCGGTGCCTACGACCGCGGTTCCAAAGTGTTCGGCATGATCGAAACCCAGCTTGGCGATGCAGCATTCCTCGACTTTACACGACAGCTTGTCGCCAAATACCGCTGGCGGGTGCTGCACATATCGGACTTCCAGCACGAACTCGAAACCTATACCGGCCGCTCATGGCAAACGTTCTTCAAAGAATGGGTTTACGGCAAGGGCCTCACAGACTGGGCGATCGAAGAGGTGAATTACGACTCCGACAGACCCCGGGTGTGGAAGATGTCCCCCCATTGCCTGCACCGTTTGCAGGTCACAGTGCGGCAACAAGGCGAAATCTCCGCTCCTACCACCCTGGCCATCGATCTGACTAACGGCGATGTGATTCGCCTGCCGCTGGGCCTTGGTCCGACCCCGCTTTTCTTACCAGAATACCGGGCGGTGATCCAGGAGTTGGAGGACGGACGCTGGCGAGTGGACCTGCCGGTGTCCGCCAAGGTCAAACAAATAGTGGTTGATCCGGACAAGGTGCTACTAGATGCCAACCCGCGCAACAACATCTGGCCCGGCTCACCGCGGCGGCGGTACACCCCATTGTACACCATATTGGATGAAACCAACTTGACAACCGATTATGATCGTTGGAATTTTACATTCGGACCGTGGTTGTGGGGGCCCGCTTATCACGATCCGTGGTACACGCGCACCAGCATGACCGGCTTGCGGGCCGGCGGCTACCTCGTCGAACGGGCGCAAACGGGCACTTACTTGACCTATCGCACGGACTATCAGGATCTCGTGCTTGGGGCGGATGCGGTGGTCAAGGGTGACCATTGGGAGGCAGGGGGGAACTGGGAGTGGAGAATTGCCGGGCCGTGGGGGCGTTTGCGCAACCGGACCGTCTGGCCATGGGATCGCCTGGACGGGGCAGGGGGGCCGCACCGCGGCGTAATCTATCTGCGTCAAGTCCTCCAACCGACGTCCAGCCTTTACCTGCCGCCAATGATGTATCAGGAGGTATACACGACGTACCAAGACAACTTTCTGCCGCGGTCTCGATCCAGTTTGGGGCAGCGGTGGGACCGCACCGTTTTGGGCGGCTATCACTACCGGCTCAACCTTTACACGCCGTATTGGGATCCAGAAACGGGGGTATGGGTGGACCTGGTTGCCGCCGCTGGCGGCGTGGTTCTCAACGGCTGGAAAGAGACCGTACAAGGTCGGGTGGAGTTGGCCGCCGTGCGGGCATTCCCCGAACAGTGGGGAATCGTGCGGCATGTACGGGTCGCCGCACGGATTACGGCTATGGCCGCGTGGCCGGATTACGGACAGTTTTTCGCCCTGGGCGGGGGTACGCTGTTTCGCGGGTATGACTTGGCGGAACGACAGGGAAGCCTATTGTGGACTGGCAATGTGGAGCTACGCTGGCCGCTGGTGCGGGAGGTGAACTGGGACATCCTGGATCACGTCTTTGGTGCCCGAAATATCTGGCTGGCAACGTTTTACGACGTAGGAGCGATCTACGTCAACGGCCGCCAGATCAGTCAAGTGGCCCACGCTTTGGGCGTGGGAGTACGTGTGGATGTCGCCGTATTCAGTTTTATCGAACGGGCCGTATTACGTCTAGATGTGGCTAAGACTGTCAACGACGCCACGCCGTGGCAAATTTGGTTCGGCCTGCAGCATGCATTTTGATTGTAATCCGATATAAATAAATGATTTATGATTTAATTTTATTGTCGAATTAAATATTTTTCTTTCTAGGTTGCTACTGAATATATGCAGATGATATCATTAATAATATGAATGGACAAATAAACTACCCAGAGTTATCATTGATAAAGTTGAAATTAAGAATGCATATTTAACACCTATGATACCTAACCCTAGAAGAACATTTTGTAAAATGCCAATTATAAAATTAATCACGAATATTAAAGCAAAAATTATCATTAATAATAAATTAGGCCAAAACTGACGACTAATAATGTCCTTGCTTTTTATCAAGAGCCTCAAATAAGCTCAAGTCCTGATTTACCGTAATAGACACGGGATAAAGAAACAGAACCGAAAATATAATACTAGGAAAAATAAAGCAACAAATTCCAATAATAATAATTGATTGCATAATTATTAAACCTAGTAGAGACAATAATTTATCAAATGCACCGAATAGATCACCAAATTCAACATATCTGTCTTTGCGCAACAGCCCATTGATTGCCATCAAGAATAAACCGCCTATTAGTGATCTACCCAGTATGCCAAATCTGATAGCACTAAGTATATTGGAAACTATATGTGCCAACATTAGTGTCAGGAAATTATATTTGTAAACTTCAAGAGCGTCGCTAAAACATAGTCCAATGTTTAGTTCTCGTTGTAATAAATCATCCTTCTTCCTTGTTTTTACCCGTTCGGATGTTTCCTCGCCTGTTTCGATGACCTCGAATGCCAACGTTCCAGACGGGGAGATGGGAACAGCCACTTCCTGACCGCATTTGGGGCGGCGAACGACACGCCCCGCCATGTGATCCGGTACGCGCAACTTGGCCGAACACGACGAGCAGGTGACCACAAATGGCATGCTCCGATTCCAGCTGATGAATATGGCACGGTGCAAGTATAATCATTCAGTAACTGTTTCGGAATAAAATTCTTATTTGCGCTTGACGTCCAGCCAATCACACTGCATGGTGTACCAAAAAACACAAATAAAACGCCGCTGTCGAGACAGCATGAGCATGCGGGAGTGGCGAAAAGCGGGGATATGGTTCTGACTGATGTTCGTTATGGCGCGGCGGCCTGGCGGGCGAACTCCTCGTCAAGCGCCTTCCAGCGGGCTGCCATTTCCCGGACCCGATCTGGGTAGCGTGCCGACAAGTTATTGCTCTCGGCGCGGTCGGCAGCGAGATCGTAAAGCTCCCATACGTTCCCCTTTTCCCGTGCCGAAACGATTTTCCAGTTCCCCACCCGCAACGCCCGGTTGCCCTCGTGATGAAAGTAAAGTTCCCGTTCGAATTGGACGTCGCGGTGGAACGTCGGCACCAAGCTCCGGCCGGGTAAGGCCGGCGCTTTCTGTGTGTCCGGCGTGAGCTGGAGCAAATCAAGGATTGTCGGAACAATGTCAATCACATGAGCCGCTGTCCGACGCAGCTCCCCGCGGGCACGGATGCCAGCGGGCCAGTGAACGATGAAGGGAGTGGAGATCCCACCTTCATGGACCCAGATTTTATACCATCGGAAGGGCGTATTTGCGGCGGTCGCCCAGCCCGGACCCAGGCATAGGAACGACGCCCCCGAGCCAGGCTCGGCGGCCGGATTGTGGCCGTCGCCGCGGATGAGGATTTCGGCGCTGGCCCCGTTATCGGACAGAAACATGATGAGCGTGTTGTCCCAGGCGCCCATGGCCCGTATTTGCTCGAGGATCCGTCCAATTTCTCGGTCCATGCGGTCGATCATGGCGGCATGGATCGCCATCTTGGTCGCTTGGAACCGCTGCTGTTCCGCGGTCAGCTCTGTCCACGGCACGTCGCATTCGATCTCCCCTGGCCCCAACCGCTTGAGGAATTCCGGTTTGAGGTAACGGGGTCGGAAGGTTGGATCATGCGGCGGCAGCTCACAATGGACGATGCCGAGATCCCGCAGCCGCTTCCATCGGTCCGCGCGGATAGCATCCCAGCCTTTGAGGTAACGATCGCGGTACTTGTCGATGTCCTCACGCGGAGCGTGAAGAGGGAAGTGGGGTGCTGTGAAAGCCACGTAACTGAAGAAAGGTTGCTTGGCATGGGCTGCTGCGTGGTCCTTCAAGCACTTGATGGCGTGCTCGGCAATGGCGGTGGTAACGTAAGTCTTGCCGGGTTCTAAAGGCTTGTCGTCTTCGAAGTGCCTTTTGGGGGCGAAGTATCGGTCGTGGTCTTCAAGCTGATACGAACGGTCAAAGCCACCATCGGCGACGGGCTTGGGCGCCCCGGGTATATGCCATTTGCCCGAGTGATACGAGCGGTATCCCAAAGCCTTGAGGCGATGCGACAAGAGCTGGGCCCACGCCGGCAAGCGACCACGTGGCGGATCCATGCGGACCTGCTGAGGATAGTAACCACTCAGGATGGAGGCACGCGAGGGCCAACAGCGGGCGCAGTTATAAAACTGTGTGAAGCGCAGGCCGTTTTCGGCGAGTCGGTCCAGGTTAGGAGTGGCAATTTCCCCGCCGTAACAGCCAATGTCGGAAAAACCCATGTCGTCAGCCACAATAATCAAGATGTTCGGCCGTTCGGCTTTCGGTGCGGCGATTGCCGATTGGGGGATAATGACAGCTAGGGATAGTATGCCGAATCGTAGCCACATGACCTCGCTCCTCAGGTTAGCCGCTGCCGGCATAGCCAGCGGGACTTTAGGTCTATCTATTACTTTTTACCTTTCTGATACCAAGCGGGTGTGCCAAACCATTCGTGCATCTCCTGTTCGAACCGCGCCACGACCTCAGGGGGTTCCGGCCGTTGGCCGCGGTCGCCAGTTTCTGTGATCCATACCTCCAGAGCCGTACGCAGGCGGAGCAGCGCTTCACGGTGTTCTGGCTGATGCGAAGCCGCCAGATTGTGAATCTCGAACGGGTCCGTTTGTGTATCGTACAATTCTTCTTCCGGCAAGCGGTCGGCCATCAGAGCTAGCGCGGGGCCGGTCAGCTTGCCTTGCGCGTGCAATTGACGCATCAGCGGCATGATCAAAAAGCATTTCTCCTTATAGCGGTTCAAGGCCTTAAAGGGACGTTCCGGCATGAAATTACGGATGTAACGATACCGCTCGTCCCGCACCGAACGGATACGCTGCACGGTTTCATCAATCCGGTCGCGGGCACTGAAGGCGTACTTACGAGGCGGATCGGCCTCCGCCCCCAAGAAGTTGCGGCTATGCATCCCCATGGGACGGGCAATCCCAGCAATCGCTAAGGTCGTGGCTGTCAAGTCGAGCAAGCTGATTACTCGGTCGTTCACGCTCCCAGGACGAATTTGCGGCGGTGCAGGGAAATCCTTCGGCCAGCGGATGATCATCGGTACATGCAAGCCGCTGTCATAGCACCAATGGATGCCGCGGGGTTCCAGCCGACCATTGTCCGCAAAGAAAATGACAACCGTATTGTCCTCCAAATGGGCCTTCCGCAACGCCTCTAACACATGACCCACCCGCCGGTCCAAGCCCGCAACCGAGTTCCAATAACGAGCCCACTCCTGGCGCGTAATTGGATGGTCGGGGTAATACGGCGGCGGTTTCACATCCTCCGGGCTGACGATCGACGGGTGTTCTCTCTCGCCGACCCATTCGACGCGTTGCTTGCTTGCGCATTGGCGATCGTAAATGTCGTATTCCACCTCGGGGAGGTTGATCTGCGCGTAAAACGGCTGTTTCTGTTTCAACATCGCCCAATCATCCGAGTCGAAGATCGGGCCTTCGTTGACAAAGTTGAGGTCGAGTTTGCCGGTGCCGACGATTCGGCCGTCGATGACCTTGATGTTCGCTGTGAAATAACCGGCGTCGCGCAGCCAATGGGTCAAAGGGCGAACGCCGGGCGGCAGTCGAAAATCGTCGTCCCTGTGCGATCGCATGTGGTGGGTGTCGGTCGTCGTCTGGTACATTCCGGTCATGAACGCGGACCGGCTGGGAGCACATGAGGGGGAGGTGGCAAACACGCGTGTGTAGCGCTCGCCTTCAGCGGCCAGGCGATCCAAGTTAGGCGTTTGCACGTGTCGAGAACCGTAACAACCAAGATCAGGCCCAATGTTTTCCGCGATGATCCAGAGGATGTTTGGTCGGCGCGACGCAGACTGAGGGGGCTTCGTTTCCCGATTGGGTTTGTTTTGGGAGCCATCACCTGCCCGTGGCGCCGGTACCCCACTGTTGGCTGAAAGCTGCTCATCACTGGGGCTGCTTATCAGGAAGCCAAATGTGGGTAGGCCTGCCGCAACAAGACCGAGAATGACAATCCCTATCCCCCGACGGCACATCCGGCTGACCATGATGTGTTTCTCCTCATGTTGTGATCTGTTTGCGTGCCCGAGGCGAGTCATCGGTGATCAGCCACCTGGGTCATTACTATTGCGGGGCAAAGGTCTATGGCTTGGCCTGATACCGAACCAATCGGGCCACAAGCTTGAGGTCCTCCACGCCGCGCAGTTCGCTGTTGACCACCAAGCACCCCCCCTGGGGCCCGCCGCCGACGGCCGGCAGAATGTGCTCCTTCGCCGCTTCCGTAGCGATGGGGAACCCCCCTTTAGGATTGCCGTGCAGGATGCTCGATCCGTCCTTGGCAAGGTACCAGCCCACGATCCCCACCGTCTGGGATTTTTCATCGCCGCTCAGCGATTCCATGACGAACAGAAACCGCTCGCCGTCAAACACCAGCGCCGTTTTCGGCTGGCGGTACTGTTCGCGTCCATGCCTCACCCCTCTCAACCCGTCCAGCTTCAGCGAGGTTTCCTTGAGCTCACCCCGACGCGACAGCGTCAGGACCGTTCCCAGATAGGACGGACGTCCCCCAAACCCTTCCACGCAGCGCACCACCGTCAGAAACGTTTCACCTCCCCACGCCCCAGGCAGCCAGCGTGCCGTGAGGCGGTTGCCAGTTCCCCGGACGTTACGCTCGTCGGCCGGCGGCAGCGCTGGAACCTTTACCGCTCCGGTCTTCCCGTCCAAAAGAATTCGGTTGAGGCTTTCTCCTCCCCACTTAATATGGGTTGTGCTCTCGAAGACCACCACAAGCGACTCGCCATCGGTCGCTACGGTGGGATAGTGCGACTGAAAGCCCTTGTTCCCCACCAGTTCTCTCGGGTCGGGATCCAACAGTTTCCCCTCGCGCGAGAGGCAAACCCCGTAGAGCGCGTATCCGTTGCCGGCCGTATTCGGAAGCCCAGACCCCAGAAACGCCGCATAGACCACATGGTAGGCATCCGCGGCAAAAGCCACCGCCGGCTGGCACTGGTTGTTCGGCCCACCCACAATGAGGAAGGATTCGCCCCGGCGCTTGCCCTCGGTCCCCACCCGACAACCGCGAATGTCCCAGTCCTCGCCGGCGGTCAATTCGCCCCACACCACCAGCCAGTCCTGTCCATCCGATGCCACCTTGACGTCGCTGCGGATGCCAGGCCCGGCCGCCAGCTTGATCCCCTGCGGATCCAGCGGCTGTCCCTTCTCGTCCACCTGGGCACACCACACGTCGGTCCCCGGTTCATTGAGGTAGCCCTCCCGCCACGCCACCAGCCACATCCGGGCCTGCTCAGACCACGCCACGGCGGCCCACGCCTGCGCCCGCGAGCTAGCCACCTGCGGCGCGACATCTCGTGGGGGACCGATTTGCGGCTCCGCAGCCCATGCCATTCCGCTTGCCAGTATCAGTACTGCACAGGCAGCTATCTGCTGCTTCATTTCTCTTGGGGCTATCATCGGTATTGCTCCTTTGCTCCAGCGGATTATTTCTTATGCTCCAAGGTGACCACGGAGGGCTTGGCCCAATCAATCGGCCCGACCCGCCATACCCAGGCGTCGCCGCCGCCCATACAGTAAACTTGGTAGAAATACCCTCCAGGGCCAACGACGAACTGCCTCCCCCAGCCGGGGGCTTTGTCGTTCGGACATTCGGCATACGGTTCTTCTCCCTGCCGCGGATTGGAGGCCCGTTTCGTCGGGAACTCCCGCCATTGGCCATCCTTGCATAGCGTGGAAACTCGTCCGTCTTTGAACCGGCGCAACATCGCATCATCGACAGCTGTGAGTGGCGCAATGTCCGGCTCCACTACGGCTACCAGCAGGGGGCCTCCGAAAAAGGCTGCCTCGGTCAGCGTGTCACCGTCCCATGCCTTGTCCACATCCCCGCGTGCATTCTTGCACAAAAGCTTGGCCTCTCTCCCGTCCGCCGACACCCAAACCACCGCCCCCACCGGATAGCTCTCTTGGTAGAGAGCCAAGAAAAAACTCCCGTCGTTCAGTGGTGCAATCCGCCTAGGCGGGGAGGTCACTGGCCTCCCCGGATTGATTGTCTTCCACACCGGGTGACCCATGTAATCCTTGGCAGCCAGAATCTGCCGCACCTCATCCTTCTGCTCATCCCACAACCAGGCGTTGCCATCGTGATAGAAAATGACTTCTGTCTTCCCCCGGCTTCTCCGTGTGTGGATACTCGGATTGCCGGGAAACCGGGTTTGGCCGACGGCCTTGGCCCACCAACGTCCGCCTTTTTCCGGATTCCGCCACACCCGCCAAACCCGGCCACCTGCGGACGTCAGCAGGTATCCTGCAGGACGCCCCTCGGGCGTATCCTTGAGGGGACTACCGATCGCCTTCACTCCGGCTTCGTAGGGCACCCGCAGCACCGCCGCCGGCCCCTCGTCCTGCAGCAGATTCTTCTGGTAGTAATCCGCACCGGCCACCGTCTCCACAAAACCGTTGATGCGTGCGACGCGAATCGCACCGTCCTGGGGAGTGAAAAACAGGTTTCCCTCGTCATCCGCGCTACCCAACCTGGCAAACTCGATGGTGGCTGTCATCGCCTGGCGGCTCGGGCCATCTAAATACCCTTCCGCACTGCAGAAGGCGAAGTGCTCATAACGGGGCATTTCGGCACGGCTTGCCGCCTTCTGGGGTCGCTCCGATTGTCCATCCGCATTATGCAAAGCCGTGCCGAGGCCAAAGAATAAAACACATGGCGCCAGATAACCGAACTTCATCATTATTTCTCCCATTTCGAAAAGTTAGTAAGGATGCCTTGCGGGGAGTCTGCGGCCGGTTTCCTGGATTGCGCCACCTGCTTCTTGCTGCCGCATGAGGGCGGAACTTATGGCTTTGTCAGATGCCGAACCAATCGGGCGACGAGTTTGAGGTCATCCACGCCGCGCAGTTCGCTGTTGACCACCAAGCACACCCCCTTGGGCCCGCCACAGACGAACGGCAGCATCTGCTCATACTTACTGGCCGGGGCAATCACTATACCGGCCTTGTCCGTGAGGACTTTGCCACTCTCATCCACATACCAGCCCCAGATTTCCAGTCGCGTGGGGGCATTCCTGCCACCGGGCTTGCCTCCCAGAAGCTGTCGACTCTCGGCGACCAGCAGGAACCGCTCCCCGTCGAAGCCGAGCGACCAACGCGGAACGGCAAAGTGAGCGCCGCCTTCGCATCCAGTTCCCACCGTGTCTCCTTTGGTGGGTTCCCCCTCAGCCGAAACGCTAAACAGCGTGATCTGGTTCGGTGGATTGGCATATGTCCGCTTTGCCGTCAAGTAACAGCTCCGCCCCCAGACGATAGGGACAAACCGACCCGTGTGCTTGCTGCCCAGACCTGCTTCGCCCACGTTGAAGTCGGAGAGCGGCGGTTTCCGGGCATCCACCACGGGCGGCCGCGCGGCTTTGCGTACTTCCCCCGTCCGTGCATCAAGCACCACCCTGTTCCACATGTTCGAGCCGCGATAGGGCATATCGACAAACGTCACCACCACGCTGTCGCCACCATGCGCCATGCACGCATACAAAGCATTGGTCTGTTCATGAGAGACCAACTGCCGCGGCTGTGCATCCAACAGCTTTCCATCTGGTGAGACACGCACGGCGAACAGCCCATAGCCGGTTCCCTTGTCTCCGGGGTTGCCGTTGCCCATCATCCCGGACCAGGCCACATGATACAACCCGCTCGCAAACGCCACCGCCGGAAGACACTGGTTGCGCTCGCCGCCGGCGATCAAAATCGTTTCTCCGGCAGGTTTGCCGTCTGCGCCGACGCGCCGCCCGCGAATGTCCCATCCCTGCTTGGCACCCACGGATGGTACGGTGTTGAGTTCCTGCCAGACCACGAACCACCCCTTGCCATCACTGGCGACCTGAGGATGGTCCTTCAACCCTGGCCCCTGAGTGAGCCGAATGCCCGCCGGGTCCAGCGACTTCCCATCGGCGGCGATACGGGCGGCCCAAATGTCAGTCGCATCGTCATTGAGGCACCCTTCACGCCAGACCACCAACCATTGCTGGGCCCCCTCGGACCAAGCGGCCGTTGCCCACCCTTGGCTTCGTGTGCCTGGAGCCTGCGGCGCTACGTCCACAGGCTCGCCTACCTGGGCCTGAGCGACACCCCCGCATAGACCCAACCACGCCACCGCCAACCCCATGATGCTGTTGCTGATTTTCATCTCAGTTACCTCCCACCCGTGGACCGACCGTCGGTTTGCCAAAATCGACCGGGCCGACCAGCCAGAAGCGTTGTTCGCCCTCGCCCGTGTAGAATACCACGTAATAACCTGTTTGATCCCCCTTCTTCCAAGGTACCAGGCTCCAACCCCGCCCCCACCTCGGTGCCCTGTCTGGCGCGCATTCCCTGTGCGTATATGGATGGTTGGAATGATACGCCAACCCCTTCCTCGGAAACTCCCGCCACTCGCCGTCCTTGCACAAGGTAGACACGCGGCCGTCCTTGAGCCGCCGCAAAGCCGAGTCGTCAACGGCACCAAAAAACACAATGTCCGGCGGCCATATCCCTCCCCCCGCCAGCAGTGGCCCCCCGAAAAACGCCGCTTGGCTGAGGGCATCCCCATCAAACATCTTGTCAACCGACCCTGAATTCTGAGCGATCCGTTCGACTTTCTGCCGGTCTGGATACACCCGGGCGACAAAGGGTTTAGAGTAACTCCCCTGATACCAAGCCAGATAGAAGCTCCCGTCCGGCCCAACCAAGGCTCGATCGGGATTTCCTGGAGGTTTTCCGTCGCCGGTCAGGCCAAGTTCGGGCTTGCCTAGATAGTCCTTGGGGGAAAGGACACACGTCAGCGTTCCGGCGGCGTCATCGTACCGCCATATCGCCCCCTCGCTGAAGGCGTACACCTCCATCCGCCCCTCCGGCAGCCGCTGGGTGCGGAACAGCAATGGGAGTTGACGGAATCTCACCTCCTTCGCCGGTACGGATTGCCCGACTTCCGTCGGTGGGGCCGTCTTTCCGTTGCCCATCACCACTTTGAACCACCACCGGCCGCCTTTGTCGGGGTTGCGCCAGACCTTGTAAATCCAATTGTCTTTGCCGGTGCCATGCCCGCCGCGGGTCAGCAAATACCCGCCGGGTTGGCCATTGGGAAGGATTTGCAACGGACGACCCACCGCCACAATAGTTGTCACGGGATTCCCTATCCCGCCTTGACGCTGCAGGTGGGGAATGAACGCCGCCGGCCCTTCTTCGACATCCAACGACCCTTGCCAGCGGTTATCGCCGGCCACCGTGCGGCACAGCCCTTCCTTCAGGATCACCCGGATAGACCCATCCGCTTCGGCGGAAACAAAAAAGACGTTGCCGTCTTCGTCCACGCTGCATGGTTTGCCGACGGGAGCCAGGGCTTCTCGCGCCGGACCGTCCAGATAGCCATCGCAGTTGTTGAAGGCCAGATGGACAACCTTGGGCCAGGCGGCCTCCGGACCTGAGGTCGTGTCCTGTGTTTCCTCCGCCAGCACCTCCTCGGCGCTCGTTTGCAAGAACGAACTGGCCCATCCGGCGACCAAGGCCAAAGCGAGCGGTAAAGGAACTACACTTCGGCAATACCGGTTCATAATCGATCCTCCCTATCTTCCCGTAATTGATTTGTCTGATTCAGATGTATAACAGTTTCAAAAAATATTCGAATGAATCATAAATATGCAATGAGCCAATTCATGCAGGACGCTGTTCAAAGCCGCAAACTCTTGTATCAGCGTAATTTCCGCATCGGCATCCTATGTGTTCCCCAGACCGGCATCGCTTGGGACGCCCTCAGCATGTGTCCGTGGTAAAACGCCTGCCACGAGTTGTTGAGTGGTTCACCCAAAATCACGGCATCACAGACTCTACAGTTGTGGTACGTGCCGGTTGATGTTGCCACCTGATTTGCTATGGGGCATCATCCTCAGTTCTTCCCGCGGAAGTCTTGCGGGGGTGTGGGTCAGTGACCAATGCAGTATAAGAATCGATCGGAACGGAGGTAGAGCCGATTGCCCGCCACAGCAGGACTGGCGTCAAAGGTGCTTCTGTCTGGCAAGTTATTGGTAGCCAGCAGTTCAAACCGGGGTCCGACTTTCAATACATAGGTGACACCAGACCGACCGACATAGTACAGTTTTCCATCGGCCAATATTGGTGAGGCATAGACTTGGCCTGCCCGAGGGATTCGCTCTTCGTACACAATTTTGCCAGACTGTGCCTCCGCACAATAGGCGATGCCAAGGCTCTCGTGCATCCAATATAGGTGCCCATTATGGATAATAGGCGAAGATACATTCGATCCTTTGGTGCTGGTCCAGAGGCGGTGGGTTTGCGTTACATCCCCTTTTCCGCCGCTGCGAACGGCGAGGGCCGCGATCCCGCTGCGGCCGCCAAGGGCATAGACGATGCCGCCCTGTTCCACAATGCTTGGTGCCATGTACCATTGGATGTCCGTATTGCAGCTCCACAGAGTTTTGCCGGAATCGGGATCAAAGGCCAAAATCTTGCCGGCGATGGCGATGACCAACTCCGGCATGCCCTTCGGGTTGGTAACGATCAAAGGCGTATTCCATGATTCTTTGATTCCCCTGACACGCCATTTTTCTGTGCCGGTATTCTTATCCAACGCCACAAGGGATTCGCTCTCGACGCAAGCGTTAACGATGACCAGGTCCTTGTACACGACTGGCGAAGCGGCCGTGCCCCAACCGTGATGGTTGTCCCCAATGTTAGCTTTCCACGATTGTTTGCCGTTGAAATCGAAGGCGAACACGCCGGATTTACCAAAGAAAACGTAAACCCGCTGGCCGTCAGAGGCCGGCGTGCTGGTAGCATATCCATGCTCGCGAACCGTTGGGGACTCGGGAAGGACTGCCGGAACATCGATTTTCCAGAGGAGCTTGCCGCTCAGAGCATCCACACACAACACATGGCGTTTGAGCTGGTTGACATCGCCTTTGTCTTGGCCACGAACGCCGTAGCCGCTGTAGCAGGTGAGGAATACGCGATTGTCAACAACAATCGGGCTAGAGGACCCCGCGCCCGGCAACTCCAGCTTCCAAAGCAGGTTCTGACGGTCGTTCCAGTGAACAGGTAGTCCTTTGGCGTTGCCGATGCCGCGACCGCCTGGTCCGCGGAATTGCGGCCACTCGCCGGCCGTAAGAGTTATTTGTTTGGGTTGTGGGGATTGGGCAATCAGCACGGGGATCGGTTGCGGAGATGCGTCGGTCTGCGTAGTCCCATAGGTGCAACCGATGCTTCCCCACAAAAAAGCCAAAAGCTCCATGCGGCCGACCCATAGTCGGTCATTCGAACGGCTGGTCATTGAATTTCCCTCGAGAGAGTGTAGTTGGTTATGGTGCGTCCACCGCCGCTTGCTCCCTCACGATGATATTGTACTATAATATGAAGTTAATGAAAAAGTTTGAGTATGGATAGATCGTTACAAAGATCTGGACAAGGAACTATGCGGCAGTCCCCCATTGAGCGGTTTGTTTCACATGTCGTTCGCTGCAGCGCCCGCCGTGTAGCAGAAGATGTCAGCTATCCGTGTGTAGCGCAGATCGTAACGAATTCTGACCAACTGCCCTGTCACACCCATTGACCGTCGGCGGTGAGTTGGGGTAATTGGGCCATTGGCTTTACTGCGGTTGTCTCGATGGATCGAACAGCTACATTCTCGGCGGAACCGAACCGTGCAACTCAAACTCCTCCAGCACCCATCTCCCTTAGCACTCCCCGCGCTCAGCGAACCTGGAGACGCCAACCGATATCTGGGATCGCCTGCCTCCGCACCGGCAAAAAAGCGCTGATTGCCGCCTTAGCGGGAAGCTGCAGAACAACCTGGGCAACAGCCAACGGAGGACTGGCCATGAACCCAACGGCAGCGACGCCGATCGTGTCGTCGCACAAAATCTAGGGCCGGCATTTTGAACGCCTGGCGGTCGTTCACGTCCGGCAGTCGAGCCTGCACCAGCTCGAGCACAATCAAGAATCAACCCAACGGCAATACGGCCTCGCCAACACCGCTGAGCTTCTGGGTTGGACGCGCGAGCGCATCCTGGTCATCGACGACGATCTGGGTTTTATGGCGCGTCCTCGGAGAGGCGCTTCGGTTTCCAGCGTCTACTCAGCGAAGTGGCCCTGGATCATGTCGGGCTGATCTTCGGCATCGAGATGTCACGGCTGGCCCGCATTTGCAAGGACTGGTATCAACTCCTCGAACTGTGCGCCCTCCTCGGCACGCTTATCGGCGACCTTGACGGGCTGTACGATGCCTCGTGCTACAATGACCGCCTCCTGCTCAGCTTGAAAAGCACGATGTCGGAAGCCGAGCAGCACATTTTCTAGCAACGCATGCACCAAGGCGCCATGCAGAAGGCACGACTGGGAGAGTTGGTCAACCTTGTGCCAGTCGGTTATGTTCGCCGGCCATTGGGCGAAGTGAACCTCGATCCCGACGAGCAAATGCAGGCCATTGTGCGCACCATCTTCGAATAGTTCCAGCGGCAACGTTCGGTCGCCATGGTCTTGCGCTACCTGATCGCTAACAGTATGCATCTGCCGGTGCGTCCGCAGTCTAATCCGGACAAGGGCGGCCTCCAGTGGCAACCGCCGAACAAAACGGCGTTGCGCATCATGCTGTGGCATACCATATACGCCGCTGCTTATTCCTACGGGCGTAGTTGCCTGGACAAACAGCGTGGCTCGAAGAAAAGACGCCGGGGCTGGTTGTCTCCAGACTAATAGCACGTGCTGCTGCGTGACCGCTAACCCGCTTACCTCACCTGGGAGCAATATAACGGAACGTAGCCCAGATCAAGGAAAATCAGGCCCATGTGCAGCGCCGCGGGCCGATTCAGCCTGGTCGTCCGCTCTTGACCAGCTTGGTAGTAGTTTGGTCGGTGCGGCGCCCGGATGATGACCCACCAAAGCGGCACAAATGTCCTGCCGCGCTACTCTTGCTCCTCAGCCCGCACCAACCACGGCGCAGCCGAGTGCCAGAGCCTGACCGCTCGGCCAGTAGACGAAGTGGTTCGCCTGGCGCTCCGCGTCCTGGAGCCAGCCGCGCTGAGGTCAGCTTGCAGGTCGCGGCCGACTGGAAGAGGGAACGGGACGAGATCGAAGCCCAATGGCAATATCAGCTGCAATGAGCCGACTACGAGGACGATCGCGCCCGGCGACAATACGACGCGGACGTGAGCGCGCTAGATGGCAACGTTAGCGGGGCTGTCACCGCCCAGCGCGGCTCGGCATCGGTACTGGCCTCGGGAAGTGTTTCCGCCCCGGTGAAAGGCTACCAGAACGTCAGCGTGCTGGCCGAGGGGCGACATCACCGCCCGCGTGGACGCGAACCGTGGCGACGCGGAAGTGATCACGTTCGGCACCCTGTCGGCCCCCGTGGCAGCGGGCCAGGACGCCTTCATCTTCGCCGACGGGCCGGTGTCCGCCGCGGTTGGGGCGGGCCGGGACGCTACCGTGACGAGCACGGCCGACGTCATCGGTTCGGTGACCGCCGGCCGCGACGCTTCCGTACTGGCCCTTGGTCAGGTCAGCGGCCTGGTGACGGCTGGGAACAACGCCGCGGTGACCGCCCAGGGCCAGATCAGCGGCGCCGTCACGGCGACCGGCGGCTCCGCAAGCGTGGTCGCCGGTGGCCACCTGATCGGCCCGGTCACGGCCGGCCAGGATGCTGACGTCTGGACCGCGGGCGACCTCCGGGGCAGCGTCGATGCGGGTCGGGACGCCCATGTCATCGTCTGGGGGAACACCCAGGCACCGGTCGATGCCAGCCGCGACGCCTTCGTCTTCTCCTACGGCGTGCTGGGCAACCACGTCGCCGCCGGCCGAGACGCCACCGTGACGGCGTTCGCGGACGCCAGCGGCGCCGTTACGGCCGGCGGCGAGGCCCGGGTCGTCGTCCTGGCGAACCTGACCGGGCCGGTCACGGCGGGCGGCCTGGCGAGCGCCTTCGCCCTGGGCTAGGCCTCTGGGGCGGTCACGTCTACCGGCGGCAGTGTGGAACTGACCGCGGTGGGCGACCTCACCAGTCCGGTGCAGGCGGCCCGGAATGCCACGTTGGTCGGATTCGGCCTGGTGAACACCACGGTGACCGCGACCAGCGGTGCGGTCGATGTGCTGGGCCTGGGCGCCTCGGTGCAGGTGCAGGTCAGCGCCGGCCAGGGGGTGCAGATTCGCTCTCTGGGGGACCTGACGGCCCAGCAGGTCACGGCCGGCAGCGACGCCGACCTTCTCGCCCTGGGATCGCTGACCGCCACGGTCACTGCCGGGAACAACGCCTCCGTCCTGGCGGGCGGCCCGGTCACGGCCACGGTGACCGCGACGAGCGGTGACGCCCTGGCCTTCGCCACCGGAGCCCTGACTGGCAGTCTCACGGCCGGCCGAGACGCCACGGCGGCCACGCTCCAGGGGTTGCAGATGAATATTACGGCCGGACGCGAGGCCACAGCCCTGGCCCTGGGCGCGATCACCGGAGTGACGATCAGCGGCCAGGCCGAGGCGTTCGTCCGGTCGTACGGTTCGCTCAGCTCGGTGCAGGTGTCTTCCAGCCAGGGCGACGCCACCGCCATCACCAATGGCCCCGCCAGCAACACCACAGTCTCCGCCGGCACGCAGGCCCTGCTGGCCAGTGTCGGCGGCCGGGTGACCGGGGCCAGTATCACGGCCGGCGGTCGGGCCAGCGTCCTCGGCCTGGGGGTGACCGGCTTGCAAGCGGCCTCCGCGGGCGACCTCAACGTCCTCAGCTACGGCCCGCTCGATTTGAGCTTCACTGCCGGCGGCGACGCTCTGCTGCAGTCCAGCGGCGCAGTGACTACCACCGGCAGCACCGGTCACGACCTGCGCCTGTACACCTATGGCACCTTGGGCGGTACGCTCACGGCCGGCGACGACCTCACCGCCGTGGCCTTAGGCTCGAGCACCGCCACACTACAGGCCGCCGACAACGTGGACCTGGTAGTGACGTATGACGCGCTGCTGGGTAGCGTCATCGCTGGAACGGCAGGCAACCCGGCAGGCGATGCCGACCCGGCCGACGGCTACGGCCACATGCGCCGCGTCTATGTCTGGAACGCCCCGGACGGTACGCTGACCGCCTTTGACACCATTGGCGAGGTGTACGTCGGCGGGACGCTCGGCCCGAACGCTTCCCTGAACGCCCCCCACATCGGCCTGGTGGCCGTGCATGACCGCTCCCCCTTCGTCGAAGACCCGATGCCGGTGGTCGTGCGCCTGGGCGAGGTGGTCGCCCTGACCAGGGACGCCTACCAGCAGTTGCTCGACCTGGCGCAGGACTTCCTGGCGGCCCGTACCGAAGTGCAGGCGGTGGCCGCCGCCACCACGGCCGACGTGACCGCGGTCGTGCAGCAGGCGATCGACCAGCTGCTGCGCCTGCGGACCGAAGGGCAGAACACCCTGGCGGACATCGGCGTGCAGGTCCAGTTGGCCCGGGCGGAGGCGGAGGCCAAGCTGGGCCAGGCCCTCGATGCGGCGGCGGTGGCGTTGGAGGCGGCCCGCCGCGAGGCCCAGGATGCGGCCGGTCATGCCCGCGACGCACTGTCCCAGGAACGCGCCGCCTTGTTGGGTGAGGCGACGGCGCGGCTGAAGGACGCCCTGGACGACCGCGACTTCACCGTCAGCGAAGCGATGCAGCTGGCTGGGCGGATGGGGATCCTGCAGACCAACCAACTGGCCCAGGCGGCATGGATGCAAACAGTCCACAGTGCCACGTTCGTGGCGACGTTCATCGAGAAGCTGGCCGAGTACGCCGTGGACAAGGTGCAGGACGAACTGGAGAAGATCGGCCTGGTGGCCCTGTTCATCCCCGGCGTCGGCCCGATCATCGGTGCGGTGGCCAACGGGCTGAACGCCGCCATCTACCTGGCCCGGGGCAAGAAGCTGGAGGCGAGCTTCAGCGTGTTCGCCATGATCCCCTTCGGCAGCATCCTCAAGAAGACTGGCGTCGCCAGCGCTGCGAGCAAGCTGGGAGCGTTGGCGTTGCAGCAGGCGGGCCGGGGCCTGGTGGCGGTGGCCAAGTTCGTCCGCCTGCCGGCCCTGGCCCAGGCGGCCAAAAACCGGAAGTGCCCGATCCTGCGCGTGATCACCTTCGGCAAGAGGGGCTGCTTTGAGGAAGGGACGCGGGCGGTGGTTGGCGAGGAGTGGGTGGCGGTCGTTCTGCCCGTGGCCGACGAGCTGGCCCACCTCGTGCCCGCGTCGTTTCCTGCCGAGGACGCCGCCGCCGACTGGGACCGGCTGTGCCTCGTGCTGCTGGTGGGGGCACTGGGCCTGACGCTGGGCGGCTGGTTGTTGCTGGAACGGCGTGGGCGGCGGGCTGCAGAGCTTGCCGGTGCGGACGCGGTCTGGCTTGACGCCGAGGACTGGCTGGGCCGCAAGGAGACCGATGCGGACTGGGAGGCAATGCTGGTGGAGCTGGCCCGTGGCCGACTCGGCCTGCGCGAAAGCGGGGCGAGAGCGTAGGCGCGTAACATCAACGTCTGGGTTCCTACAATAAGCAAGCGACAGGAGAGCAGCGATGGGCACGTACAAGCCGATCCGGGAACGCTCTGGCGACGGCAAGTGGAAATGGCTGGCCCGCGGCTGGTTGGCGGTGGGGCTGGCCGTGTCGGCGGTCCTATTCGTCCGGGCCATGCCGCACTCGCCGCTGCGAAGCACCCGTCCGCACGGGCAGCCGGCAGTGGCTGTGATCACGACCACCTCGGCCCAAAGCGTCACGACCAGCGTTGGCGTGCCGAGCGGTCACACCGAGACGGTGTACGTTCGCCGGCTGATCACGCAGCCGATCGAGACGATTCGTGTGGGCCAGCGGGTGCTGGGGACCAACCCCAACCGCGACGAAGTTGCTGATCACGCAGCCTATCGAGACGATCCGTGTGGGCCAGCGGGTGCTGGGGACCAACCCCAACCGCGACGAAGTTGAGGCGTTCGAGGAGCCCGATTCGAAGACCTGGCGGACGATCGCGGTCGAGCAGATCAAGCCCAGCGGCAAGCGGTTGTATGCGACGCTGCTGCGGCCGCTGGCGTGGATTGAGGAGGAGCTGGACCCGGAAGCGAATACCATCGAGTTGGACCTGCCCGAGTTGGGAGCGGAGGGGACGGCACGGGTGCTGCGGATCGGGCCGTGTCCGCCGATTGCGTCGGGGCCGGGCCGTGTCGTGACAGCCACGTTCCAGCATGAGCCGGACGGCGAATTGCTGACGGTCGTGGTGGGCGGCGACGAGATCGGCTGCACGGCGAATCATCCGTTCTGGAGCGAGGACCGGCAGGAGTTTGTTGCGGCGGGGCAACTGCGGCGGGGTAAGCGAGTCCGCACGCGGTTGGAAGAAGTCGCCGCTGTCGTGGCCATCAAGCCGCGGCCACCGACGGCGTGGGTGTACAACCTCGAAATCCAGGGCGAGCATGTTTATGAGGTTGGGTTATCGGGTGTACTGGTACACAATGTCTGTGAGGTCCTACATTTTCGAAGTTTTAATGAGGCTCAAATAGCGGCTATTCGATGGCTGAAGGAAATGGGATTTGATCCTCATAAAGCGAAACTGACAATCTCAAAATTCACAGGAGAAGTCAACGGGATGACGATGAAGGGGCCGAAGGGAAAAATTGGATTCCGGATCGAATGGGATGAGCGAACTGGTGCTCATATCAACGTTTTCGCTGGAAAGACAAAAGGGCCCCATTTTGCATTTCCTGGATATTTGAATGCCGTAAAAAGTATATTGCGTCAACTTTTCAAAGGAGCCAGAATACCTATTGGATAGGTGTGTCAATGAGTGATTGGGAATGCGCTTCTGAGGAAGACTTGTTGCAACGCTTATCGGATGAAATTCGCCAATCTAAAATCGTTATTCATCCAGATGATGCACTATTTTATGACCAAATTAAGGCTAAATATCCTACACATATTTTTGGGATAAAGTGGAACAAGTTACCGATCCATCGCTCTTTCGAGGTGAAACCTGGAATGTCCGAAGAGGAGCACCTAGTCTTTGCTCAGATCGCTCTTAAGCAATTTGCTGAGGATGCAAACATCTCAGATAACGAAATCATTTATGTACTTGGAGATGGAGTTTTAACTGTGGTACTTGAAATGCCCTTTAGCGTTTTACTGACCCATTATTCGTCAATTTTTAGATTGCCTCAGCATACATATGTAACTAAACGTGATTACAGTTGGTGTTTCCGCTGCTCTTTCGAAGGGCACGTAGATTATGGCAAAGCCGTTGAATAAACGGTCTCACTCAAGGCCAACAAAATCGGCTGCACGGCGAATCATCCGTTCTGGAGCGAGGACCGGCAGGAGTTTGTTGCGGCGGGGCAACTGCGGCGGGGTGAGCGAGTCCGCACGCGGTTGGAAGCGGTCGCCGCTGTCGTCGCCATCAAGCCCCGCCCCCTTACAGACTGGGTATACAACTTTGAGGTTCAAGGCGAGCATGTGTACGAGGTCGGACATGACGGCATTTTGGTGCACAAAGTCTGCGCACAGCAGATCGGTGCCTTACGCCGTTTGGCCAATCGAGTTCACTCCCTTCTGGACGACATCGCACAAAACCATCGTACTATAGTTGTCTTGCTACCACGTGACGGCAGGAGAATCGTTGCTGGCGGCAAACGGGATTTGATAGGAAGCCAAGTCGACTTGGTCAGGCGTTTAGGCCACACAGTTGCCCGAAGGGCTGGTTCTCACGCAGAACCAACCGCGTTAGGTAGAGTTAGGCAGATGGGACTCGACCCACACGTACTTGTTAGCACGAGAGCTTTCTGTGACAGGTGTCGTCGTTAGCTGCAAAAAGCTGGGGCGGAGATCATAGACGACTTCACTGCGGTCTGGCGGTAAGATCATATGCTTACGTTTGATGCAGATTCTTTACGGCGTAGAATTCGTTCCCTAGATAAGCTAAGGCGCTTCCTGTTTGCTCTAGCCTGTGCTGAGCGAGTCTTTGGACCATACCGCTATTACTCGCGACAGAGTCATCGAGGATGCCCGCACCTGCTGCGGTCGACGCTGAATAACTTGTGGGAGTTAGCGATAGAACGGCGAATTGGCAACAGAGAGCCGTTCTTGGATGAAGGAGAGAGGTTGATTCCATTGTCAGTCATGCAAGCAGATGAGGAAACGGAAGAGGCAGCCTTGTATAAGGAGCCTCATAAGCTGGATTTCATAGCTGACGATGGAGTGTGCGCTTTGTTATATGCATGCCGGTGTGAGCTACGCGGCGACATTGAATCAGCCTTATGGGCTGCGCAGAGAGATTATGAACTAGTTTGCTCTATTGCTATAAATCTGGATAAGCATGCAAAAAGAAAAATTAACCGCATTCTTGCCAAACGACCAGATCTATCCGAGTCTGATCTGCTTGTTCAGGTGGACTACGTTCAAGAAGAGTTGCAACAGCAAATGGCTGATCTGCAGGACTTAACTCGGCTTCAGGGAGGGGAGAACTATCCGCAGCTTGTCAAGCGGTTGCGAGTTCGAGCCCAACGCAGAGCAAGAGCCTTGCAAAGCCTCTTGAGGACTTTGACCGATTGAAGGATGCTGTGCTGCTCCAGCAACTAAAGCCGGGAAGTTTCCATGATACCTATAGTGGACCCCAAAAACTGGACCACTTGCTAAGCTACACGGGTGGTTCAGGAAAGGGTAAGCGATGGCCAGTAAACGGAAGATCCATACGGCGGCGTTCAAGGCCCAGGGGGCCTTGGCCGCCCTCATTGGGGACCGGATGGTCAACGAACTGGCCGGTCAGTTCAGCGTCCACCCGACGCTCATTCATACCTGGAAGAAGCGGCTGTTCGGCGGCGCCGACCGGGTCTTTGCCAACAGGGCCCCAGGCGCCAACCAGGCCGCTGAAACCCTGCAGGCGGAGTTGTACGAGCAGATCAGCCAGCTCAACATGGAGCTGGAGTGGGTGAAAAAAAGCTGCCGTCCTCGGCTGACGCGCTGCGGCCGCTGGAGTGGATTGAGGAGGAGCTGGACCCGGCAACGAATACCATCGAGTTGGACCTGCCCGAGCTGGGAGCGGAGGGGACGGCACGGGTGCTGCGGATCGGGCCGTGTCCGCCGATTGCGTCGGGGCCGGGCCGTGTCGTGACAGCCACGTTCCA